>Ga0307989_1000893_pt1 | contig 17468 bp, 13 predicted proteins | sample EllFjometagen185_FD_203164 | JGI IMG/M metagenome (GOLD analysis project Ga0307989, IMG submission 203164) | Marine microbial communities from Ellis Fjord, Antarctic Ocean - #185 | ecosystem: Environmental > Aquatic > Marine > Unclassified | place: Southern Ocean | collected 2014-10-08
ACACCATAGGTTTCTTCTAAGACCGATTCCATGAGATCATGAGGATAAATGGTTTGCTGTCTACCATGTTTTCTTTCCACATAATCGTCTACCATTCCTGAACCAAGAGGTCCAGGTCTGTATAATGCAACCAGTGCAATAATATCTTCAAAGCAATCGGGCTTCAATTTACGGATCAGTGTTTTCATTCCTTCCGATTCCAACTGAAACACACCTGTAGTATCGCCCCTGCAGAGCAACTGGTAGGAATTTGGATCATCCATGGGAATCAATGAAATATCCAGTTTTTCATCTTCTGCTCTTTTTTTATTGATGAGGTTAACCGTCATATCAATAACTGACAGGTTACGAAGGCCCAGAAAGTCAAATTTTACCGCCCCCTGTGCCTCGGCATATTTCATTGTGTACTGAGACTGGATACTATCACTTTTGGTGGGTGTGCAGGTTGGCATGATATCTGAAATCGGGGAATCCATGATGATCACACCAGCGGCATGGGTCGATAAATTATTATTAATACCTTCCAGAGCAAAAGAGTGTTTGATTAGCTTTTTTTCAATCTCAGTCCCATTTTTGGCCATCTCTTTAAAAGCGGGTTCCGCTTCCATGACTTTCGAAAGGGTTATGCCCAGATCATCCGGAATTAATTTGGCAATTTTGTCAGCTTCGGCATAGGGAATATCCAGCACTCGGGCGACGCCTCTGATTGCTCCTTTGGCTTTCAACGATCCAATAGCTGAAATCTGGCAGACATTGTCCTCTCCATATTTCCTTTTGACATAATCGATAACTTTTTCACGACCTTCTACTTCGAAATCGATGTCAAAGTCAGGCATACTGACACGTTCAGGATTTAAGAACCGTTCAAAAAGCAGGTCATATTTAATGGGATCAATATCAGTGATTTTTAAGGCGTAAGCAACCAATGAACCCGCCCCGGATCCCCTTCCCGGTCCCACAGGTATTTTTTCTTTTTTAGACCATTTAATAAAATCTGAGACAATGAGAAAATATCCGGGAAAATCCATTTCATTAATGACATTCAGCTCAAAAAGGAGTCGGTCATGATAAACCACCGCGTTTTTTTTCAGGTCTTCATCCGACCACTGATAGACCTTTTTAAGATAAATAAATCTCTCTTCCAAGCCTTCCTTTGACTGATCAACCAATTCCTGGTTCAGTGACTTACTTCCCTCAACCGGGTATTCAGGAAGGTAGATCTTCTTTGTTGATAAATCTAAATCGCATTGATCGGCAATCAATCTCGAATTAGAAATACATTCCTGTGGAAGGTCTTTAAATGATTCCAGGATCTCTTCATCTGTTTTGATATAGAGTTCCGATGTGTCGAGCGTTTTTACCCCCGGGTCCGTTATTTTTTTCTGCCACCCAATTAGCTGGAGCAGGTACTGGCTTTCTGCAGCGGACTTAATCGGGTAATGGCAATCGCAGGTTCCTATCAGGGGAAGATTTAGTTCTTGAGCAAGATCGATCAATAGTGGGTTAACCTTATCCTGTTCCTTTAATTTATTGGTTTGTAATTCAATATAGTATTTTCCCGGAAATGTTTCTGCATACCATTGTGCGGTCTCATAGGCCTCTTTCTTCTCACCATTTAACAGCCGGTTGGCAATTTCTCCCTGCAGGCAGGCAGAAAGAACAAAAAGCCCCTCATGGTATTTTTCCAGCAGTTCATGGTCAATCCTGGGTTTTCCATAGTATTTGCCATCTCGAAATCCCATGCTGGATAGTTTTATCAGGTTTTTATACCCGATCATATTTTCACAAATCAACACGGTATGGTAAGCGTTGGGCCCTGGTTTGGGATAGGATCGATGAAATCGATTGACTTTGGCAATATATGCTTCCATGCCGATAATAGGTTTGATACCTTCTTTTTTCAGCTGGTCATGGAATTCGATAGCACCGTACAGATTACCATGATCGGTAATAGCACAAGTATCAAAGTTGAGTTTCTGGAGGTGTTTCCCTAATCCCTTTACTTTTATGGCGCCGTCGAGTAGTGAATAGTGGGTGTGAAAATGCAAATGGACAAATTTTGAGGGCATGATATCCTTAAGTGTCAATCCAACGATTGAGGGAAATGACTAATTAGTGCCTGAACGAAAACCCTGTAAAATTCAGCTATTACTCATTTAGCTGAATTAAATCTATAGTGAAGGTTCAAGCTTTCAGTAAACAGGCATGTTTTTAGTCTTTAAGTGACTGGAAACAGGCCTGTTTTTACTAAAAGCTGATAACCGACAACTGATAGCTTATTGATTTACATACTGAATGTAATTTTTAAAAACCAAATTATAATTGAAAACAGGGGCTATTCGTTCAGGCAATAATTATCTCCTTGGATTGAAAATAGTCTTATGAGTTGTTGTGTCAAAAACCAGAAGCGTATTCGGTTTTAATATATCAATATAACGCTAACCTTTGAAAGAGGGTAGAATATAGTTCAAATTTCATTGAAATTCCATTGCGAATTTTGAATAGACTCTAGTACCGTGTTTCAAAAGTTTTGTACTGAAAATTGGTATTTTTAATTAACTCTGCTTATGTTGAATAATCCACCTGTTCAAAGTTCAAAGTTGTAAGTGTCTAATAACCTTGAACTGGGAACTTTGAACAGTAAACCAAGATAGTGATAAATGGATTAATTATGGGACACTACATTTTGCTAAAAATATGGAAAAAACTTTTGAACCACGGTACTAGTTAAAGAAGATTTTTATTTTATATTGTAGAAAGAAAAATAGTTTGATTTTTTCCAGAGTATGATTCAGGAAATTGATGTTTCTATTTTTCAAGAAAAATTAATGGAGAGTTTACCATCTTATAAATATTTTATATGATAGGGTTGATTTCACCTGGTTTTCTGAACAATAAATGTTTGATTGGTAATGATGAATAGAAAAACGAGTATACTTGGAACCTGGATTGTTCTGGGCTTTTGGCTGTTAAATTTTCAGTGGGTGTTTGCCGTTGATTCTATTGAGGCAAAACGTATTTTTTCCGAAGCACAATCAACATTTTCTGAAGGATTAAATAAGATAGGTGCTGAAAAACAATTAACGATGTTGAAAGCAGCAAATCAGTTTGAGTATATGGTGAACACATTGAATATTGAAAACGGGTATCTTTATTTTAATATCGGGAATGCATATTATGAAGCAGGTGATCTGGGTAAGGCGATTTTAAACTACCGTATTGCCGAGCGATTAATTCCCGGGTATATGGATTTAGGGCATAATCTTGATCAGGCCAGGGCTGACTTAAATCTTCCGGCACCGGAAAAAAGTTGGTATGCGGATATTATCAAAGGAATATTTTTTTGGCACTATATGATTGACTATGCAAACCGACGGTTGGTGTTTTTGTGCCTTTTTGTTTTACTTTGGCTGGTTCTAACAATCATGATTTTTCAGAGACACACGTTGATAAAGGCTGGATTGATATTTGTATTGTTGCTGAATTTTGCCTTTGGTTCTTCTTACTTGATCTCATTATATGAAATTAAGTTTGTTCATGCAGGTGTTGTTACGGCTAAAACCACATTCGCAAGGCGTGGACCCGGATTGAGTTATGAAAAATTATTTGAACAACCGCTACCCGGTGGAACGGAATTCAATATTGTTGATGATCAGGAGGATTGGTGGAAAGTTCAGCTGCCGGGTGGAGAAATGGTCTGGTTGAAAAAAGAAGATATTTGGAAAATATAAGTGTTTAATATCTTTTTAACCATTCACATTTGCTTAACTGTATATGCCAACAAAATCATAGCTGGTTTCTTCATAAATATATTTAATCCACTGAGAGAAAAACTCGTTCCGATGAGATCGCCAGCAATTGGCTGGGTTTTTCAGGTCAAAATTTTCCGGATTACTCACATCTTCTCTTTGCTTTGCTCGATCCCTTTCGGCCTCTTCAATTAAACGTCCTGAATTATATTCTGGATGACCGAGATGAATGATAAATCTCTTATCTGTTGTTTCAAATATCACATATCCGGCATCATCGGAATGTGCCAATAACTTGATTTTTCCCTGGTTTTGTCTGTCTTCAAGCAGCGTATCAGAATAGCCGGAGTGCCGACTTTGAGGACATTGAAATACATCGTCCAGATCTCCGGTAATGGGATGATTCGGATCAAGATTTTTCGTCTGGTAAATTCCAAACAATTTTTTTTCAAAAGGCTCTTTATCAATCCCTATTGTTTTTGCCAACGCCATTCCTCCCCAACAGATACCCACTGTCGATATAATATTTTTGCGGGCATATTGAATAATACTCTGTACTTCATCCCAATACTTAACCTCTTCGAATCTCAGTTCTTCGACAGGTGCTCCGGTGATGATTAAGCCATCTAAAGGTTTATTTTTAACCGCTTCTTTGAATGAAATATACAAATCTGAAAGGTGCAGATGGTTGGTATTATTGTACCCATGTGTGCTGAGCTTAATCCAAACAGGAATAATCTGGAGAATTGACTTTCCCAATGGATAAAGCAGGTTGAATTCATAGGTCTGTACATTAGGCATAATGTTCAAAATACCAATGCGCAGTGGCCGAATATCCTGTCTGGCAGCATCGTTCTCAGAAATACATCTGATATTATTGGATTCAAGTACGCTCAGAGCGTGATATTGGGTCGGAACAATAACAGTCATGGTTTATAAAAAATAGATTGTTTTATTTCTTAGATATATCACGATTCGGAAACAAACTGTATTTCAGCAGAATTCCAAATCCCAGGATAATAAGCGGGATGCTTAATTTTTGTCCCATATTTAAAGTCCAACCGGATTCAAAAACGACTTGATTCTCTTTTAGAAATTCCAAAAAAAATCTAGCGGTCAGCATGAGGACCAGACATAATCCGCTGAGAATTCCCGGGTTTTCATTGGGCTTAATTTTAATATACAAGACTAAAAGTATAATAAATATAATAAAATACGCAAAAGATTCATATAACTGTGATGGATGTCTTGGCAACGAATCGATCTGATGAAAGATAAATCCCCAATTGGACCCGGTTGGTTTTCCAATAATTTCTGAATTCATTAGATTGCCTAATCTGATGAATGAACAACCCAATGCAATAACTATCACCGCACGATCCAAAATCCAAACATATGATTGTCCGGGCGTTTTTCTGGAATATAAATATAGTGATAACAACAATCCTAATGCCGCGCCATGACTTGCAAGCCCTCCTTTCCAGACCTTAAATATTTCAATTGGATTGCTGAAATAGTAAGCGGGATTATAAAACAGGCACTCCCCTAGTCTTGCACCAATAATCGTTCCGAATAACATGTATAATAGTACACGATCCAATGATTCTGCTGGTTGCTTTTCCCTTTTAAATATCCAGCTTCCGATCGCACTTCCAACTAAAAATGAGAGCGCAAAAAAGAGTCCGTACCATCGGGGTGATATGGGGCCAATGCTGAATATTATTGGATTTACATTCCAATTAATGATGTAGTTCATAAAAAAGGACTATGGAGATGGGTTAATAATTAAAGTTGATTCAAAAAGCGAGCGTCCGGTTTAATTTTAGCATAAACTGGATTAAACTGAGAATAACCATGAAAAAAATATATCTATTAATACAACAGGTCAGTGTGCTGATCATTGAATCGGGCTATAGCTGCCAAATATTTTGAACTCTATATCCTGTTTTTTTAGTTGTTGTAAACAGGTCTCAACCCGATGATTGTTTATCAGATCGATAAAAAACCGATAACGCCAAAGTGCATTTTTAATGGGTCGTGATTCCAAACGACAAAGATTGATATTGAAAACATGAAACTCTCTTAATAGTTCAAAAAGAAGCGAGTGCTTGTCCTCTTTCAATTCGATACACATGGACGTTTTATTTTTTGTGAAATCAGGTTGATAGTCATCAGGTTTTTTCTGTATAACGACAAATCGGGTAACATTTTGCTGGTAGTCCTGAACATTGGTGGCGATGGTTTTTTGTGTAAAGATCTCTTTTTTGTCTGCAAGTGGTTTAGGAATAATTGCTGCTACCGGTTCGTTCGGCCGATCCAGAAACATTTCGCCGGAATGAATATTCGAATTTGAAAAGACAACTTTGGCATTTGGCATATGTTCAGCCGTAAATATCATCGTCTGATTAAACGCTTCTGAATGACAGAAAAACTGTTGCACCTTTTCCAGTGGAACATGTGATACTAGGCTAAAGCGAATATCAATGGATAGTTCATCAATAATGACAACGTTTGAATCACTGATACTGTCCTGGGCCTGTCCAACCATTCCTGATGTTGAGTTTTCAATGGGTACGACACCCAGCACGTTCGGATTTTTTTCCACTTCACTGGCGATTTGTGGAATGGTCGTTGTGTATTCAATTGTTTCTATTTCATTCCCTCCGGCCAAACTTGCAGCCTGGTTGCTGAAGGTACCTTTTGGACCGAGAGTATAAATGCGCTCAATATCGAGCGAACCGGGAATTAGATCTAAATGTCTTGAATTCATCAATAATTACTGGATAGGATTGTTGGTATAGTACTTTACCAATAAAAACTTAAAATATCGGTCGTTTAGTGTAAAACAATTAATATAAAATGTGTTTGTATTTCTTATGAATATCAGCTGCAATGATATTGAGAAAGCTAAATTGAGTCTTTTTTCCAAATTGTCGGCAGAAGCGCTTATGTAAATGATTTGAAAAATGTAATATGGGAGCAATGTGAGGGTGCTTTTACGATCTATGTTATAACTCAAAATAATTCTTTTTGATCTACCCATCTATGAAATTGGAATGAAGTTGACAGGACAATGACTGTTTTTGATTTTTTTCAGTTATTTGACTTTCGTTAATATAAATACGGGTTAATATGAATGTATTCCAAATAGCCGATGGAAAAAATAACAGTTTATGGGGAAAATTCGGCGAGATAGAGTATAAATTATTTGTATCAGATACCGATAAAAAGAGTAAAAAGGACACAAAGGATAAAAATAAGGAAAAAGAGGAAAACGAAAAATATATTCTTTGTGGTCACTGCAAAAATAAAATTACATTGCCTGTTTACAAGAAGAAAATTCATGAAAGTCATGAACATACATTTCTTAATCCGTCGGGGCAGGTGTTTAATATTGGGTGTTTTGAAAAAGCGGATGGCTGTATTTCAGTCGGTGAATCCATTCGTGAGTGGACTTGGTTTTATGGCTATTCTTGGCAGGTATCGCTTTGCGGTCAGTGTTTAAAACACCTGGGGTGGTATTATAGTACTAAATTGGGTCAGTCTTTTTTTGGTCTGATACTTGACACATTGATTTGACTGTTTTGCTGTATTTTAGGTACATCTGGTCGAATAACATCGTTTAACTTTAAGTACAAAACTTTGAAACGCGCTAATTTAATTTCTAACTGGATATTCATTAAATTGGATTCTGGAGATTTTAAACTAAGAAATATTTAGTCAATTTTGAACAACCTTAAAATTTTAGGAAGATACTAAATGTTAAATCTAATTCGAGATAATGTTCAATCATTTGGAGTAAAATTCATTGTCGGGTTTATCGTTCTTGTAATGGTGGGTTTTGGAGTTACGAGCTTCAGTGACCAGGGAATTAGCACACTAGTGACAATTGATGGTTATGAAGTAAAAGTTGCAAGGTATCAAAGAGCTTTTGATCAGGCAAAGACAGAGATTAGGCAGCAATTCAAAGAACGATCGGAAGAGTATATTAATATGATTAATCTTCCTGCGCAAATTGTAAATCGACTGGTTAACAATGTTTTACTGCTGAAAAATGCCGAAAATAATGGGTTAGTGGTGACGGACCGGGAACTGGCACAGGATATTTTTGAGAATCCTACTTTTCTGACAGATGGTCGCTTTGATGCTAAGAAGTATTCACAAATGCTGAAAAATCTTCGCTTGGAAAAATTAGCATATGAGCAGGATTTAAGAGAGAATATCCTGACAAGAAAGTATATCCAGTTTTTTTCCTCAGGATTGCTCTTCAGCCATCAATTTGTGGAGCAGGAGTATAAGCGAAGTCAGACAGAAATGAAGGTAAAACTGATTGAATTTAAAAAAGATCTGTTTTCGGACCAAGTGAAGTTGTCGGAAGAGGAAATTAAGAATGCGTATGAAATGAGCAAATCAAATTTTGAACAAAAGAAACAATTTCAGGTTAAATACTTTATTTTATCAATTGATGATGTAGACGGTAAAGCGGTTGTTCGGGATAAAGAGATTAGCAAATATTATGAAAAAAATAAAAATCGTGAATTTACAACCAAAGATTCATTTTTATCCCGACATATTCTGATTCCAGTACCAAAAGACAAAAATGAAAAAGGAATGGAAACAGCGAAAAATAAGGCGACTGATATTTACCGCCAAATCCTGAAAAAGCGAAACAGTTTTGCTGCCGTTGCAAAAAAGGTATCTTCAGATCAGGCATCTGCCAGAATGGGAGGAAGTCTGGGCTGGGTTGAGAAAGGCACATTTGTTAAAGAATTTGAAAACGCTGTTGATGGTTTGAAGAAAAATGAAATATCGAAACCGTTTTTAAGTGCATTTGGCTACCATATTGTCCAGCTTATGGATACGAAAAAAGGCGAGACAAAATCGCTGAAAAATTCAAAAAAAGAGATCACAGAAAAAATAGGGATCAAAAAATCGAAAAGAAGGTTAAAGAATAAGGTGGCTAAATTGATGAAAAATACGGAAGGAAAAACATTTGATGACTTATCGGTTTCCAACGGGAAAAAAGTAAAACATTCAAAAGCCTTTGATGATTTTGCCAATCTGGAAGAGATTGGGTATTCATATAATCTTTATCAATCATTGAAAGCTAAAAATGTTTCAGATGTAGGGTATTATGATCTTTCCGGAGAAAAGGGAACGCTGATTTATAAAATTGAAAAAGTAATAGATCCTTTTATTAAGCCACTGGATGATGTGAAGGACAAGGTTCAGGCTTTGGCTAAAGACCTAAAATCCCAGAAAATGGCAAAAGAAAAATTGGAAGAGAGTGTTAAAAAAATTACAACGGTTAAACAGCTTACCCGTCTCGCTTTTCAGTTGAAAACCGATGTAAAAACCTTGCAATTTAAGACTTCAGATTCAAGTGTCGGAGAATTTAAAATGGGTGAAAATTTCCGAACAGAAGTTTATGGGATGAAAATTAATCAGGTAAAGTCTATATCAGATAATAATCAAAACTATTTAGTTTACCTGGTCGGCAAAACGAAAGGTAGTCTGAAAAGTGCTGAAAATGGAGAACTGCAGAAGCTTGAGAGTGAATTGAAAACGCAGAAAGCAAATCTTCTTTTGATGGGATTGATTGATCAAATGAGAAAAGAAGTTGAGATTGAATACAACCCATCTCTATTGAAGGCTTTAAATATCAAATTAAATTAAAAAACCACTTGCGATTCGTGGTTTCACAGGTTACTAAGGGATAACGTTTCGTAAAAGTCCAATTAAAAAAACCAGAAAGAGGAAAAATATGGATATCTTGGATCAATTAGGGAGTAAAGTTAAAGGTGCCGTAAAAAAAATTGAAGAATTGCAAGTTCGTATTATGGAGCTCGAGGAAAAAAACGAGCAGTATGAGAATAAAATGAAAGAATGGATGGATGCGATGGACATCGTTGATGAAACAGATGAAACATCAGCACCGGAAACGGAAGACTCACAGCAAAGTTTTGGGGCTCAACAGGAAGATAAACCAAGTCCGTTTCAACAACAGTATTAATAAAGAATTGTTACTTAATGATTGTTTGGTTTAAAGCATTCATTCAAAGCGGTATCTTCCTCTTCTTTTTACTATTTCCGCAGGTTTTGTGCTGTGCTGAGCTTGTTGGTGTATTGCCGTTTGTGAATCAGCGAGTGGGTAATCAAAGTAATGATTGGCTGGGCTTTTACATTCAAGCGAGGGTCGAATCAAACCTGCGGCAAGACACCGATTGGCAATTTCATACGCTTAGTGTATTGAGGCTATGGAATGGGGAGTCTATTCCTCCGGTTGCTATTTCCGCTCAAAATTCTATTTTAATCAGTGGTTCATTCCAGCGCGTATTACAGACTGGATACATCATTTCTAAAATATCAAGACAAAATAATTCGAAACATTCTCAGCGTTCATTTGAGTTTTATTTCACAGATAAGAATCTGGATTCAATCATAGATCAGTTATCCCAAAAGCTGGGAAAATGGATTCAATCTGATTTTAAGACTGGAAAACCGGTACATTTTCCTCAATCTGATATTAGCGGGATTAAAGATTATTTTGAGTATCGGAGGATAATGTATGAGCCTGAATCATTGCCGCAAATCAGGCACACTTTGCAATTGTTGGATTTGATAGAAAGCCGGAATTCATGTGAAATGGCAGTTGATACTGCTGAGGGAATGTTGATATTGTCACAGGATTTAGCCGGAATTGAACAAACCTCTCTGCTGAAAAAAGTTGAATGGCTTTTAAAAAAGACAATTAAAGGGTGTAAGAAAAATGCACGTCTGATTTCTCTGCTGGCTGAAACATTCTATTTTAAAAAAGATAGTGTTGACTGGATTAGAAAAACTGCTTTGGAGGCAGTAGACGTAAATGCTCAAGACGATTTAGGCTATGCCTTATTAGCACTTATCGCTGATTCAGGTTCCAGTGAAGAGATAAAAAATCGCTCAGCTCTTCAGCAAATCAACCCTTGGATATGCCAACCATATAAAGAGGGAATGGCTCAATTTCAAAAAGGAATATTAAAGCGAGAATTGTCTGGCTTGTTCAATAAAAAATGTGGAGAATAGTCTATCAGGTTGTTTGGTAAGGTTTTGCTTAAGGATTTCCTGCTTTTTTAACAGGATTCTTAAATTATATAATTTAATGTTTTAAAGTAATTCAGCATGATTAAAGAAAGCTTATTGGTAAAGTATCAATTTTATAAAATCGCTTTTTTGGCGATGGTTGCTTTGTTATCGATACAAGGATGTAATTATAATTACCACCTGGGCCTTGAACTGGAAAAACAGGGTCGATTTGAAGAAGCGAATATAGAATTTCATCGTGCATATACCCAATCACCGGATGATGTCGATTTTAAAGAGGCATATCTGAGGACATCCCAAAAAACAACTGAAGATCTTCTGTTGAGATACGACAAATATCTTAAAGAGAAAAAATACTCTCTGGCATTTAGACGGCTGGAACAGGCACGGACATTAAGCCCAAAGCATCCAAAAATTGTTCAGGAACAAAAGCGATGGTACCGTATTCTTTTAGCAGGAAAGGTTGATTTAGTAAAAATCATGTCTCTCCAGCATCAGATTCCCCTGACTGACCAGATTGCGCTGATGGTTCGCATCAATACCCCGAATGTTCGCCGCCGACTGGAGGCGATAGTGGATAATCAGACCAATACGTTCAGTGTTGAAGACATGTTATACGATCCGCCTCAAAACATTTTGATGCTGTACTCGATAAATTCCATTGGTGTAAGCCTTGTCAGTAATTCAAGCCACCGAAAGCAGTTTAAGAAATTTATTGATTTTCGAATTCCGGTGCTGGTTGATGTTCAGGGATCGCTGAGGGATAAAAAACATGAGTTGACGCCGGTGAAAGAGTTTTATCCGGTTGATGCGTTAAAGGGATCAAGTAATGACTATTGGTTTCCGCAACGTGGGATTCGATATTCTTTGCAGATGAAACAGGATGCAATATATGTCTCCAGTTCAGCAGATTCCATCGATTTTCTTCCCCATATGTTGTATATGAATAAAAGCGACAAGAGGTATTTTCTGGATTTTGGTCATTATCAATTGTCACAAAAAAAGATTGGGGGATTGTGGTATTTTAGACGAACGGTTCAAGCAGAAAGAGAATACCTGGCGATTCTTCAGAAAAAAATACTATTGGGAACCTACTTTTATTATCGTGAGGGTGGTTACCCCTACCTTAACACATCAAAAAAATAGGGGTACAAAAAGGGAGCTATTTGGATTTTACAGATCTATTGATTGCCTGGTAACTTAAGGTCGCTTCAATGAATGGATTAATGTCTCCATCCAAAACAGAGCTGGTATTTGAGGTTTCGAACCCGGTTCGATGATCTTTGACCAATTGATAGGGATGTAGAATATAACTTCTTACCTGACTCCCCCACGAGATATCCTTTTTTTGACTATAGACTTCATCCTGCTCAGATCGTTTTTTCTCTTCCTCTTTTTCAAATAATGCTGCTTTGAGAATTTTCAGGGCGGTTGCTTTATTCTTGTGCTGAGATCTTTCATTTTGGCATTGTACAACTATTCCAGTGGGTTTATGGGTGATTCTTACCGCAGAGTCTGTTACATTGACATGCTGTCCACCGGCTCCACTGGAACGAAAAGTATCAATCCTCAAGTCCCCTTCATTAATCTCAATTTCTATCTGGTCTTCGATATCCGGATATACAAATACAGATGCAAATGAAGTATGACGCCTTTTATTTGTGTCGAATGGCGAAATACGAACCAAACGATGGACACCCACCTCGGTTTTCAATCTGCCAAAAATGTATTCACCATCAATATTCATTGTGACGGATTTGATTCCTGCTTCATCACCGGCTTGAAAATTAAGTATAGAAATCTTGGTACCGTTCTCTTCGCCCCATCTTCTGTACATGCGATATAAGATGGAGACCCAATCCATGGATTCTGTACCTCCGGCTCCCGCGTTAATTGTCAGTATGGCACTACATTGATCTTGAGGTTTTCCTAGTAAATGTCGAAGTTCAAATGTTCTGATATGCTTTTCAGTTTGAATAATCTGTTGCTTGACTTCATTTAACAGATCCTGGTCTTCCTCCACTTCCAATAATTCGAGGGCTGATTCCACATCCTGCTGTAATGAAGTCACTTTCAGCCAGTTTTCCTGAATTGTTTTAATGGCAGCAATTTTCTTGAGCGTGATCGTTCTTTCATCGTTGGGTTTTTGCCAGAATTCATCCTGAGAGGCAAAAAATTCTAATTGGTCCAGTTCATTTTCCTTTTTTTCTAATTCAAAGATAACCTTTTAATAATTCCGTTCTTTTTTGAAGCTGTGATAGTTCTTTTTTTATGTCATCATTGATCATTGATATATCCTGAAATTTTTAAACGGTTTGATTGATTATCCTAAAGAATCTTTACCTGGAATAACTTTTTCATATTTTATTATCATTTTTAGTCGGTTATGTCAGCCAGTTTTAGCTATAATAGTAGTTAACGCACATAGACCAAAAATGAATTTTGTTATATACCGGCTTTTTTCAATTTTAATTCAAAATATAATTTTCTGAATGCTATCCTATTATATTCCATGTGAAAGCAGATGGTTTTATTTGGGGGGTCAAAGAAATATTATCGAGTTTAACCAGAATAAGAAAAACGATACCCAAAATGAGGTAAAAGGCTCTAATAGAACATATTGTCTACAGTACGACCCGGTATGACCTCCGAAGGGAAATGACGCAGAGGCCTTTCGCTATCAGATTATCGTCTTTAAAAACCTTGAAATTACTATTGAAATTGTTTATAATTGCCAAGCAAGTATTACGAAAGCTTTGAAATGACAGTAAGAACGCGCTTGCATTTTTACTATTTAGGTCATATTTTTTTACAGGTAGAGTGCGTTGTATGCAATGGCAGAATTTTTTATCAGGTACAAAAGAAAAACGACAAATACCCTTAAATTAAAGGTTATAAGAGATGATTCTTATTAAAAAGGGCTTGAATTTACCAATAACAGGAGCACCGGAACAAATTATTCATCAAGGTAATCCTGTGAAGTCAGTGGCTATAGTAGGTCCGGACTATAATGGTATGAAACCAACTATGAGAGTCAATGAAGGTGATAGTGTTAAACTGGGTCAGATCCTTTTTGAGGATAAAAAAACGCCTGGGGTTGTTTTTACTGCTCCAGGATCCGGAAAGGTAACTGAAATCAATCGGGGTGAAAAGAGAGCGCTTCAATCTGTAGTTATCGAACTGGCAGGAGATGAAGAAGAGGTGTTTGAAAGCTACCCGGAGCAGAAACTTCAGGGATTAAAGCGGGATCAAATCGTTGATAATCTGGTGCAATCAGGACTTTGGACATCATTTCGAACCCGGCCTTACAGTAAAATCCCTTCATTGGAAAGTGTTCCCCATTCAATATTTGTGACAGCAATAGATACAAATCCATTGGCAGGGGATCCGGAAGTTGTTCTCAATGAGCAGAGAAGAGAGTTTAATAACGGATTAAAGATTATTTCCGGATTAACAGACGGTAAAACCTATCTTTGTAAAGCGGTAGGTGCCAATATACCGGGTTCTGAAATGAAAGAGGTGGAAACGGTAGAATTTGGAGGTGTTCATCCCGCTGGATTAGCAGGGACTCATATCCATTTTCTTGATCCTGTAAATATTAATAAATCCGTTTGGGTTATCAATTATCAGGATGTTATATCCATCGGAAAGTTGTTTATAACGGGGAAATTGTGTTTTGAAAGGGTTGTGTCACTTTCAGGGCCTGGTGTGAAAAAGTCCAGACTGATCAGAACCAGACTTGGTGCAAGTTTGAGGGATCTAACCCTGGGTGAATTGAACGAAAATGAAAACAGGATTGTGTCAGGATCTGTTTTAAATGGTCGCAATGCTGAAAAAAACTTTGCTTATTTAGGTAGATACCATCTTCAGGTATCGGTGCTTGAAGAGGGTAGAAAACGAGAGTTTTTGGGTTGGCTGGCTTTAGGGATGAATAAATTTTCTATCAAAAATGTCTATCTTTCTAAGTTGTTTTCCGGCAAAAAATTCGATTTTACCACCTCTGAAGAAGGAAATAAAAGAGCGATGGTTCCAATTGGTATGTATGAAAAAGTAATGCCGTTGGATATTCAACCCACCTTTTTATTAAGATCCCTAATTGTTGAAGATACAGATAAAGCGCAGGCATTAGGATGTTTAGAACTGGATGAGGAAGACCTCGGGCTATGTTCGTTTGTATGTCCGGGTAAGTATGATTATGGTTCAATTTTACGAAAGAATCTGACTCGAATTGAAAGGGATGGATAAATGAAATTCTTAAGAAATTTCCTGGATCGTCAACTGCCGCTGTTTGAAAAGGGAGGAAAGTATGAAAAGTATTTTTCATTGTATGAAATGCTTGATACCTTTCTTTTTACCCCGGGCGAAATTACTAAAGAGTCAACGCATGTTAAGGACAGTATTGATTTGAAGCGAATGATGATCACTGTTGTTGTTGCTTTGATTCCCTGCATCTTCTTTTCCATGTACAATACCGGGTATCAGGCAAATCTTGGATTGGTGGAATTGGGACAGGCATCAGCCTCTGGATGGCGTGGTAGTCTATTGGATCTGATTGGAATCGGTTATGATCCACAGAGTCTTTTTGCAAATTTTATCCATGGGGCACTCTATTTTGTTCCTTTGCTCATTATTTCTTACGGTGTTGGTGGGATTTGGGAAAGTCTTTTTGCCATTGTAAGAGGGCATGAGATCAATGAGGGATTTCTGGTTACTGGAATGTTGTTTCCTTTAATTCTTCCTCCGACAATGCCTTTCTGGCAGGCAGCTTTAGGTATTTCTTTCGGAGTTGTATTTGGGAAAGAGGTCTTCGGTGGAGTGGGGAAGAATTTTCTCAATCCAGCCCTGACAGGGCGAGCGTTTCTTTTCTTTGCCTATCCGGTACAGATTTCTGGTGATGCAGTTTGGATTGCCGCAGATGGCTTCAGTGGGGCAACCCCTTTGGGTATGGCTGCAACGGGTGGACTGCAGGCGATTGAGAAATCAGTGACCTGGATGGATGCTTTTATGGGTACGATCCCGGGTTCCATGGGTGAGACTTCAACTTTGGCATGTTTGATAGGCGCTGTGATCTTAATTGTGGCGGGTATTGCATCCTGGCGAATCATGTTAAGTGTCTTGATGGGTGCTTTTTGTGTTGGGCTTTTATTTAGTTCTTTGGGGAGCGAAACAAATGCAATGTTTTCGTTGACTCCAGCATGGCATTTCGTATTAGGTGGATTTGCTTTCGGTCTGGTTTTTATGGCAACGGATCCGGTATCATCGGCAATGACACAAACGGGACAGTGGATTTACGGGGCGCTGATTGGGTGCATGGTCATTTTAATCAGGGTTGTCAATCCCGCTTTTCCCGAAGGGATGATGTTGGCGATTCTTTTTGGGAACGTCTGGGCACCTGTTATTGATTACTATGTGGTTAAAGCGAATATAAAACGGAGGATACTACGCAATGGGTAATGAATCAACGGCCAAAACACTGATCGTTGCGGTACTGCTTTGTATAGTTTGTTCAGTATTGGTCTCTACTGCTGCGGTTAAATTGAAACCCCTCCAACAGAAAAATAAGGCGCTGTTTACGAAAAAAAATATTTTGATGGCGGCAGGATTAACTGATGAGGGGAAGAGTGTAGATGAGCTGTTTAAAAAGATTGAGATAAAGATTGTAAATTTATCTACTGGTGAATATGACAATAGCCTTTTACCAGCAAAATTCAATCAGAAAGCAGCGGTCAAAATACCATCAAAGAGTATCGCGATTCCTGCTGAAAAAGATCTAGCAAAGATTAAACGGCGCTCAAAACTGGCAAAGGTCTATCTGGTAAAAGAGGGAGATGAGATTAAAACGATTGTCCTTCCGATACATGGAAAAGGTCTTTGGTCAACGATGTATGCTTTTTTGGCATTAGAAGGGGATGGCAATACAGTCAAAGGCTTCTCTTTTTATGATCATGGTGAAACTCCTGGTTTAGGGGGTGAGGTGGATAATCCTTTGTGGAAGCAACAGTGGCTGGGCAAAAAACTTTTTGATCAAGAGGGAAAACTGGCTATTAAGGTATTAAAAGGTAAGGTTAATAAAAGCAGTCCTAATGCCGTTTATCGGGCCGATGGTTTATCGGGGGCTACTTTGACAACGGTGGGAATTGATAATTTAATGCATTACTGGTTGAAAGACCATGGTTTTGGGAAGTATTTGGAAAAGTTGAAATCGAGAGGAGGAAATAATGGCTAAACCGTTAGAGGTTCTTTTTGATCCAATTTTCAATAATAATCCCATTGCATTACAGGTATTAGGTATCTGTTCCGCTTTAGCTGTAACCAGTAAGATGGATACGGTTCTTGCCATGACAGCAGCCCTGATTTTTGTAACCAGTTTCTCCAATCTGTTTGTCAGTATTATCCGAAAGCATATCCCGACAAATATTCGTATCATAGTGCAAATGATTATTATCGCGTCATTGGTAATAATTGTAGATCAGGCATTAAAGGCATATGCATTTGATATTAGTAAACGGTTGTCAGTTTATGTGGGTTTGATTATTACCAATTGTATTGTCATGGGTCGTGCAGAGGGTTTTGCCATGAAAAATAGTCCTGGAATCAGTTTTCTGGATGGTTTGGGCAATGCGTTGGGTTATGGAC
>Ga0307989_1000894_pt1 | contig 17459 bp, 11 predicted proteins | sample EllFjometagen185_FD_203164 | JGI IMG/M metagenome (GOLD analysis project Ga0307989, IMG submission 203164) | Marine microbial communities from Ellis Fjord, Antarctic Ocean - #185 | ecosystem: Environmental > Aquatic > Marine > Unclassified | place: Southern Ocean | collected 2014-10-08
AAGCAGATGGTGCACGTGATATAATTATTATCCCAACTGATGATGAATCAGGATTGTACTATTACACATGGGTTATGGAAAACATCGAAAAGGTAGATAAAGCTACTGACGGACAGGTGGGTTACATTCATATTCCAGATATGGGACCTGAGGGATTAAACGAATTTGTAAAACATTTTTATCCTCAACTGAACAAAAAGGCGCTAATTATTGACGATCGTGGTAATGGTGGAGGTAATGTATCTCCAATGATTATCGAACGTCTTAATCGCGAAGTAGTACTTTACGGAATGTCGAGGAATAACAATGTTAATACAAAACCACGTGAAATGATGCGCGGACCAAAAGTATTATTGTTGGATAATTATTCTGCTTCGGATGGAGATCTTTTTCCGTATCAGTTTAAAAAAATGGAAATGGGAACTCTCATCGGTATGCGATCATGGGGAGGTGTTGTAGGCATTAGAGGATCTATGCCATTTATTGATGGCGGTGATTTGCGTCGACCTGAGTTTGCACCATTTGATGAAGACGGCAATTGGGTAATTGAAGGTTATGGTGTTGATCCTGATATTGTTATTGATAACGATCCAGCTAAAGAGTTTGCTGGGGAAGATGAGCAACTAAATAAGGCTATTGAAGTAATTTTAGAACAACTTAAAGATTACAACCCACTTCCTGAGATTCCAGCCTATCCGGATAAGTCAAAATAGTTTTGATTTTAGTAATTTATTTTTTAGAACGAGTTGAGTATAGCCCACAAATAGTGGGCTATTTTTTTATGTACGTGAGAGCTTAAAAACCTGTTCAACAACTTTACTGAGACTTTTGCGTTTCAATTAGAACCATATCGAAAGTATAACATGAGCAGATTTTTTAAAACACTAACTACATTTATCCCTATATTTACTATTGTGTTATTAACCAGTTCATTCAAGTCTTATAACTCAAAATATATCAATATTCCTGAAGGGTACTACATTGATTGGCAAAGTAATACAAAGTTACAATATTCAGATTTTAAAGCCAGTAAAAAATGGAATAAAGGTAGTACTGTTGCAAGTTCATATTGTGGATTTGGATATAGTATCACCTACAATAATGGCGAAATATCGGGAAGTATATTTGTTAGATTTAATGGCGAAAAATCATGGTTTAATCCTGACATTGAAGAGTTTAGTAAAGTTAACTATATATTAAAACACGAACAATTACATTTTGATATTTGTGAACTATTTGGAAGAAAACTCCATAAAGAAGTATTGTTACTGATTGATTTAAATAAACTAAATAAACACAATATTAGCCGAGTACAATCAAAGCTTGAGAAGGAATACTCTGATTATCAGAAAAAATACGATAAAGAAACCAATCATAGTATTAATGTTGAAAAACAGCTTATGTGGAATAGTAAAATAAAACATGAGTTGGCTTCTCTCTCTAATTATTCAAACTACAATAGCTTTTAGATTGTATCGAAACTTGTGTGATTTTTTGATTATTAGTATAAAAGTCATAGACCTTTAATTAAATAAAATAGAAACAGCGTTTTTTTTTCTACTTTTGCAGCTTCAAAAATAATATCTAAGATGATTGAACAATTGCTATTAGATGCTTTGAGAGAATCTGTACAAAGTCTATATGGTCAAGAGATTAGCAGTAACCTTGCTCAAATTCAAAAAACACGTCCTGAAATTGAAGGCGACTATACCATAGTTGTTTTTCCATTGCTCCGTATATCTAAAAAAGGACCTGAGCCAACGGCTAATGAGATAGGTATTCACATTGTTGATAAACTACCTGAAGTTACCAAATACAATATTATCAAAGGATTTTTAAATCTTACTATTTCCAATGATTATTGGAAAGGTTTCTTTAATAAAAGTGTTGGTAGTGATAATTTTGGTAGTCATGATGATAAAAATAATGATCCAATAGTTGTTGAATATTCATCTCCAAATACAAATAAACCACTTCACCTTGGGCATATCAGAAATAACTTACTTGGTTGGTCCGTTTCTGAAATATTGAAGAATAATGGTCAAAATGTTAAAAAGGTTAATCTTGTTAACGACCGGGGGGTTCATATTTGTAAGTCGATGCTTGCATGGCAAAAGTGGGGTAATAACATTACTCCCGAATCTTCGAGCACAAAAGGTGATAAGCTTGTGGGCGATTATTATGTTCTGTTTGATAAAAAATATAAAGCAGAAATTGCATCGCAAGTTGCGGATGGTATGGATAAGGATGAAGCTGCAAAAAATGCTCCTCTTATGATTGGTGTAAAAAATATGTTAAAGGCTTGGGAAGATGGCGATGATGAGGTAAAGGATCTATGGCGGACTATGAATCAGTGGGTTTATGATGGTTTTGATATCACCTACGACAAAATGGGAATTGATTTTGATAAAATTTATTATGAATCAGATACTTATTTGCTTGGAAAAAAACTGGTAAATGAAGGTCTTGAAAAAGGAGTATTATTTAGAAAAGACGATAATTCTGTATGGTGTGATTTATCAAATGATGGCATGGATGAAAAGTTGCTTATGAGAGCTGATGGTACATCCGTCTACATGACTCAGGATCTTGGTACTGCCGAATTACGATTTGATGATTATCATCCTTCTGAATTGGTTTATGTTGTTGGAAATGAGCAAAATTATCATTTTGATGTTTTAAAACTTATACTTCTGAAATTGGGTAGGAGTTGGGCTGAAAATATACAACATCTTAACTATGGCATGGTTGAGCTTCCTCATGGTAAAATGAAATCAAGGGAAGGAACTGTTGTGGATGCTGATGATTTAATGGATGAAATGTATCTTACAGCAAAAAATACATCGGAGGAGCTTGGTAAGTTTACAGATTTGGGTACCGAAGAATCAAATAAGCTTTACAACATGATAAGTTTAGGTGCATTGAAGTATTTTATTTTAAAGGTTGACCCAAAAAAAACTATGACGTTTAATCCTACCGAGTCAATTGATTTTAATGGAAATACAGGTCCCTTTATCCAATATACACATGCAAGAATTAGGTCAATTATAAGGAAATCCTATGAATTGGAAATGGTTAGTAACTCAAAGATTAACAATAATTATATTTTTGAACCCAAGGAAGTACAGATTTTAAAAATACTTCACGATTATCCTGAAATTACTAAGCAAGCAGCCGAAAATATGAGCCCTGCGCTTATAGCAAATTATGCATATGACCTTGCTCGCGAATACAATCAGTTTTATCATGAGGTTGTAATATTGAAGGAAGAGGATGAGTTAAAAAGAAACTTCAGGATTGCACTATCTGAATTTACCGGAAATGTACTAAAATCAGCTATGGCTCTCCTTGGAATAGAAGTGCCAGAACGAATGTAGTAGAAAGTAGAAAGTTAAAAGTGAAAAGTGAAAAGTGAAAAGTACACTACTTTACAAACTTTATAAACTTTCAACTTTAAGAACTTTAAGAACTTTCAACTTTACAAACTTATAACTAAATAAAATGTCACGAAGAAAACAACCATTACCTGCATTTGAAAAAACAGAGATAATTGATGCCGCAGCAGAAGGTAAGTGCATAACAAAAATTGAAGATAGAGTAGTATTTGTACCTTTCGCTGCACCTGGTGATATCGTTGATATTCAAGTTGTAAAAAAGAAAAAGTCATATCTTGAAGCACGAATAACAAACTTTCATAAGCGTTCGGAGCAAAGAGTTAAACCGCATTGTGAGCATTTTGGACTGTGTGGAGGTTGTAAGTGGCAGCATATTTCATATGCAAATCAGCTTGTAAATAAGCAAAAGCAAGTAAAAGATAATTTTGAGCGTATTGGAAAAGTAGAAGTAGGGGAGTATCTTCCGATTATTGGAGCAGAGAAAGAATATTTTTATAGAAATAAGTTGGAATACACTTTCTCAGACCGTAGGTGGTTAACAAGTCTTGACGTTCCCAAGGAAGAGGGTGGCCCGCAAGATACTAATGGACTAGGGTTTCATTTACCTGGGATGTTTGATAAGATTCTGGATATTGAAAATTGCTATCTTCAAAAAGAACCGTCAAATAGTATTAGGCTGGCAATTAAAGAATATGCCATTGAGAATAACCTTGATTTTTACAATGTAAGAAATCATGAGGGTTTTTTGCGCAATCTGATAATTAGAACTTCATCTACCGGCGGTTTGATGGTAATTGTTATTTTTAGGTATGATGATTTGGATATTGCTGATATAATGCAGTTTATTGCTGATAAATTCCCAGAAATAACATCGCTAATGTATGTTATTAACGAAAAATTCAATGATACAATTTGGGATTTAGAAATAAAGTTATTTAAAGGGAAACCATATCTGTTTGAAGAGATGAAGTCGCCAATTAGTGGTAATCCTAATCTTAAATTTAAGATAGGACCGGTTTCGTTCTATCAAACAAACCCTGAACAGGCATATCATTTGTATAAAGCTGCCTTTGATTTTGCTGATTTTAAGGGGGATGAGTTAGTTTATGATCTTTACACAGGGGCAGGAACAATTGCAGCCTTTATTGCTAATTCGGTTAAGAAAGTAGTTGGTATAGAGTCGGTTGAAGAGGCTGTTGAGGGCGCAAGAAAAAATGCTACTTTGAATAGTATAGAAAATGTAGAGTTTTTTGCTGGGGATATGCTAAAAATACTCACTTCCGAATTTATTTCTGCACACGGTAAACCCGACATTATTGTAACCGATCCTCCACGAGCTGGCATGCACGAAAAAGTTATTAAACGGATTATAGATGCAGCTCCTGAAAAAATTGTTTACGTTAGTTGTAATCCTGCAACACAAGCAAGGGATATTGCGCTACTGGCAGAAAAATATGATGTCATAAAAGCACAACCAGTTGACATGTTTCCTCAAACACACCATGTTGAAAATGTTGCTTTGTTAATTAGGCGATAGGCATTAGTATCGCTATTTGTCATCCAATAGCATAAGCATAAATGCATATTCTAAAGCAGTTTCTTTATGTTGTTCAAAACGTCCGGATGCTCCACCATGACCAAAATCCATATTGGTTTTTAGTAGGAGTAAGTTGTTATCTGTTTTTGTTTCGCGCAATTTTGCTACCCATTTTGCCGGTTCCCAATATTGTACTTGGCTATCGTGTAACCCGGTTGTAATTAATAATGCTGGGTAATCTTTAGCTTCCACATTATCGTAAGGTGAATAGGAAAGCATGTAGTCATAGTACTCCTTTTCGTTTGGGTTGCCCCATTCATCGTATTCGCTTGTGGTTAGAGGTATACTTTCGTCTAACATGGTTGTTACAACATCAACAAAAGGAACTGCAGCTATTACACCTTTAAATAAATCGGGACGATAATTTATTACTGCACCAACCAATAAACCTCCTGCACTGCCACCAAGTGCAAACATTCTACTCGATGATGTATATTTTTCAGATACTAAGTATTCGCCACAATCAATAAAATCAAAGAAAGTATTCTTTTTGTTTAACATTTTACCATCTTCGTACCATTCTCTACCTAATTCTTCACCACCTCTAACGTGTGCTATTGCATAGGCAAAACCTCTGTTCAGTAAACTAAGGCGCGATGATCTAAAAACTGATTCAATGCTATATCCATAAGAACCATATGCATACAATAATAAAGGAGAATTTCCATTTATTATAAAATCATTTTTATATACAATTGATATGGGAATTTTAATTCCATCACGAGCTGTGGCATATTTTCTCTCGGTGGTATAATCATCTGGGTTATAACCCCCAATAACTTCCTGTTGTTTTAACACAATCTGTTTGTGATTATTCATATCAAAATCATACACTGTTAAAGGTGTTTTTAAGGAAGTATATCTATATCTAAATTTATCAGAATTGTATTCAGGATTTAATGTTGACTCAACATAATAGTCATCTTCGTCAAATTTTAAATAGTAATCTGAATTATTGTTGGTGTTAAATATTCTAAACTTGGGCAATCCATCTTTTCGCTCTGTGAGTACAAAAAAGTTACTAAATACATCAACCTCCTCTAACATTGTTTCATCTCTTGCAGGTATAATCTCTTTCCAGTTCTTAATTCCTGTATTTTTCTCACCCACTTCCATTAATCTAAAGTTAACGGCGTCATTATTTGTGAGAATTAAAAATCTTTCGTTTTGATGGTCGATACTATATTCCATTTCGGGTAATCGAGCTTGAAAAATCCTAAATTCACCATCAGGATTATTTGCATCAAGAATACGACACTCAGTTGAAAGAGTACTTTCGGAGCTAATTACAATAAATTTATCTGATTTTGTTTTATATACTTCTACATCAAATGTGGAGTCAGTTTCCTCATAAATAAGTGTATCTGAGTTGATTGGGTTGCCAATTACGTGTTTGTAAATTTGGTATGAACGTAGAGTATTATCCTTTACTTCGTAGTAAACAGTTTTATTATCATTTGCCCAAACCACATTTCCGGTAGTGTTGGGTATTATATTATCAATTGTTTTTCCGGTTAGTATGTTTTTAAAATGGATATCATATTTACGTCTACTAACAGTATCTATACTGTATGCAAGAATATTATTATCAGTGCTAAACTCCCAATCTCCAATTTGAAAAAATGTAGTGCCTTCAGCCATTTTGTTTCCATCCAGAAAGACTTCCTCATGTTCTTCATTTCCAAATTTATTTCTACAATAAATTGGATATTCTTTACCTTGTTCAAACTTTGTATAATACGAATAACCATTAAAATCATACGGTACCGAGACATCTGTTTGTTTTATTCGCCCAATAATTTCATCATAAATTTTAGTTTGTAGTACTTCGGTATTTTGCATTACACTTTTAGTGTATTCATTTTCAGCGTTGAGATAATTAACAACCTCTGGATTATCTCTATCATTAAGCCAGTAATAATTATCAATTCGTGTATTATTATGTGCAATAAGAGTCTTAGCTATTTTTTTAGCTTGAGGTTGTTTCATTATTTTGTTGTTTGATTGGTTACACGAAATAAATATGCCTGAAATGACAAATAGAACAATGGTTTTAATCAATATTTTCATAAAGTCAACTTTAGTTCTTATAGTATTTGTGGTTTTCTTGTTTGAGTTCTTATTTTTAATTATTTATACATTTATTATAGCTAAAAAGTTAAGCATTATCTGCTTAGTTTTTTAAAAGTATAAACTAAACCCGAAGCTAGGCATAAATGGCAACTGGTATACTATTTCGTTAGTAACAATATCTATATAAAAAATATTTTCTTGATTGTAAACATTTGTAATACTTAAGTCGAGTACCAATTTTGATTTTGTGCTTAGGTAGAAGTTTCTTTTTATATCGATATCAAGACGGTGGTAAACGGGAAGTCTTCCGGTAAACAAATCGCCGTAAATAATTCCCAGCTGACCATTCTCGTCAATGTAATTAGAATTTACACCATTGGGTAAATTAAGATATTCGTAATATCCCTGTATTTGCGTAAAAGGGAAGCCAGTACCAAAATTCCAGCGGGCTCCAAATTCCCATTCTTTTTTTTGTCCAGTTATATAAGAAAAAACAAGATTAACATTATGCCTTCTGTCAAAATGAGGTGTGTACTGAATCATGTTGCCATCAACATCTTCATATTCACGAGTAACAAAGCCTAGTGAATATACTGCCCATAAATAAATCTTTTTGTAATCGTATTTTAGCATAACGTCAACACCGTATGCATTTCCTTTTTCCAGAATAAAATCTTTGGTTTCAACATCTGAAGCTCCAACTGGGGCATTTTCTTCAGTATAAATCTTAAATCGGTTAATATTAGTTAATTGTGGAAAATTCTTATAGTAACCTTCAATATTTAATGTTACAAATGAGCCCAAATCAAATTCAGTTCCAAGTATTAGATGGTTAGATTTTTGCAATTTGCTATCCACTTCTTTCCCATCAAAGTGGGCTGGTAGGTTTTCTGGTCCAGATAAGAAACCATAAAAGAGGTTAACAACATCCCTGTCAGAAGAAGCTGCAATTAAATTTTGCGAATACATACCTGCTGCAAGTTTAACTCTAAATCCATCAGATACATTGTATTTTAGAGAAAGTCGTGGTTCAGGAGATATCTCAGAAAGAGATGCATATACTTGTAATCTAAAACCAGGTTCGAAAATTAATTTACCTAGTACAAGCTTGTATTTACCATATAAACCCAGCTGATTGGTGTTCTCAATTTGTTCAATCTCTGCACCTATAAAATTATAAAACGTATATTCTGTTCGGTATCCTTCAAGTTCAAAACCAAATTTTAACTCATCTTTACCTAGGAAATAAGTAAAGTTAAATCCTGCATTAAATCCTCCAATATAGCTACTACGCTCATTTAATGTTGAGGAGCTAATATCCGATTGATATTGTGAGTATGCAACAACACCATCAATTAATACAGCCGAGTTACCCGGGATTATTACAAAATTTGCTCCACCGCCAGATGATTTCCATCCAAAATCTGAAATAGATTTGTAATTCTTTACATTATCATTATAGTTAAATCCAAAAAAACTTACCTTACTACCATTTGCAGCTACTAATGACACCTTGCCATAAAAATCAGAAAAATTGAAGGGTAGTCCTTCGTCATCAATATAGCTATAAAAAATTTTAGAGCTTTCGGCTAAATATGAATTTTTAAATGATAAAATGAAAGAAGCACTGCCTTTATCAGGAGACTTTTGTTTCACAATAGGACCTTCAAGTACAACTCTTGCTCCAAATGTTGATGCCCCTAATGTACCGGAAACCCTTTTTTTATTGCCATCTTTAATTGTTATGTCCATAACAGATGATAGTCTTCCTCCATATTCTGCATTAAAACCACCAGTATATATATCAGCACTTCTAATTATATCTGTTTCAAAAACAGAAAAAAGACCAATTGAGTGAAAGGGGTTGTATATTGTCATTCCATCCAGCATAACCTTGTTTTGAATTGGAGAACCTCCACGAATGTAAAATTGACCTCCCTGGTCACCAGTAAATACAACTCCTGGTACAACAGCTAAATACTGTGCAAAATCTGCCTGACCTCCAATTGATGGAATTTGTTTTATGTCTTTTGGAGTAATTTTAACTACAGAAGTTTGAGTCTCAGTACGCGATGCTGCACGTTGTGCGCTAATAGTTACCGTTTCTAAACGAATAGTTGATTTATTAAGATAATAATTTTTACTTATTATGTCATCAGCTACTACCTTTATTCCTGTAGTAATAGTATCAAAACCTAAATATGTTATTGAAAGTGTGTAATCTCCTGGTTTAATCTTTGATATTACAAAATAGCCATTTACATCAGACGATGCACCATACAACGTGCCTTCCAAAATAATATTACAAAACATGGCTGGCTCACCGGTTTCCTCTTCATAAATAAAACCTCTAACAATTCCATATTGAGCATGTAAACTATGCCCTAAAAACATAATAATCAGAGTGATAATAATAGTAAAGTATCTATTCTTCATAAACTTGAGCATTGAATTTATAAATAAAAACAATAAACCCAGATTACTAAATAAACATAATATTATGCTGATAAATAATCAAGGTAATGTTACTTATTTGAAACGTGCAAAGTAATTAAAAAGTGTGTTACTATTATATAAAAGAAAGTTTTTTTATTTCATTAAAGCACAAAAGCCTCCTTAATTTTGTAAGGAGGCTTTTGCTGGGAGTTATAATAAATCGGGTATGTTGCCAAAAGGAAATCGCATTCAGCTGGCAGATAACCCTACAGGTTTTCTAATATCTAATTATTGAATAGCTAGAAACTGCAGTTTCAACATTGATGTATATCTTGTTTGTAGCATCATCATAGTTATCAGTTACATAATGACCGCGATCAGTTTTTTTAAAACCTGATATTGTTTTTCCTGATAGTACTGCATTAATATCCAGCTCACAATATGATTCTTTAGGTACCAGAACTTTAATTGAAGAGGCTCCAGTTTCGATATTCACATTTGTTTTTGGATTTTTATCACCAAGTTTAACTTTTATTGCTGCGGCACCACCTTCGATATTAATATTGCTAACTTTATGACCCGAAAGATCAAAGTTAGCATCAGCAGCTCCAATCTCAAAGGTTAAATCCCAAATTGGTTGTGGGTTTAATGACATATTAACTCGATTGTGATTATGCCCATTTAAATTAACTTCATCTTCAATATAAATATTCACATCAACCATACTATCAACCTTCTTAACTTTATATTTATAGTAAATTGATGAGCCCTGTTTCTCAAAATCAATAAGGTCATACGATTCGTCAACTAGTACAAATGTGCTGGCTGCAATTTCCATACTCATGCTTGCCGATACTGCACTATCCTCGTATGGAATTGTAAACTCCTGAGTTAGTGTTTCTGAATCTGTTTTGCTATTGTTTAAACTAATGCTATAATCTTTATCATGCCAATAAACAGTTTCTTGCATCATGTATAATAAAGAAGCAGCAAAAATAATTAGTACCAATACAATTTTTATTGCATTTTTTACGGGAATAATTGATACTCCCCAAAGTACTAGCACAACTGGCCATAGGCGCCATAAGTTATACCAATCAAAATTAATAACGTTTAAGTTTTCTAGTGTGAATAGTATTCCGACAAGAATCAGAATCATACCCCAAAAAATGTTTCTAAATTTCATTGTTCTGTTTTTTAGATGGTTTAAAAATATCTGGTTTTATCATAATTACGCCAACTACTACGAGTAAAAGGGGCCAAAAATCAGTGATATTGTACCACGGCATTAAGCGGTCGGCTAAAAAGATTAATCCCATAAAAATTAATATAATTCCTGTAATAAGTGCCGTATTTGAGTTTTTGACTGGTTTATTTGGGTCGGGGATATCATCTTTGGTTATATTTTGATCGTATAAATGATCTTCATCGGATGTGTTATCGAAGTTTTGATTTTGCGTTTTGGTGTAGCCCGGCTTTACTGGAATTACTATCCACATAACAATATAGATTAACACTCCGCCGCCGCCAAACATTGCCAATAACACAAATGCAACTCTTATTAGTACAGTATCAATGGTAAAATAGTTGGCTAGGCCACCAGCTACACCTCCAATAACTTTATTAGTTTTTGACCGATATAGTCTTTCTGTTGTTTCCATATTTTTGATTTTTAGTTTTTATGATTTAATTTCTTTGGCAAACATACAGCCAAAACAATGCATGGAGAATAATAAATCGGTGAATGGAGGTTTTTATTCGGTAACTGGGGATTTTTTAATTATCCAATGGTTTAAAGTTACAATAATGTAAAGGTAACTTTTTGAATCATATAAGTGTATTTGAACCATATAAGGCATATAAGGGCATTTAAGAAGGCGTTACAATATTTTATTAAACAACATGTAAAAGCCAATATCTAATTGCCAGCATATAACAACAATGATGTAATGCTTAAATGATTCATTAAGCGAATAAACAAATCACCAAATAAACAATGAAGCGATACAGAAGTGGCATTACTTCATCAAAATAAAGTTGTAAGTAATAGTTCCGCGCTGTAGCTCGGCGGCATTGTTATCCTTTACAAATGTTGAGTTGTAGGCTGCATCTATGGCTATTTTCCTAAGGTTTTGGTCTAATATATTTGTGCCTTTAGCACTTACCTGAGCTTTTTTAACCTTGCCCTCATTGTCAACCCAAATACTTATAATTACTGTACCTTGTTCTTCAAACTTTGCAGTTGGTTGTTCTAGAAAAAGGCTTCCTCGCCCCCCAAGGTTAAATGCAATCCCATTTCCGGCACCGCCTTGTCCTGTGTAATCATCACTTTCTTTATAACCATGTGGCTTTCCCTGATCTCCTGCACCTTTGGTAATTCCTTGATTTGTACCTTGGGTATCAGATGTGCTACTAGTATATATTGCTTTTGCAATGGGCTTTGGCTTCTCTTCCTCTATTTCTTTAACAATCTCCTCGGTAACAAAAGATGAATCAATTATTTCTTCAATTGGCTCATCAACTATTGGCTCATCAGGAATAGGTTCTGGTTTCTTATTTTCAACAATTTCCTCCTCAATCTCTTTTTCAGGTTCTTGCTTTACAATTTCTTCCTCAATAACGGGAGCTTTTTCTATATCTTGAGTAATTATATCTTCATCAACAGTATTTGGAGCCACAGGTGGTTGAACAATCTGTTTCTTCTTTGTGACAGGTTCTTTAGTAGGAGGTGGTGCATCATTTTGTATATCACCTTTTCCATAGTTATCATATCCAAGATTAACTTCAACTCCCTCTTCTCCGGGTAATGGCAATGGTGTTCGTAAAGCTACAACCAACAAAAAAATAAGTAACAATGCATGTATCATCACTGTGCCTATAATTCCGCGTCTTTTGTCTTTATCAATTTTCATCACCTTTTTGGCTTCGTTGCTAAAATTACTTTATGCTGTGTATTATTTTTATTGTTTATATTATTTACAGCATCAATCACCACTACAATATCTTGTACGGGAGCTGTTTTATCAGCCCGTAACACAACAGATGCCGAACTCTCGTTTCTAATGAGTCCGAATAGTATATTTTCCAGATTTGATGGATTAACCTTACGTTCATCAACATAAATATTACGATCTTTATTAATGTATACCGTAACAGTTTGTTTCGACATTGTTTTGCTCTGGCTATTTGGTAGTAATAATTTAATGGCATTTGGAGCAACCAAGGTTGATGTTAGCATAAAAAATATCAATAACAGAAAAACCATGTCCGACATGGATGCCATACTGAAATTTGTATCAGGTTTATTTCGCATTTGTATTGCCATACTTATTCTATGTTTAATTCATTTATCCAAAAATATTAATATAATAATCAAATAACAACTATCAAATTACAAATAAATTCCAATGCCAAAATCTCAAATATCAAAACAGCTATTACGTTTTTAGATTTTAATAATTTGGTTATTATTTGTCATTTGTTTATTGAAATTTGGAATTTATTTAGCTGGTTCATGGAGCATATCCATAAACTCAGTAGCACTGGTTTCTAAGGTGTAAACCACCGATTGTATTCTGGAAACCAATATGTTATATAGAATATATGCAGTTATACCCACAACAAGTCCACCCACAGTTGTTATCATTGCCTGATAAATACCACGCGACAATAATTCAATATTTATATTATTCCCAGCCATCGACATATCGTAAAATGCTCTAATCATACCAATAACTGTTCCTAAAAAGCCAAGCATTGGTGCTGCACCTGCAATTGTAGCAAGTCCGGCAACATTTTTCTCAAGTCTCGAAATCTCTAATTTACCAATATTCTCAATTGCAGCATTTATATCCCCCAAGGGTCTGCCAATTCGCGAAAGTCCCTTACTAATCATCCTTCCAATGGGTGAGTTGTTTGTAAGGCATAGTGCCTGTGCCGACTCAAGTTTTCCATCTTGTATGTAATTTCTAATATTATTCATAAAATCTTTATCAACCTTTTTTGCTCTGCCAATCACAAAAAACCTTTCAATAAAAATATATAGTGTAATTACCGATAGCACACCAATAATAGCCATTATCCATCCACCTCTCATTACAAGGTCAATAATTGGTAGGGTAATCTCACCCTCGCCCGATGTGCTGGTAATTAAATTTGCTGTTTCCTGAAGCTGTAGTATTATTCCTGTAATCATTTTCTAGTTATTTATCAAACGGTAAATTTACAATGTTAAAAATATGAGCTGTACAATCAATTATTAATTTGTAAACATATTTCTGTTAATACAAACTATATTTTTTGGGAAATATTATAGGGGAGAGGTTTACTTTTTTTATTTGGGCGGACAACCATGCTATCCGCTTGTAGTTATTTTGTGTCGGCTGTATTTTTCTAAGTAATGCATGGGCTTCCGTTGTCAGCCGCTGCTTACTAATAAAAATTCAGCAGTCACTTCAATAAGCTATCGCTACTATCATTGCCGCGTGGCATATGTTTCAAATTACTTTAATCGGTAGTTATATAATGTACTACCGGCTGCCGATATTAAATTAATTTTATTATTTCGCTCCAAATTACCAACTGTAAACGGAGTTTCACCCACCAAACCTTTGCTTATGATAATATTTCCTTTTTTATCAAATAGGTAAATTGTTCTTTCCTCATTTGCAACTACCCCAAGTACACGTTGCTTTTTGCCAAAAGTAAAAAATGATGGTTTAATTGTAATTTCTGAATCAAAATTATAACTAAATAGTACCTTTTTAAACCTATCAAATACTTTTAAATCTTTCCCATCAATAAAAATGAAATCCTTTGAGTTATCTCCATTAAAATCTTCATAAAGAAAGAAGTGACCTGGGCTAAAATTACCAAAATCAGTATAATTTAGTTTCCCTGATGAAGAAATGTAAACTAGTTTTCCTTTATCATTAGTTGTTATTATTATCCCTTTGCTATTTGTGCGATTTACATAATAATTAGAATGTTTCGCCTTTTTTAAATTTCCCGATATTTTAATTCGTTTCTTCCCTTTTCTATCAACAATTTTAATCTCGTCTTCAATATCAGTAATAATTATATAGTCTTTTTTATTGGCTAGTAACCTTGCAACGGGCTCCACAATAATATTTTGAGTCTTTGGTAGTTTCCATCCCTTAATTTCTTTTCCCTTAATAGAATAATTGTGAACCCGCTTGTCCGATTGTGCAATTAGCAAGCGATAATCCTTATTATTTAAGTAATCAAATACTGCAACACCATTAGTTGCTTTTGAATGTAATTTTTTTGGATAGCCTGTTACATTTTTCCCATTTTTATCTATTAAATATATGTAGTTGCCGGTATTAAACAAGTACTGGATTTTATTATTTTTGTAATAATCAACTTCAAAAATATTGCTCATTGGAATGTTATCAAGTTTCCTTTTCCACAATTCTTTTCCATCCGAATTAATTAAGTATATGTTACTTAACTTGTCAAAAACAATAATATTTTCGGTTTTTGTTTGATGATCCCTAACAATAAATGGGCCTACTACAATTTCATCGTCAAGTTGCACTTTCCATAAAGCTAAATTTTCTTCATGATAAGTTGCCCCATGCTTAACGTAAAAGTTAGTAAACGATAGTTTTTTACCCATGCTAACCTGTAAGGAAACTCCTTGAAAAGAACTAATAACATTCTCATTGATAATAAGTTGTTTGTAGAATGAATTCCTGAGATATTCTTTTGATATATTTAAAAGTTCAACAGGTTTTGTGTAAATAAGCAAATTAGATTGTGATGAAATATTATCAGAAAATATTTTGAAATTGTCATTAAGGTCTAAAGTTTTACCTGTTTCAAAATAATTAATCAAATTTATTATTGAGCTCTCCGAATTTGCAAACACAACATAATTATCAATAAAAGTAAAATAGTTGTTACTAATAATTCCATAATCCGACCCAAAAACCATAGTAACAAAATTCATATTATTTATTTGCCTGATTTTGTAATCATTATATTTTTGTATTTTTTTTGCATTAGTATTAATGGCATATTGTTTTAATAGAGTTTCTGCCAAAGTTTTATCTTTTATACTAACTAACAACCATGAGTTGTCATTAACAGAGCTGACCGAAATAGCATTTGATGCAAAAACAAATTCGTTGCCAATTGTACTAACAAATTTATTTATGTCAAATTTTAATTCCTCATAATTGCTTTTTACTGATGATACATCATTGCAATTATTAAAATATTGTTGGTAATCCGAACATCCAACCCAAACAAAAGCATTGGTGTTATATGGCATAATACTCGTAGCTTTAATTTTAACAGGTTTTTGCCCTTTTAATTTACCCAGAAATGTTTTGTTATGAGAAGAAGTTGAGAACCCCGAAAATATAAGCTCATTTTTTTTTATCAAAATATCCACTTCTGTCCATCCGGCAAAATTACCAAACCACTGAAAGCTATTAATTTGTTCGGGAATTATTAATGAAGCTAACTGTTTTGATAATCTGCTGTATTTAATGTATGTGCGCGCATGTACTTTTCTTCCGCTGGTTTGCATTAATTTAGAAAATGTAGAGTCAGCAGTTATTTTGATTCTACTTCCTCCATAAGTTTCATTTAGTTTTGTTAATAAATTTACTGTTGATGAGTAAATAAAAACTCCATCAATGAAACTAAAGTAACTCGTAATGCTATTGTTTGCGTCAACAATTTTAAATCCATCAGGTAACTGGGCTATATTTAGTATGGCATAGTTTCTGCCTAGTTTCTCTGCCAAAAAATGTTTAAGTTTTGGTATATCCAATTTAGTCTCCAATTTAGATAATATCAAAGTTTCTATTTTATTATCTAAATCCGAAAAAAAAGCAATTGTGATATTACTATTATGGAATAACTCTGAGTAAGTGCGATTAATTTTTAGCAAAGTATCTAAAAGAATAATATTACTGTTAAAGTCAACAATATCATGAACTTTTAATAAGCTTTGCCATATCATATTACCATTGTTTAGCCCGTCTAGTACATCCGAAGGCTTGTCAATTTCAATTATTAATGCAGCATCGTTTGGAATCATATCCCAAGTATTTGCATTTACTTTTCCATGTTTCTCATATAAAAAACCAGCAATAATCGCAATAATTATTGCAACTGTAATTGAAATTGTTAATGTGTTTATTTTAAACATTAATACAGTATTATATGTAAACTAACATTAGTTGTTTAATTGTTCCAGTAATGCATAAGTGTCTGTAACATTTATGGTTAGAGTGCCAAAATCGTCTACTGTAATTGAAATATTATATCTTGGATTATCGCTTAACCCAAATTCGAAATTCATGTATGAAGCACCTTTTATGGTTTCAATATTATAATCACGCGATAGCACCAGTGCATCTTTATAGTCTTGACTCATGGGGATATTTGCCTTTTGTGCTATTATTCCGGCTTGATTTATAGCTTCTTCGTAATTTCCATTATATACCATTATTATTGAATTAAATCCCTCGTTTTGGTTGCTTTCGGATGTAGACTGACTCAGCTCGTTGTTAAAAGTCATATTTACAGGTTCAGTTAACCCCAACTGTTTGGCCCAATTTGGAATTCCATTTATTGCAGCTACGTTTGAAGAATGAGTAATCTGTCTGCCAAGAGTATTACTAATTTGATTTAACTGGTTAATTGCTTCTTCGTCACTAATTATGCCCAATGACCTTTTTTCTTCAATACTTTCAATCCTGTGCTGCATACTATCCATTAAATCGAGTGTATTGTCAAGGTCGTTCATTGTATTATTAAAAGAACTGAGGTTCTGCTTGAAACCTTTTTTATCTTTATTATTCTTTTGCTCATCACATGAGTATAGCAATATCGATGCAGAAAAGATATAAATAATAGCTAATAATATTCGTGTAAAGCTCATTAGTAAAATTTTTACCAAAAGTATAAAAATAACCATA
>Ga0307989_1000895_pt1 | contig 17455 bp, 18 predicted proteins | sample EllFjometagen185_FD_203164 | JGI IMG/M metagenome (GOLD analysis project Ga0307989, IMG submission 203164) | Marine microbial communities from Ellis Fjord, Antarctic Ocean - #185 | ecosystem: Environmental > Aquatic > Marine > Unclassified | place: Southern Ocean | collected 2014-10-08
ATGAAAGATGGTGTTATCGCAAATTTTGACGTTACTGCTGAGATGATCCGGTATTTTATTAAAAAGGTTCAAAAACATAGTTCACTGATAAAATTTCGTCCCAGGGTTATTGTTGGTGTGCCTTCAGGTATTACTCAAGTAGAAAAAAGAGCTGTTAAAGAAGCCGCAGAATCAGCTGGAGCCAGGGAAGTTTTCTTAGTAGAAGAGCCTATGGCAGCTGCAATTGGAGCAGGTTTACCGATTACCGAAGCCAATGGTAATATGATTATTGATATTGGGGGTGGTACCACTGAAGTGGCAGTTATCTCTTTAGCAGGGGTTGTATACAGTAATTCGACACGTGTTGGTGGCGATATAATGGATGATACAATCATACAATATATCAAAAAGAGATATAATTTATTGATTGGAGAACGGACGGCAGAGCAAATAAAAATCAGTATCGGATCAGCTTATCCGGTCGATGAAAATCATACCATGGATGTTAAAGGTCGCGATTTGCTGACTGGAATCCCTAAAACATTGATATTAAGCAATGATGAAATCAGAGAATCATTAGCTGATGTTTGTGATCAAATCATTCTGGCAACGAAAAATGCTCTGGAAGACACACCACCCGAATTGGCTGCAGATATTGTCGATAAAGGTATTGTCCTGGCTGGAGGAGGTTCTCTATTAAAAGGAATGGATATTTTATTAAGGGAAAGAACTGGCTTACCCGTAATTTATGCTGAAGATCCCTTATCGTGTGTGGCACTTGGTGTTGGTGCAATGCTGGATAACATCAGCCTGTTGAGAAGTGTCGCCGTTTCTTAATTTCATTTGCTTAATTTAATTGATGGTTTTTTTTAATAATCTACAACCTCTACTACCGAAATCGAAATGTTTAAATTTTTTAAGAATCATCGATTTCGTATTTCTATTGCGCTACTGCTGATTTATTTTCTGTTGACCTTAATTGTGCAAATTGAGAAGCCGAGAACTGATAATTGGTTCTCGGCTTTTAACCAATCGGCCGCTTACCCATTTCAAACTACCTATCATTTTATTTCAAGGCATGTCAGAGACGCATGGCAGCATTATATTTGGTTGATTAATGTTAGAGAGCAAAATCGGGAACTGCAAAAACTACTCTACCAATCAAAAGCAGAAAATGCCGAAAATAGAGAAATTAAAATTGCTTATAAAAGACTGCTTGATTCATTAGATTTTAAAAAGCGGAATAGTGATGTTAAGGTATTTGCTGAAGTCATAGGAGAAATACAAAATGGATTTTCACAATTGATTTTCATTAATAAAGGCTCGTCAGATGGCATCAAAAAGAATTACGCAGTTGTCTCTTATGAAGGCATCATCGGAAAAATACAAAGTGTGACAGCCTTTCAATCCGCTGTTCAACTGATCACAGATTCTCATTCAAAAATTCCAATATTGATTCAAAAAACCAGAACGAAAGCTTTTTTGCAGGGAAGTGATGGTGATTTAAAAATTACTGATATTTTAAGGCGTGTTGAATTGAAAAAGCAGGATAAGATAATAACATCAGGTCTGGCAGGAATATTTCCAAAAGGATTTCCAGTGGGATCAATAACAAAAATTAATAAAAAAAGCTTTGGCTTATTTCAAAAAGCTGACATTAGCCCCTCAGTCGACTTTAGTAAAATTGAGGAAGTTATTGTGATCCTGAAAAGTGTTAATAATATTCATCAACCTATTTTCACCGAATGTAAATAATTTATGCTCCCGGCCATTACCTGTCTGATATTTTGGTTAATAGCGATTTGTGGTGAAACATTTCTGTTCTCCTCAATTCCCTGGTTTAATCCCTATCTGTTTTTTCTATTTCCGACGTTAATTTGTCTGAGGTGGCGAGGATTGGAAACGATCTATATCTATACATTTTTTGGATTAACAGCGGATTGTTTTTCCACACTATCGTTCGGTATTTTTGGACTTACTTTTCTACTCTTTTCATTTTTAGTTCGATGGTATTCAATTAAAATCTATCAGAGTGATATTATCATTTTGTCTATTGTTATTGGCATTTTTACTCTCTTATCAGACGCACTCGCTTTTTTACTGAATACTCTGTTTTCCGAAGTAGAAAGCATTTCAATTTTCTGGGTAAAAGATGTATTCTTCTATAGAGTTTTACCTACTTCCCTGTTAACAATACCAAGTTGTAAACTATTAATTTGTTTGGAAAAAAGATTTAAAATCCATCTTGCAGAGAGAAAATTTTGAAAGAACAACCGCTAAATACAGAAGAATTACAATTGTTCAGACGGCGGGACTTTATCATTCGTTGCGTGATTGGTTCACCGTTCATACTAATTCTCTGGCGATTGTGGAATTTACAAATTAGAAAAGGTGATATCTTCAGCGACCTTTCAAAAGGTAATCGAATTCGCCTGAAATCTGTTCCGGCTCCTCGCGGAATCATTTACGATCGGGAATCTACTGTTCTTTCTAAAAATATACCGGCCTTTAATCTTTACTTAATACAGGAAGATACCCCGGATATAGATGCCGTACTAAATAAAATTTCTTACGCATTGAAAATTCCCCTCAAAAAATTGGTAAGTGCCTTAAAAAACCGTAAAAAAGTGGCTAAGTTTGAGCCAATTAAAATATATAAGGATTTGACATCCAGGCAAATTGCAATTGTAAGTGCCTATCAGGAAGAGTTTCCTGGGGTAACAATGGAAGTTAGTCCCCGAAGATATTACCCTCTGTTAAAAACGGGCGCACATATTTATGGTTATATGAATGATATCACTAAGGTACAATTAAAACAATTACCGCTGGAAAAATTAATGTCCGCTAAAGTGATCGGTCAGGATGGGATAGAGGCGATTTACAATAATATCCTGATAGGTACAGATGGTGGAAATCAGGTGGAAGTCGATAGTACCGGCCGGGTAATAAAAATCCTGAAATCAATCGAACCCATACCGGGTAACGATATTCAGCTTTCGATAGATAATCGTTTACAGGAAAAAGTTGAACGAACGATGAAGGGGAAAAAAGGTGCCATCATTGTGATGAATCCAAATAGTGGTGAAATATTATCCATTGTCAGTTTTCCATCCTTTGATCCAAATGAATTCTCCCAGGGGATGACTACTGAACGGTGGAATCAATTGAGTAATGACCCTGCCAAAGCACTTAATAATAGATGTATTAAAGATTATTATGCCCCTGGTTCTACCTTCAAAATGGTGGTGGCGATTGCTGCTTTGGAAATGGGACTAATCACTCAGGATACAGAAATTCAATGTGATGGCTTTTTTAAATTTAATCGGGATCGCTTCCATTGTTGGAAACGGGCTGGTCATGGATTGCTTAACGTTACAGAAGCATTGCAACAATCATGTAATGTCTTTTTTTATAAACTAATTGTTGAAATCGGGGTTGATAAAATAAAAGAGTATGCAAATTTGTTGGGGCTGGGAAAACTAACCGGAATAGACTTGTTGAATGAGAAATCGGGAGTGATACCTAGTAAAGAATGGAAATTAAAACGGTATAAGAAGAAATGGTTTCCGGGGGAAACCATTTCTGTTGGAATTGGTCAAGGATATGTTTCCGTAACCCCTTTGCAATTGTTAAACTATGTTAATGTTATTGCTAATGGTGGGTATCAGGTAAGACCTCATCTGATGAATAAAATATTGACTGATTACCCAAATATGACCAAGCATCAAATGCAAATTTTAATCAAACAGATCAGCGATAAAGTTCATAAAAAAATAACCTTTAAACCAGAAACACTCGACATTATCAAAAAAGGGATGGCACTGAATGTTCAATCAAGAAAAGGTACTGGTATCCGGGCTAAATCTAAAAAAATTCCCATCGCAGGCAAAACCGGTACAGCCCAGGTAATTAGCTTGGCAACCAGAGATCGATTAAGAAAAGAACAGGGTGAAGTAAAAGAAAAATATTATGATCATTCCTGGTTCGTCGGATTTGCACCGGTTGATAAACCTAAAATCTCGATGGTGGTGTTTCTTGAGCACGGTAAATCAGGAAGCAATTCAGCTACATTATTTAAAGAAATTGCAGAATATTATTTTTCAAAAATAACACCGATCTCCAAAGAGGAAATCGGGAGTTTTGTGACAGAGGATGTTCCCAATGAAGTTTAATCAAATTAAAAAAGTAATTTTGGCCTCGGGGTCCCCAAGAAGAAAAGAATACCTTGAACGCTACCAGTTGGATTATAAAATTATTAAACCGAATATCGATGAAACACCGATCAAAGGAGAGGTCCCTGAAGTATATGCCAGGAGAATGGCCGAAGAAAAAGTGGCGTCGATAAACTGTGATCTTGATAACAATGAAATTGCTCTATCTGCTGATACTATCGTTGTTTACCAAGAAAAAATCCTTGGTAAACCCAGCTCAAAAGATGATGCTTATCAGATGTTAACACTTTTAAATGGACAGACCCATTCGGTTATAACGGCGTATGCTTTATTAGCAAAACAGCAAAACAGTTTGACAGTCAATGCGGTTTGTACCAAAGTGACTTTCAACGATTTACCGGAAAAGCTACTGCGTGTCTATGTAGACTCTGAAGAACCATTGGATAAAGCGGGCAGTTACTCAATTCAGGGAGATGGAACTTTCCTGGTGAAAACCATCAACGGTTCTTATAACAATGTTGTAGGACTACCGATTGAACAGATTCTCCAGGATTTTTTAAAACTAAATGTAATCACTATCTAAAAATCACGATACTTTTTTATATGTTACAAACGATTTTTATTATTTTTTTGTTGTTAATTAATGTGCCGTTTCTATTGGCACAAAGCCTCAATTTTATTCCTGAAGGCAAATTCTTTTTCAACTACGAACTTAATCAAAGTTCATCAAATTCGATTTATAACTCTGCCCGATCGGAAGATTCGATTTTAGAATCAAAACTATCTAAGGAAGGGTTAGATGCAAATGCTGTATCCGGGGACGTTGAATACGAATCTTTGAATCAATTTTTCCACTTTCAATATGGACTGGGAAATTCGTACAATTTAGCTTTCCAAATTCCTTACATATCCAAGAAAAGAAATTCTTCTCTAACGGATAAACAGGGCGCAAATCAAAGTTTTCTTGATAAATATCAAACGGCATCGGCGTCCGGCCTTGGTGATTTTGAAATTCAATTCTTCAAAAGATTAAATTATACTGATGAACATGATTTTCAAATGGGGCTTGGTTACAATCACAATAACGCCGATTTTAATTATGGTAAAAGCGATAAATTATCGTTAGGAAGTGGTACCCGCGAATTTTTTTGGTTTTTAAAATGGACAATATTTTCATTAGATTCTAACTTTAAGACAGATCTTCGCTTTAAAGAGATTTATACTGTTTTTGATGAAGTAACAGATGAAAATGGTGATACCAGGTCTTTAAAAAGGAAAAACTCCCGAGTTGGTTCAATATTTGTGTCTAATTACCCGAGTGACCAACATTACGGCGCTGGTATTGAATTTGTTGATCAGGCGGCAACAAATATCGGAGGTAGCAATCTTTCAGATGGTTATATACACTACTCCTACAAATTATTTTATGGCCTGGGAAATTTAGTTGAATTAGAATCCGGTCCGGTTGAAACGCCATGGGAAGGTGAGTTGTACTATCAATCTGTTTTTTATGGATTAAACGCCAATCAGACGACCACTTTTGGGATTGGAGCAACTGTCTATTTTTAATAATAATCGTGTGATAGAGATGGCAAACGGAGAGCTATTTGATCAGTGGACATTAAAATCAGGATTATTTTGTGCATTGTTAATGGCTTCTGTTGATGGTTCATTCGATGTGGCAGAAAGAAACGTGTGCTTATCATTTCTGAATGATCACTGGAAACCCGAATATGGCAGTGCAAAAGACTTTTTTCTGGAAACGGTAAAAGATGTAAAGGGTTATATCGGTGCCAGATCAAAAATTGATAAAAAGATTATGGTTATGGCAGAAACATTGGGCACTCACCAAAAACAAGCGATACTGGCAGTAGTTGAAAAAGTAATGATGGCTGATAATCAGGTGTTAGTGACTGAAACAGAATTGTTTAACCGCATTAAAAAGTTAAAAATGTTGGGAATCAATTTCTAAGTTGATTCCTTACGGAGGTGGATGAGTCTCTGGTGGGCTCCCCGGTCTTCAAAACCGTGCGTGGGGCATGCGTAATGTCCCGGATAGGTTCGATTCCTATGCACCTCCGCCAAGTTTTATTCAGGAAGTATAAATTTTGTTTTGACCATTGTTTTGACCATTTTGAGAGTTACTTCTTAATTTTCCTTCCTTCTTTTTTTGCTTATGGAAAAAAAATAAGAAAAATTATTGAAAGACACAGATTTAAATATGAAGCAGGAAAGTTTTTTGAGAAATGAAAATTACAAGACTCAGGTTTTCGAATTCTTCACATAGGCATGGTCTAGAATAATTTTCATTAATCCAAGATCGATTCGATAGTATTTAACATCCCGAATCAAAGAATATTGAAAGGCTACTGATAGATTAGATTTTTGATTTTCTGCGGATTATTTTCAATTTTTAAAAAATATCCCTCTAAAGAAATGCTAGCTTTTTTCCAAAAAAGCATTTATTACTTAATCCTGACAATAAATCCGTATTTTATAATTTGGATTGTTATCTGTTTCTTTGATAATCTTTTTAATACGTACCCAATAATAAGATAAATGACCTTTTGAATTTGGTTTTGATTATCATATTGGTATGATTAAAAAATGCTTTAAAAATAGAGGAGATAAAATGAACAAATATTTATCATTTTTGATAGCAAGCGCAGTTTTCTTTATTACTGGATGTTCGGGAACGGTAACTATTTCTTCGCCTACAGATGAAATGATCAAAACATCCGATTATGGAACTAAACCGGCAACTGTTAAACAAGACCTTCAGGATTATTTTGATACAAACCTGAAAGATCCGCATTCTGTTAAATTGAAACCGATAACTGAACCAGAAAAGGGTTATATTTATTTTGCAAAAGAAACTCCCTGGACTGGTGATGATCGATATGTTGATGTTGAATTTAAGCCTGTTTTTGGTTGGATGTCGTGTGCCACTTATAACGCTAAAAATTCATATGGCGGATATGTTGGATGGAAAATGTTTGTGATATTCTACCAAACCGGAAAAAGCGAACCTCTTTTTATTGAAGACGAATTTGCTAATGCTCTGCCAGAGGGATTGATTGACGCCGGGTGGGTTTTGCCTTATATTGAACCGAAACAGGGGTGTGTTAAATAGGAAAGATTGCCCAACTAGGCACTTCTCTGAATAGACAAATTAATTCAATTTTGGCACTCAACTGCAAGCTGTTATAACCACTAAAATGAGTGCCTATTTGTTGGTTGATTCACCAAACTCTTTTCTAATTCTTCTATCCGTTTTTGTATTCTTGAGAAATGCTCTTGCATTTCCTTTTCTTCTTCTTCTGGGCTTGGTTCCGTTCCCGGTTCATAAATAGTTATACTTCGGAAAACTTCCTGAACTTTATCTGGTACCGCTGTTAATTTTGCCTGTCCTGCAGCTTGGAATCTTTTTTCTGAGAACACTTTTTATCGTGTCGGCAACGTCGTTATAATTTTTCTAAAAACCTTATCATTTCTTAACATTGAAAAGCTTTCATAATCATCCAGGAGCCCAATTAACACAGGCCTTTTGTCTGTTTCTTTTTTGACAAAACTTTTTTTGAAGTTTGGTGTTTTTTTGAACAGTTAAGAATTACTGAATTGTTAAACAGAAAACAGCTTCTTTTCCTTTTCTAAAATCCTATAGATAAGAACGTTCTGTTCCTTACAGATAACCAGGCAATGATGAACGCCTCAAAAATGTATAAATCTACTTTCAAAGGTTAAGCCAGGCTTAATAAATTCTTTGAGACCTGCCCTTTTTTATGGCGTCTTTAACGTCTTTATAATTTGAATAATGTTTCCCTTTTTTATAGTCTCCGCAAACTCCGCATAATTTGAATAATGTTCTTTTTTTTATAGCCTGTACAAACTGTATATATTTTAAATAATGTTTCCTTTTTTATAGACTCAGTAGACTCAGGATAATTTAAATAATGTTTCCCCACATCACCCAACCCAGACCACAAATCAATTGTATTTAGTTAAAAAATTATTGATCGCAATATGAATGGCTTGAGTCTGTGCTAATCCTAAAGCCTTGCATTTTTCAGTAAATTGTTTTGTAAGCTCTTGATTAATCCGCCAAGCAGACATTTTTGTTGAACCTGATTTTTTAAAACCTGAAATTGTTGAAATATTCTGATTGGTTTCAATTAGCTTTTCCAATCTGCTTTTGTTTTCAATTAACCATTGAAGAATATCAATGCTGTCTTTCTTTTGTCTTTCACTCGTCTTGCATGTGTTAGGATTGTCTTGTAATTGCTTTTCTGAAATCTTGTCTTTCACTTTGTCTTGCTCTGTCTTATAATTTGGAGCAGATGTTTTTACTTCCGGTTTTTTGGTATCGTTTGGTCTGTATGAAGGATTGCTCTTGAGGAACTCAGATTTATAATCGCGCAAGGTCGATTCTTTTAAACTTGGAAATGACTTATATAAAATTTGATTATTTTTTAACAGTTCTGGATTTTCTTTGAATGCTTCAAAAATTTGCTTTTTCATTTTTGCCCTTTTTTATAATTTATTGTTTAAGGTATTGAATGGCAATCTATAGAATAGTATCAATTTTGACCCCCTAAATAAAAATTACAAAAACCCCAATCGGTTGATATTTAAACCTTTTTCATAAATCTAGGGAATTCATTTTTGATACGGGTTTACATCGAAAAAATTATACAGGTATCAAAACTGATACTGATCAATTATCAAAACTGATTCCTATTTTTATTTTCTCCGTTTTCGGCCTGTACGTTCTGACCAATTCGCAATTGTGAACCCTCCACCAGAATTCTTCTTAGGTGTTTCTGTATATTCAAACTCATTTGTCCCGAACACTTTCCAACGGTCACTTATCGCATATTGATTACAATCACCCTGAAGGCCTCCACCAGCATATGTAAGATCAATAAAACCTACTAAGATTAATTTTTTAATAGATCTTGTAAAGGATGCCTTGGATATATCCATGTTCTTTTTTGCCCATCCACAAGTAAATATGATCTGACCGTTATTCGATATGATATAACGTATTTCCCTACCACCGTTATTACGCATCTTCTTGACCTTTCTTTTCATGTAAAATTCGTTTAACACTCTGATCTCAATTGCCGATAATTTTGAATAAGCAACAGATTTGAGCAGCTTTGCTGTGAAATAAATCGGTCTTTCTGGAATATAATTGTTTCCCATTTCTTCACCCTTTAAAATTTATCAGGGTGAATTCTGGGTGAAATAGAATTCATTTTTTCGAAAAGTCACCAACTTAACGCCCTGATAGATATCTGATTTATATTTCAATTTTCTGGAATGCCTCAATAAAACGAGCTGAAAAGGTTTTTAAATCAATGTATGCTTCCTTATGTGTTAAACTTTTATTCTTCAAATACTCCGATTGATAGTGCTCCAGAGCAGACAATTTAATGGATTCTTCTGAGCTTAAACCTTCCCTTGTAAATTTTACATGCCTTTGCTCTCTTAATTGCTTTGGTGTTAATCCTGTGACCAATTTGCAGTTGTTCCGGGCTACATTTGAGTAAATAAAATCTTTGGCCCGGCTGCCTACATCTTCTTTCAAAAGTTGTATTTGAGCTGTCAACGCTCTATGTAAGAGTTTGCCTTGCTTTCTGCTTTCGGTTTTATCTGATTTTTCATCCCTAAGCTTGATAAATGCTTCGATCATTTCAATTGTGATTTTATCAGCCAAAGGTTTATGGCATTTGCTGATAAAAAAACGTGATCCAACTTCGTTATAAATCCGTGTTTCATATTTTTTCGAATCAGTGGAAGCCAATTTGGCCACCACTGAAAAATCTTTTAAATGCTTTTCATGGCGGTTCCAAATCTTAGTAGCCTGACTTTTTGGATATTCATATCCAAGCTTCCGGCAAAGTTCCAGACCACTTATCCAAAAACCATTATTCTTTTCAACAAAATTTAAATTCATGACAGTAATTGTTTTCATTTCACCTCTATGTAAAAAAAATCAGTATTATCCAATTTCATTTGATGTTGGTTTTTGATTTTCGATCAGACAAGAATCCAGGTGGGCTATTACATCAGAGCGCCGGTAAATTACTTTTTTGCCATACTTGAGGAATGGGATACCACGACCTTTATGTCTGTGGTTTTGGAGGGTGCTGGGCTTTATTCCGGTTAGAATTGAGACTTCAGATTCATTTAGGAATTCTTTTTTGGAAACTTCTTCAACTGTGGGATTAAATTGCTCTTTGTTCATTTTTAAACCTGTATTAGAGATAATAAAAAAACCTAATGGATTTTTACTTTACTTGATCTAATACTAAAATTTAATTAGCAGAAAATGAAAGAACTTTGGACCGCGTAAAAAACGCGGTTTCGGTTGAACGGTTAAATTTTCTTTTCTTTAATGAGGGAAGTTAGCTTTTGGTGCGGGCGGATTAGTCGGTATAAAAAAAGTGCAATATCTTTATTTTTAGGTTTTAAATTTTTATTTTTATATTCTCGAAGATCTTCTGTTTTAATAGTTTCCAGGGTTGACGCAAGAGATGCTAAAGATGCTCCCGTCATGTCTGCAGTTGACCATTTTTCCTCCAATGTGTTGATCAAATTTCTATCTTCTTGAATCTCCGGGAAATTTCGAGTTAATCGTGAAAGCTTATCGTAAAGATCCAATATAAGTTCGGACCGGAATTCATGAAAAAATATAGTTGAACCTATTACCAGAGCCGCATTATAAATTATTTTATCAGCTCGAATGAATTGGGATAAAAAATCCTTCAGGTAAACAGTCTGTCGGCTGTTACTTTCTTTGAAATAATCGTTTATAAGTTCATCCTTTCGAAAATGGTGATCACCAAGTTTTTGATTAATGGTTGATTCTATCATTTCTGGAATTTCTTCAAAGAGAGTACTTAAAACTTTCCGCCAATTAGCTTTGAGATCGTCCTCGGTCACACTATCCGCATGTGGAAGCCATTCATAAAATTGTTTTTTAACCTCGTAGTTTAGCTTTGTTTCTTGAATAGGACTTGAAATATTTTTATTCAGCAACCGACTACATTGTTTCCTTTTTTGATCCAAATAACTGGAAGGTTCACAGCGCCAACGCTCTATGAAAGAATCCAGATATTTATTGTTAAGTTTTGATTGAACTTTTATCTGACTCCAAAACAATTTTAATTCTTCCAATCTTTTGGCGGGGGTTTTCTGGATATAGTCTTTTAGCTTTTCTGGATCAGAGAATTGAAACTGGATAACTTCTTGGGAAAATTCCTTTTTCTCGTGTGCGGAAAGCTGGGAATACAGATTTCTGATCTGATCGAGTTTATTCATGTTTTATTATTCGTTAGTTTTAAGTTCAAGCACGTTATCACCAGCCTTGGATGCATAGCTATCAATTATCTCAGCAACCTGGTTAAGTGCTTTTAATAGCCTTTCGTCTGTAATGTGTGCATATCTGGAAGTTACGTCCTGTTTTGCCTGGGTTTGAGTGTGCCCCATCAATCGCTTTAAAATTCGTTCAGGAACATCGTTTGAAGCAGCAATACTAGCAAATGTATGTCTCAAACAATAGGACGGTCTAAAATGCTCGGGTAATTTAGCCAGTTTTTTAAATCGCCTTGTATCACTATCAACCCGGGTTCGTCTGCTTCCATCGCTGTTAGGGAAAATATATTTTTCATGGTACATTGGAATCTCTTGTAACATTTTTTTAACCTTGTCAGAGAAAGGAAGGGTTTCTGTTTTTCCGGCTTTGGTATCTCGTAGCGTAAAAATCTGTCTTTCAAAATCAATATCTGACCATTCAAGCCCACATATTTCAGCTGTACGTCTGCCAGTATAAAGCATTATCTTTAAAACCCATGATTCAGAGCTTTGTTTATTGTTTTCCAAAACAGCTAAATAGCTTTTTATTTGAGCTGGTGTAAGATCTTCTCTGATCATGTTGTCTATTGCAGGCATTTCAAACCGGATGTTTGCCGGTGGAATAAGGTCTTTCTTAACTCCAAAGTTGATTATTCTCCTTAAAAGCTCCATGACATTCTTTGTTGTTTGCGGTGCGATTTTGGTTAAAAGCTTTTTCCGGAAACGGTCAATATCGAGCGTGATTATATCTTTTGATTCTTTGTTTTTGAAATCTGGTTTTATATGAACATTGAACCGGCTTGAATCGCGCTGAATGCCTTTAAATTTAGGTCCCTTATTCTCCAAGTAAGCTTTCCAGAGTCGATCTATTGTCCAACGATCTACATCCTGTTTTTTTTGGTCCTTGGCTGGTAGACGTTCACCCCTTAGAATTTTGTTTCTGATTGTACTGGCTTTTGAAGCCACCATTTTATCCTGAACCGAACACCCCACCCTTTCAACGATTCGTTGTCCTTTATGCCGGTAGCGGATGTAAAAAACCTTGGTACCTTTTTTACCAGACATTAAACTTTTTGTGTAGAAAACCCCTGTGTATTTTGTTTTGAATTGTTCACCTTTTTTCATTTATCCCCAAATTTGTTTTGACCATTGTTTTGACCATTTTTATACTTGGTGTGATTTTTTAGATTTTCCTTGTTCTGATAAATGCAATAATAACAAGCTGTATAAAGAATAGGGTAAATGCGAGTAAATGTCAATCATGACCTTCAAAACCGTGCGTGGGGTATGCGTAATATCCCGGATAGGTTCGATTCCTATGCACCTCCGCCAAGTTTTATTTATTTTGGAAATTATTTTTGGGTCACTCGGATCTAAATTTTCTTATTTAAAACTTCCCTCTTTAAATCCTGCTGATGTTAGAGCACCAGCTTCCCAAGCTGGGGGTCGCGAGTTCGAACCTCGTTTTCCGCTCCAGTGTTTATAAGCATTTACGAGGATTTCAAGACATCCACACAAATAATGTATACCCTTCTGTATACCTTTTAAGGTAGATTTTATAGAAATTGTCTGAGAGACCAATCAAAGAAATATTTATTAATCACAATTTTTACAATACCAAGAAAAGGTAATTATAATTCAATGGATTTGCAGTTGGGAAATATTAATTATCGCATCAAACCACCAATACATTCGTGCCCGGTTCGATCCTGGGTATCGGCTCCAGTTGTGGCAGTGGCCCCATGGTGTTTTTACATTATCACAGGTTTCTCTGTTTAGTTTTTATGGTTCTGTCGCAAAAAAAACATATCGACAAATTTTCTCTCATTTTGATTTAATTATACAGCTAAAGAGTAAAATATTTTGGCCGTACTTTGGGCCGACTTATCCTCTATTTCTATTTGTCCTTTTTTGATCATTCTTACCATTTCAATTCCGGTGAGTGTGACTGATGCGGAGCTGAATGATTTGAAGCCAAGCATTCCTTTAACAATTCTCTTAATTGCTCGATGATCCTGTTCTACTATGTTGTTGAGGTATTTAACTTGCCGAATTTCAATATTCGTTTGGTTCTCTTCATTATAACTTTGGATTGCTGAAAGGTTGGCGCCACTTTTATCGATATTGATTTTTTCAGGCAATCCATTGTTACTAATGGCTTTGATGAAAAACCTTTTAGCCGATTTTTTATCCCTCTTTTTGGTGAGTAGAAAATCAATGGTGTTATTTTCTTTATCGACTGCCCTATACAGATAATGCCATATCCCTTTGAGCTTTATGTAAGTCTCGTCCATTCGCCAACTACTGCCTACAGTCTTCTTTCTTTTTCTTATCTCAGTCTCAAGAAGTGGTGTGTATTTGACAACCCATCGCTGTACGGTTGAATGATCCACTTTGATGCCTCGTTCTTCCAACAATTCTTCAATATCCCTGTAACTCAAAGCATACCGGAGATACCAGTAAACTGCCTGTAAAATTACGCATTTGGGAAAATGTGATCCTTTAAAGTTAGATTGAGACATTTTGATTCTTTTGCAAAAATGAAAAAAGAATAGCAAATCTTGGTTTCAATGTAAAACGTGATTTTTTTGCGACAGAACCCTATACACCTGTTTCAACCTTAGAAATAAAGTCAAAACTGGATCGTGTTTCATTTGCTTTAAATATTTAATTCAAAATTGAGAGGACTTGTCACTATTTGGTCACTTGAGAATCTAAATCTGCTTTTAAAACGCAAAAAAGCCGTTATTTAACAGCGTCAAAATCCTTTTAAACACTGTTAAACAACGGCTCTTAGACCAGAAAAAGAATGGAGCGGGAAACGAGACTCGAACTCGCGACCCTCAGCTTGGAAGGCTGATGCTCTAGCCAACTGAGCTACTCCCGCCTTTCTTTTTTTGGTGTACTTTGTTTGGCTGGGCCGCCAGGGATCGAACCTGGGAATGACGGGATCAAAACCCGTTGCCTTACCGCTTGGCCACGGCCCATTGTTGCCAATTAAGTCCCCAATATAATTTTACTGAATAGCTTCGTCAATAATTTTTTTATGAAAAAGCACATTTTTTTTTCGATGCTGTTTTTGAGTAGCTAATATCTATTTTAATAGGAAGCGTCTAACTCTGTTTTCCTTATGAAAAGTTGCTAGCAAGCTCGATAATAAGAGGTCTCATGTAAATCGATATTCGGATCGATTAAATAATATTGAAGACAGTTTTTTCATCACACTGGCTTAATAATATTTAAGTGCATGTTTTAATATTTTTTTAGCATAGTTACGGGGATATTGATGATAAAGATTTGTTCTGGTGGTTGGATAGATCCGTTGTCCAATCCGATTTTTCATTATTTGCTGATATAATTCAGAATTTTGTAATTCCTGCCATGTTTCAGCCTGACATAAAATTTTGATTAGTTTTTCTTTGTTAAAAGTATGATCAAATTGGCGTTTGTTTTTTTCGATAAAGTGATTGAGCTGTACTTGCGTGTTAGATTGTCGCTTCCAATCAATCTTCAATGAATAGGGTTTGTAAAACACCAAATCCCCATCTAAAATCAGCTTGCTTCCTAATTGGTCATTCAAGGCATTTTGCAGGGCGGCTTTGTATGTCGATAATGCCCCCGTTAAGTTTTCTGCTATAAAAAATAACAGATCATCCTCTTTTCCCTGAATGTGCATTTGATAGCGGGGTTTTAAATAATATTCGACCACTAAGACTAAAGTTTTTTCTTTGTTTAAAGGGGCATTAAGGATCCCACTGATAGATTGAATGAGTGCGGAACGGTTCTTTGTTAATTTGGAAATATTATTTTCAATATTACGAACCGGACCTGTTAGGTTTTTTAATAAGCTATTTTGGAAATGATTAATATTAATTTGCCATAACCCAAATTGTTGTGGCTCGAAGTTCAAGCGACGGATAGCGGTATCTGCATTAAATAACCATTCTCCATAATAGGGTATCGCAGATTGTCCCGTTTCTGGATCTTTCAGGGAGGTTAATACCCGTTGGGTCCAAAGGTAAAGATCAAAATCCGTAACCATTTTATTGGATGGTTTTATGATGGATTTAAATTGTTGGAAAAAGGTTTCTTTTTGGCGATTGAAGTGATTCGGCAATAGCCAGCTTGAAATTAATCCCCAAAAACTGTCCTGACTATTCTTTGCAAAATGATTGTATTGATTTTGTAAAATCTTCTTCTTTTGTTCACTCAAATTGGGGTTCCAGGTAAAATCGGACCTCTGTTCACTTAAGGCTAATAAGACCCGTAATCCATCGGGGGATGGGTAAAAACTCGATTGATGAAAAGCTGATATTAAATCACCAAATTCCGGTTGTGGGATTCGTCCGGAATTTAAAATTTGGCGATAGCTTGATCCAATATCTTTAAAGGATAACACAAAAATTGAACGATCTATTTGTCCTTGTTTAGAAAATCCAAACCGTGAACAAATATTTAAAAATGAACGGATGCTTTGATCGGCGTTTATTTTATCTGAATGATCTAGTTGAACCTTAAGATAAACGCTATCTGAATGCCTGGAATTATCAACTAACAAGGGATTTTTATCTGGATTATCGGGTGAGCTTAAATGATGCTCACTATTTAAATGTAACTCATTAATCGGGGCTTGGTATTCAGATATTAAATGTATATCTGCTTCGGGGTTAGATTGTTGGAATTTTTTTTTACAGTGATTCCACATTGATTCCAGAGGTTTATTAGCGTATTTCAGGTGAGTATCAACCGCTTGCATGGTATACCCGAAAGCTTTGATATTAAAACAAGTTAAGCAAAATTCAAAGAGCAGAAGGCTGATGATCACCTTTTTTAAAACAAAGCGCATCACTAACTGATAAATCTGGAAAAATGAATTTGTGGGTGTCATTTATTTACATTAGACATTGATTATTTTTAGGTTCGTAATTTATACATGCTGATTTGGCAAAAGCCAATGGTGGAGTTGGTAATTATTATTTTAAAGCCAAATTTGGCTAAATTGATAAAAGTATTTGACTTTATCCTGTTTTAGGGTACAAATGTTCTGTATTGAATTAAATGTAAATGAAATTTTGTTTACATTCCAAACCTGAAATTAAGGAACAGATATGAGTCTGACAAAAAGGCAGGAAGAGATATTGACGTACATTAAGGAATTTATTGATGAATTTCAATTTCCACCGAGTGTTCGCGATATTGCAAAAGCTTTTAATCTGGCTTCAGCTGGAGGTGTGCACAAGCATATAAATAATCTGGCAGAGAAGGGTTATATTTCCCATGAAAAGGATATCGCCCGGTCCATCCGAATTACAGATCGATTTGATCAACAATTCGGTACTTCAAAGAAAACACCATCAAATATCAATAGTAATGTTGTCGAATTACCTCTAAAAGGTAAAGTGGCAGCTGGATTCCCTATTCAATATAATTTGGATAATGAGTCACTGCTTTTTCCAGAATCGATGGTTCGCAAACCTGAAAAAACATATGTTCTTCAGGTGCAGGGAGATTCGATGATTGAAGAGTGTATTTGTGATGGCGACTATGTTCTGGTTGAGCAGCAGGATCACGCTGATAATGGAGAAATGGTTATCGCCATGATCAATTATACAGAAGCGACATTAAAGAAGTTTTATCTGGAAGGAAAGAACGTCCGTTTGCAACCAGCTAATCATAAAATGGCACCCATTATCGTTGATCCCAAGGAAGTATCCATCCAAGGTAAGGTCGTCGGTGTTGTCAGGCAGTATCGATAATGACTTTTTGACAAATCGGTCGATTCTATTCAGAATACGAGAATTGAACGATTTGTTAATTGATTTATTCTAACAATGAAAACCATCCCCTTTGGGGATGGTCAGAGGCCAATGGCTTTGCCGTTTGGTCGACTCAATGCTAATACTCTTGGTTAAGTTGTTCCCGCAACATTAACTCAGGAGATAACA
>Ga0307989_1000896_pt1 | contig 17425 bp, 15 predicted proteins | sample EllFjometagen185_FD_203164 | JGI IMG/M metagenome (GOLD analysis project Ga0307989, IMG submission 203164) | Marine microbial communities from Ellis Fjord, Antarctic Ocean - #185 | ecosystem: Environmental > Aquatic > Marine > Unclassified | place: Southern Ocean | collected 2014-10-08
TACTTTCATCGTAGTGGAATCCGGTGCCATTGTCTTCCACTGACAAGTTAATTTCATTTTCATACTCTAATAGCTGTACAAAGATACTGTTTCCGTTTGAATGTTTGATTGCATTATTAATGAGTTCATAAACTAAAAAATAAATATTTGTAGTAAGCTTTTTAGATATTTTTGATTCGATATCATATTCGAAATCTATTTTAAATTTACCAGATTTGTTAATGGGTCCGATCAAACTATGGATTGCAGGTTCTAATCCTCGTTTCTCCAATTCAGGAGGTTGCATACGGTGGGAAATGCTGCGTACATTTTCGTGAATATCGACAATGGAATTAATTACCTCATCGTACCTGTTATTTGACATTAAAACATCGTCAACAAGAAACCTTAGTGCACCGAGGCGCATACCCATGCCATCATGCAAATCCATTGCAAGGCGTTTTCTTTCGGTATCCTGTGCCACGATAATAGCATCATATATTTCGAGGGATTTTTCCTTTTGTAAGGAAACCATTCGTGATTTGCTTAGTTTATTACGTTGGCGGAAGTATGCTGTTAATGCTATTGATAGTAGCAAAACTGCAAATATGGCCACTAAGTAAATACCCATCCGGGTTATCTTATTTTCCTGCTTGAGGATTTCATTCTCTTTTTGTTCGGTATCGAATACTGCCGTTAGGAATAGTGATTTTTGGATTTGTTGTTGCTGGCGATACTGTTCACGTTTTTCGATAAATAGATTTGAATATTTATGCGCATTCTCAAAATCACCTATTCGAGAATAATAATCACTATAAGAATCATATATTTCTGATTCCATATCAAGGCTTTTAATATCAATTGAGATAACAAGAGCCTCGCCTAGGTAGTAACTGGCACTATCATATTTTGATTCTGCCATCAGGAGGTAGGCGTAGTTGTTGTATGTATTTAAAAGAAAGGACTGGAACTGATTTTTTTTTGAGATACTAATTGCTTTTATGTATTGTTTTCTACTTAATTTATAATTCTGTTTGGCTTTATTATAGATTGCCATATTATTAAGCAGAACTACTTTCTCATATACCATTTCTGTGTCTTGCTCAATTAAATGTTTGGCTTTTTCTAAATAAAACTGTACTGAATCGATATTATTGAATGAGTTAGCGAATAGCATATATACAGGGAATATATCATTTACAGAATTTATGTTAGTAACAGAATTTAAGCTAAGTTTTAAATATTTGTGACATTCTTCAAACTCACCTATATTATAATAAAGTAATGCTAGATAGTAATATAGATCTAATAATTTTAGGTTTGATTCACTTTCTTCAATAAGTTTTTCTGCATTAATAAATATTTCTAGTGCTTTTGAGGTAAACCCCATTAATTGGTATATAATCCCAGTGTATATCTGGATATCAATTTGTTGTATTGGTAGATTATTCTTTTTAGCAATAAGATTAGCAGAGTCACATAAATTCATTGCATTAATTAATTTGCCGGATTTAATCTCATATTCAATTATTACAAATAGAGCATCAAGTTTTTGATTAGGATTATTATTGGATATGGCGATTTGCAGTGCGTTATTTATATAATAATTTAGGGAGTCGGTATTTAGATTTTTAAATGACCTTGCTTTTGACAACTGTTCGTCAAAAGCAAGGTCATTAATGGTTTTAGAATTCACATTTTGGTGAATAACCACTATAAATATGAATAATATTAATACATATTTGTTAGTCTGCATTGTTAGCATATTTTTTCTAAAAACTAATTGTAAATATTACAAATGTAGTAATTAGTGGCATATGTATAACAAACTAATGGTGCAACTTTGTATTTAGTGGAACACTATCAAATGCTAATCAAACCAAACACTCATTTCACATCCACTTGTGGCAAATAAAATTCTTACACCCCATTCATACTCTTCATTTAAGAATTTTTGGAATGGAGTACCTTCATAAACAGAATAAGGGCCATATGTAGTACTTACATCTAATGAGTATATCTCAATACTTGCCGATGACATTGTTTTATCATCATTACTTTTAAGTTCTACATTTAGCTTTCTTTCCCCTCTACTAATAGGTTTTTTACTTAAGGAATTATTTTTTGCAGTAGGAGTTGTAAAGTTGTTACTTGATCTTGACATTTCCTCAAATGTTGTAGGATCGGCAACTACAGGCACATCGAAAGATGGGATTGCGTATTGTGCATAAACTTTATTTGTTAATACTGAAATTGAAGCAATTACTAAAAGCGATAAGATTAATTTTTTCATGATATAAGTTTTTAAAAGGGTTACAATTAGCTCCTGTGCTTACTTTGGCAAACACATTGGAACTGAATTAATTACCTGTTAAAAGTCATCATGATTTGATAGTGAAACAAGGTTATAAAACTGTGATTTTGATACTACTATATATGGTAGGTATTTTGGGGATAAAAAAGGGGACTACACATCTAATCTGCAAGTTAAGGAAGTAACATGTTGCAATTAGTTTTTTGGGAGATACTCCAAAAACTCACCTAAGAGTGAAACAAGTGTAATGGTATTGTGATAATTTGTGTTTGGTTAATAATACCAAATTATCGATATAATTAATAATCTTCTTGACAATTGCTGGAACACCTCTTACATTCCTTCACGGTTGGGTAATTTTCGCGTGCTACCATTATTGCCTCACTACATTTTTTGAACATACCTACATACGAGGTTTCATTTTTAGGTATTTGGAGGCAATATTCATTGTGTATTAGCTGGTTACCTTTTTCATTAGTCTTATTATTTATAAAGTAGTGCTTTAGCATTTGAGAGAGTTTTTTTGATTATTGGTGGATTATATTATTGCAATACTTTGTTTACCAGAGTGTGATATTAAGTATTTTGAGGTGGATTATTTTAAAGGAAGCATGTGGGAAAATCATTATTAGCATAATTTTTGCGATAAACTTCATAGTTCAATTTCTTATTTTGGTTAGTATATATGTATAGTACAATTAAATACCAACACAAGATACATAATCAGTAAACGCTTGTCAATAGTAAAAATGGTGATTTTGATTCTACTTAAAAGAGTAGGGTTTTGAGGTAAGTAATTTTGATAAACAACTCTTTAGTACGTAGTTACGTTTTTTGAGAGTTGCAATTATTTTTGGGTGAGAAAGCTTGTAGGATGTTAGGATTTGAAAATTTTGGTTACCATGGGGTGATATGTAGTATTTTGAAATGGATAATTAAGTACGCGTTACGCTTTGCTAAATGCGCGCTAGTTGTGGGTGAGCTCAGTCGAACGGTGGTTTAAAGCCATCGACTATACAACGACTCTGATAGACCTACTAGCATCTTATTTACAGCATTCAACCATTTTATTGCCGTGGTTGATTCTTGGCACACTATGCGTAGTGCGGGTTTTTGAAACGATTAATTTTCAAATTTACTGTAATTTTCATTACTTCTACAATCATTCAATTTACGACAAACCCCGCATTACGTATAAGTCTTTATTATGGGCTTTTTTTCTTTAAATATTAATTTTATGATACCCAAGTTACAAAATAATGTATAATTCCCCATCCATCATTTGTTTTTTCTAGTATTACTACATATCCTTCACCTATATCAGCACCAGCTCTCCACCCATATTCAATTATTGCGATATCATTATAAATACCGGGACGGGAAAACTTATAGTTACCTGATGATTTAGGATATTTTTTATAATAATTTCCCCATTTGGCATACGCATCTTCACCAGTAAAAAGACATTCTGATTCATCTTTACTTAATAAATATACATTGTTACTATTGAATTTATTAGCAAAAGTATAGCTAACATCATTACTTTTCTTGTAATTCTGCAATGTCAAAGTATCTATATTAATACCATGATTCAATAATCTTTCTTGTAGATCTTCTATATGAACATAAGAGTCTGTATTTTGATTAATATGAATATGATTAAAATTATAATAAATACTATCTAAGACTGTATTTATTATTTCATAATCCAAATCATCTGTTAAAGTTGGTTCTTCTAGTTTAAAACCATCGCATAATTTAACTTCCTCCTTTCCACAACTCATGAGTAAAATTGTTGTAAATAAAACTGAAATAATTATTGTTTTCATTTTTTTAATTTTAAAAAAGGACTGTTGCTTCTCAGAGCAACAGTCCGTTATGTTGAAATTTATTTATTTATTATAAGTTTGCATGTGACTTTACTTGAATTTGTGTTTATTTGAATAAAATATACACCATTTTCATATCTGCTTACATCTATTTCTTTCACATTTAATCCTTTATTGACATTTTGGATAAATTTATCAATCAATTTGCCAGCTATATTTGTTATTATTATATCTGCTTTACCTTTGTTCTCCGCAAAATATTGAAAACTTGTTTTGGTTTTTGCAGGGTTTGGATAAATCCGTTCTAATTGATTTAACTCAGTATTATTGATAGTAATAGTAGTTATATCTGAATGTTTTGTTATATTCATATTATCTGTGGTAACAGTTTTAACTGAATCATCGCTTGTACTCTTGTGTCCAATATCACTCATATTTATAGTGAGATGGTAATCAATCGCCTGTCCGCCTATCGTAGATGTTACTGTAAGTTTTAAATATAAATCATTATTAAAAGGCATTCCTGCTGTAATGCTTTGAGTAGTTCCAAAAGTGTTATTGTAATTTACACCATCATAACCGTATTTCCATAAATAGGAAGAAGCTGTTCCGCCAGAAACTATTGCACTCCATGTGTATGTGCCGTTATTATTGCCTTTTGTTGGCCCAGAAATATGAACATTAAAAGTTGGGGGAGGTGGCGTATATGGTCTAAAATTTTCAACAGTATTACTAGTAGTTCTAAGTTTTCTTGCTACATCATTTGAAGATGATGTTCCAGTAGCTTTATTGTAATATTCAACATCAGGATTTGAATAATACGGTATTCTATTATATGTGCTATTATATGTTCCCATAATTGTTCTGTGGTATTTTTTCCACAACCACCAACCTGTGGTATAATAATAACCATGTTCATAAGTTCCATTAGGGTCGTTTTGATGCCTTCCTCCAAATAAATGAGCCACTTCATGAGCAAAAGTTAGATTAGATGTAGCAAAATCAGCTTCAACAATTGCATAAGCATGATTGTTATTTGGACCAATTTCATCAACAATACCTAAAACAGTCCCATTATGATAGTTACCATCAGTCAATAAAACAACTAAATCTGCCTGATATTGATTCCTGTATTGTTTTGCATAATAATTATCACTTAAATTCGTTACGTCACTTACAATATCAGAGGAATTTTCTGTAAAACCAAGATATTTAGTATTTGCTTTCTGAACGTGTAGTTCACTGTATGTGATATCACTATTATATAAAGCTGTACTAATTTGATTTACTGCAAGAGTAGCTGTTTGTGAAATATTACTAACAGCGTTTTGTGCATTTGAAGTATAAAGCACAAGTATTCTTACAAGACCTGTATTTGATTTGTTTTTTTCTCCCTTTTCTGTGTTTTCATCTTTTTGTTCTTTTTTAGGGCTATGAAATGTATGATTTCCACATTTTGATTTTAACACATAATTCATATCAATTTCAATAAATATAGTGTTATTCCCAAATGTTTGAATTTCATATTCTTTATTTTCAAATACAATATGTCCAAATATTTCTCCCTTTTGGCAGAAAATTACTATGTTGCCATCGTAATCAATAATGTCTCCTTTCCAAACATATTCTTTTTCTGATTTGTATTCAAACTCTTTCACATGTGCTGTGAAACTACCGTTTTGATTAGGTAAATCAATGTAGAGTTCTCCATTTGTTAATAGCTCTTCAATTTTTCCTATTCTAACAAAATCAATGCTTTTATAAACATGATTTCCTTCAAGTTTATTTAATTTACTCGCTTGAGCTTCTGTTAAATTTAAGATTTGTTTGTTGATTACTGAAATAAATTGATCCTGTGCAAAAACTGTAATTTGCATACTTAAAAATAGCAATAAAATTGTTATTCTTTTTAAAAATGTAATTGATAAATTTTGCATGCTTAATAATTTAATTAATTACGCCTACTTCTGATTTTAGGTCTCTTCGGCTTAATTCCGACCGTATTTGAGCATTCTATCTATGAAACATATTTCTTTTTTTTTCTTTCAATTCCGATTAAATTGGCAACTTTTGTCATTTTCTGTTTCTTTGCCAAATTACCCATAACTAATACACATATTGCATGCCTATATTATTATGCCTCATAATTGACTCCATAAAAATAAACACAAAAACAATACTTGTCAATAGGTGAAAAAGGTGATTTTACCCCTACTTGATTAGGTAGTAAAAGTCAAGGTCTAAAATATTAACACAATCAATGTTAGAGCTTTATATATTTGACGCTTGCAATTATTTTTGGCTGAGATAGCTTGTAGTATGTTAGGGTTTGATAATTTTGGTTACCATGGAGTGATAAGTAGTATTTTGAAATGGATAAGTAAGCACGCGTTACGCTTTGCTAAACGCGCGCTAGGTGTGGAACACTAACCTACAGGAGGAAAAGGGTCTGATTTCTTAGGATAAGTCCTTTCTTCCTGAAATTTACCATCTGTTTTATGAATCTTAACCGATGAGCTTTCTTGATTTTTAGCTAAATCAATAGTTTTTTTGACAACATCTGATTTAGTGTCTCCTTTTACGGAGGCTCTTTGTCCACCTTCCAGTTTACCTTGCCAACCATCTTCAGTTTTTGTCACATGATAAGTTTTTCTTTTTGTCATAGTTTTATGTTTTTTGCATTATAATAGCCTCGGTTTAAATATGGGGTGTATTGCATTTTAAAGTTCCTATTTTTTAATTTACTAGTAAGTTTACTTGTTGCTATTATCTTCATGTTTAGCACTATTTGCCGTATTCACTATTTTGTTATTGTTTTTGTTCATAGTGTTTATATTAACATTATTAAATCCGGTTTTTTGATACTAATTTACGATAGTGCTCTCCCAAAGCAGTTAATTTACAAGATTTACTTTCCATTGCAGCATTCCACATATGTTGGGCTTTAACTGGAACTAATAAATTTAGTCGATTGTATTTTTGAAGAATTGCAAAAATCTCTGTATTGTCTGGGTTAGGCGGAGGCATTCCTTCATCACGACCTTTTATTTCAGGTTCGAAAGACGGGTCTAGGCTATATTCAAATCCTGGGAAAGGAAAATATTTAGTAATTAGTCTTAATTCTGAAATTTGAATTGTAGGTGAAACAGTCCGAAGGGATACAAATTGCTTCACATTGGTTTTAAAAACAGGTCTTTGTTCCCAAGCACCAAGTGATTGGTCTATGTGTGCGTAGATACTGCCTGGAGTAATATCACCAGTCAAATTAGCAGCACTACCGCTCAAAGCATCTACTAATAAAGTTGTAAAAATACCGCTTCCATTTTCTTCTGAAGCATATTGGTCTATTGTTGATGCCGTTAAAACCGTGAGACCTTCTGTTAGCGTTGCTAGTTGGTCTCCACTTGGAATATTTCCTGCTATCCCAGAATGACAACTGTCTAAAATTATTATCTTGTTTGTTGCAGGAGATGCGTTTGCTAAGATTAAAATTTCTGATAAAGAAACTCCATCATCTCCTCTTTTACAATCAGAGGTAAGAATATATCCGCCAGTAGCCTCAATATGACCGTGACCAGCAAAATAAAATAAAGCTGTCTCTGCATCTGTTTTGAAAAGTTCGTTTATATTATCTTTAAGCTCTCCTCTATCAATACTGTCCTTAGCACTATCAGCAGTCATTAATTTAACGTCAAAATTGACTGACCCATCTCCATTTCTTTCTAAAACAGATTTCACTTCATAAGCGTCATTTACACATCCAAAAAGAGGATTACTATTAGGGTAATAATTTATCCCTACTATTAAAGCTTTTCTCATTTTATTTATTTTTACCTTCTGTCATCATTTGGTCGATAGCATTTGATATTTTTTTCCAATCCCAAGCAATCGTTCTATTTCTACTTAAGCCCGTTGGCAGATTACTTGTTGTATTTGCACCAGCAACATAAACACCAAAAAAAGGAACATTTTGGTCTCTAGCCATCTTAATCTCCTTAACAACACCTGTAGCAGATGCCATATACTTTCCAACAAGGACAATAAGAATATGACACTTGTTAATTTTCTCTTTAACAATAGCCTCCCATTGACTTTGTGATAATGACGATTTAGAAGACCAATCTTCTATGCTAAAAGGTGATTTTGACAATTTTGATTGTCCAACAAATAAGTTTTTTTCAGTTTCATTATGATCAAAATCGAAGCTGATAAATGTTCTAGGGTCTGCCATAATTATTATTTTTTATAATTGATTAATAAATGTTTCTAAATTTCCCCAACTCCATAGAACTACTTTTTTTCCTTTTAGCTCTGATTGAATTGCACCTTTGTTATTTTTAAAAATGTGCATTCCAATTATTATAACATTTTCTTCTCTTGAACATTTTATTTCCCACCTTGCTCCGCTTGCCTTATGCGTGTTTTTACTTAATAAAGCAATTACTCCATCACATCTTTTGATTTTTGCTCTGTACTTTCTTTTCCATTCTTCTTGTTTCCATTCTTTCTTTACAGACATATCAATTAAGTCAAAAGGAGAATTCTTTTTTCTTGCTTGCTCTACTAGATAATCTCTATATTCAACATCTTCAATTGCGAAACTTATAAATATCCGTTTTCTTGTTTCTTTACCTTTTCCGATTAGCCAATCTAACAGTCCCATTATTAAGTTTAATTTTTATGAAAGTTTAGCTACATTACGCAACTAATAAACAAACACAAAATTATGTACCAATACAATAATTAATCTCGTAAAGTTAATTCCAAAAACAATGCTTGTCAATAGGTGAAAAAGGTGATTTTACCCCTACTTGATTAGGTAGTAAAAATCAAGATTGAAAATAATATATTACACATTACTAGGGTTTTATGTTTTTTGAGAATTGCAATTATTTTTGGGGGAGATAGTTTACAAAACAGCTAGTTTGGATGTTTTTTATTACCGGCAGTGATTTTTAATATTTTTTAAATGGATTTTTGGAAATATAAAGGAACATACGATACGCTTTGCTAAATGCGTGATAGTTATGAGAATGATATTCTTCCTGTTTTAGTACAAGATATAACAATCCTAAATATGGCGTTAGAAAATCTATTCCGAGTTTAATACCAACTTTAATTAAAAATTTATATTTATTCTAAATAGACTTTGTATTTAGCTGTATTACTATTAGTTAGACATACCACCCCTACTATTTATGGTAGGGTAATTTGAATGCTTTTCCAGAAATATAATTGCTGAATATTAGGAAGGCTGCCATTGTTTTATATAAATTAGCCGAAAAATTAAACTAAAGGACTGCTATTTCCCTCCTACAATAATACCACTAAATTGGTATTCCAAATGTTTAAAATAAAGTTTTGTATTGTATTGGAATTATAATCAAATAAACTGTTTGTTTCAGCAAAACAGAGGCTGTATAGATATATGAATTTTTAAATAAATAATTTTATAAAAATGAAAAAGAAGAAGAATTTCCTAAAAACAATGATGTTAGTAATTGTTACTTCATTAGTAGTTGTAATAATGAACAATTGTAACAAAACAGACCGAGAACTTACGGTAAACGACAACGATCAGGAGTTAATTGAAAAATCGAAAGCTATGCAGAAGCATATTCTTGGTTTTAAAGCAAATATGAAATACTACCACGATAATCCAAACTTAAAAGATGGGGGAGAATTGCATACTGCTCCTGATGCAGTACAAGATTTAGAAGCGTTATTAAATTTTACCTTTTGCCATACTGATATTGAGTGCAATAAAAAAATATTTGTTACCTCCGAGATTATAATGCCACTTGATGAAATTGCAAAAATAAATGACACCAAGCTTGCTGAGGTTTACTATTATAAAATAATAGATACCATACAAGCACAAATGGGACGAATAGGTTACCAAAACATGAAACTGCTACTTGTTGATCTTGAGCAAATTGGTACTGATAGTAATGGAGATGCTATTGTAAGTATAGGAGTATTGGTGGGCAGCGAGGGGAATGTTAGTACAACAGACGAAGTTGGCTATTGGTTTGGTAATTACGGAGGCACATGCGAGCATGCAGGCGCCGGAGCAACTGATGCTACAGTTGAAATATATAATGATATATTGTTTATCCGTTTTGCTGCACCGCCACCAGGAAAAATAAGGAGGAAAACGAATATCTTAACTTTACTTCCAATTTTACCAGAAGATCACTTTATTGTTCCTGAAAACCAAAGGGATAACTTCAAGGATTCAAAATTATTTTATGCCAAAAAGAATTACGGAACCATTACCAATGACACTCGTTGTATTTCGGGTTATTTTGAAGACGATTCAGAAATGTTATTTTACAGAAACAATTATCAGCAGTTTATTAATGAAGCCGAAATAGATTACGAACTGGATTTTACGGATTGTTTGATTGATGATTTTGAACTTTTTGAAGATAATCAACACAGTCAAATCTGGCATGAATTACAGATTCACCTTGGCCATGTTTGGCTAGTGGATGATAGCTGGCAAATAGATGATATCCTTTATTACTAAACTAATTTTACCTCATGCTTTATACATTCGATAAATCGTCTATGATATTTCTGCTTGTGCTCATTTGTTCTATGGAGTTGATAGCACAAGGCAGTTTTATCACTAAATTCAATAGTCAATCAGATGAAAGTGATGGGCTGTTTATTCAAAATACAATTGATGAATATGTAGGTATTATTACTAAAAGAACCTCTGATACACACAGGGACTATTATTTGTATAAACTAAATATTTATGGAGATACGGTATTAAATAGAACATTTAGCAGAAGTGATACCATAATAACAATACATTATTTGGTGCAATGCAACACAAACCCTATTGAATATCTCATAACAGGTCGTGCATACAGAAGTGATGAATCTGAAATGCAATATTTTTCATTTTTTACAAAAATAGATGAAGAATTTAACCCTGTTTGGGAAAAGTTTTATCGATTGCGCCCTGATGATGTAGTTGCTTCGGGAGAATATCTGCCCCAATTGCTCCAAAAAGAAAACGAAGGTTATTTATTTGCCACCAATATTAATTATCCTGGTGATCATCGGCTGATTCTATTTGACTTGTCAGAAAGAGGTGACAGTTTACAATACAAAATGTACGAAGGCGACAGTGCAGGAATATATTTAATGAGTCTTACATACAACCATGACTCTTCAGCATATCTAATTCATACGTACCGTGCTCATGTATTACAATTTGAGAGCGAAGGCCAATGCATAACAGTAGATTTTGATTTTAACCAAACAGAAGTACAATATTATCCACGCTGGTTTGATGATGGACTTACTGCCAAATTGTTGCCCGACGGAAGCCTTGTTACAGGAGGTCTGTATGAATTTGCCGAACCACCTCCATATAGTGTTATGGCAGCTTTTAAGCACGATACCAATTTCAACCTAATGGCAGAGTGTTATGTGTCAAATCCTGATGTGGATATTAGGAAAGACAATGGCTCTAAATCGCTGGATTATTATTACCCAAATTCTATATTTGTTGCCGGAACATTTGATTATGACGTGGGCATATGGATACAGCACCCCTCATGGATAGTGATTGGCAAAATGGACAGTGATTTAAATTTGCTGACCGAAAAATATATTGGCGGCGATGCCTATTATCATTTTAACACCATAACTGCCACTAGCGATGGAGGTGCATTAATAACTACAAACCGCTACGATTATAATACACAAGGCTATGAGCATGATGTTTATATTATAAAACTCGACAGCCTTGATTTGCTTGTGGGTAATACAGAACACCATTTGGTACAAATAGCCGATGTTATTGTTTATCCAAACCCCGCATCTAGTTATATATATGTACGAACATCGTTAAAAGAGGCTAACATTGTTATTTACGACCTTACAGGTAACGAAATAAGAAGTAGCACAATTACAGGTTTAATAACAAAAATAGAAATAAATGAATTACCATCTGGCACATATATATGGCATATTTACCAACAATCAAAACTTATTGAAACAGGAAAATTTATAAAAACCTAAAATACGCAAGACCTGTCAGGGTTATGTTGATATACTAAACAAGAACCTTGACAGGTCTGATAATATAAAAACCAATACATTAAAAAGAAAGCGGATTACAGTAAAAACAAATTAAAACAAATACTATGAAAAAGATTATTTTACTTACAGTATTAATATTAGTACACTTTATAACCGTAATGGGACAATGTGTGGTTTGCGACCAAGATCCCACAGGAGTTGGAGCAAGTATTATTGGTAAATACAGCACTGCTGCCGGAGCTGGTTCTATTGCAATCGGTTCCAACTCACACACCCAGAGTACAGCACTTAACAGTATTGCTATGGGTACTATGGTAAAAGCAGTTGCAGGTATGTCAATTACAATTGGTAATGGGTCAAGTACACAGAACATGTTGATAAACGATAAGCAGCATACTTTAATGGTTGGATTTAACAGTTCGCAACCCACATTGTTTGTTGGAAGGTCTTCAGCCTACAATAAAACAGGGAAAATTGGTATAGGTAATGTTACCAACCCATTACATAAATTACATATAAAAGCAGATGTGGATGAACCTGCTTCTGTTTTAATTGCTCCCGATATGTGGAGTCGTGAGGCTCTGGCAAATTTGTTTCTTGGTAACGATTATCATGGTATAACAGCAAGTGAAACTTTGGGTCTTATTTTCAATACACAAAAAGACTATTATTTTCCTGATGGCAAAATAAGTATAAATACAAGTACTCCGCCGACAGCAAGAGACATGTTACTTACTGTAAAAGGTCACCAGATTATATACGGACCTAATGCCAGCCTATATTTTGGTGATGATAAAAACACTATTGCAGGATATGGAAAGTATGGTATTGAATACTATGATGGCGGGCTTAATTTTTGGATACCATTTGAAGGTAAGATAGGTAGATTTATGAACTATGTTTTGTTTTTGAATGACGAAGGCAACATAGGTATTAACGACCCGAAACCTACTAATAGGCTTTCGGTTAATGGTACTGTATTATTTCACGATGATGAAGATCAGTATTTATCAGTTGGTAACCAAAAATTAATTTTTGGCTCTGAACGATTTAATATTACTGCTGCCTTTAATGGAAAAATATTGGCAAACGAAATAGAAGTAAACACCGAAAGTTGGTCTGATTATGTTTTTGAAGATGACTATTTACTAATTCCAATAGAAGAAGTTGAAACTTTTATTACTAAGAATAAACATCTTCCTGGTGTTCCTTCGGAAAAAGAAGTAGTTCAAAATGGTATTAATCTAGGAGAAATGGATGCCATACTTCTGAAGAAGATTGAGGAGCTTACGTTGTATGTTATTCAGTTGAGTAACGAGTTGGATGAGGTAAAACAACAGTACACACAAACTAAATAAGGGGAGGTTTGTGATGAAAAAGATAGCTATACTATTGTTATTGCTTTTCTCGCTGGAAAGCATAGCACAAACATATCAGGAGAATTTGGAAAAGTATTGGTATTACAGACATAGACTGAAGGAGAAGTTTATGTATTACAATGGTGATGCTAGTATTCAGGGTGCACATCATGTTGCAGAAAACAGAAATAATGACTGGGAATACATAAGATGGGCAGACGGGGTATGGTGGTTGGGTCATTATATAGGTGTACTAGCGATGGAATATAGGTTACTAAAAGATAATGGACAGGATTATACAGAAACACTTGATGAACTAAACCTTGCATTTGATACTTATTACAGGCTGGATTACAATGCTGAACCATGTTTTAATAACATTTGGGGCAATGAAGGTACTGCATCAACAAATGGCTTTTTTCTTAGAGATGATTTAGATGAAAGTTGTTCTCCAAATTTTGATAACTTTGAAATTAAAGCTGGCTATTATTCATGTCAGGATGGAACCGAATCTAATGTAAATAGCCAAGACCAGCATGTTATGATGTTTCTTGGGCTGAACCTTGTAGATAATCTTGTTGATGATTCTGATATTCAAAACAGAACAGATGACATTGCAGAATTAGTTATCGGTAGTATGACTTGGTATAACTTTTTAATATTGCAACATATGTGGGAGATAAGAAACCCAGTTACCCTTGGCATCCCAGATGGAGGTAGCGATTTAGAGATGGTATCGTTTCGTTGGGCATATGCCGAATCAGCAGGTTTAATTACTGATGAGAATGAACACAAGGGATATTCAATACTTAATAAGCCTCAATTCGACATTTTTCAAGGTCTTGTTTGGGAGATACTTCAAGGAGGTCCTCAAAAATTTACAGGATACTTTACCATGGTTTTAAGTGCAATTATTGATGATGGTGGCAGTTATTTTTGGCCAACAAGTGATGGCAATTCATACGATTGGTTATGTGAGATGTACGAAAATACAAAAGCCTATGAGGGCATGGGTGAAGGTATTGGGTTGTTTCCTCATCTTGCTGCTATTTCAGAAGTCCTTCATGGATATGATGGGGACAATCATAGGTCTGCTTCTTTTTATGAGGATGGCTTTCTTAATAATGCACCTTCTTGCGGTAGTTTTAATAATCGGGATGATGGTACTAATACTTCACCCCCATGGCACACAATGTCTCTATTTTGCCCTTGGCATAGGAATAGTACAGGGGATGAGGGAGGAGAATATAATATGTTGGACTATATGATGCTTTATAATGCTTATTTTAGCACTTATTTATATGATGAAAACCAAATAATACCTTATAAATTGGTTACTGGAGATTATCCATTTATAGAATATGAGATAGTTTGGGATATTAATGGCTATCCGGATACTATTGCTGTATGGGAATACTATACTTGTTCTGAACCAGGGGTATTTACTGCATCGAATCAAATAGAGATACAGGCGACTGTAAATAATAATGGCGGCATAGAATGTATATCAGGAGGATCAATACGAATGTTGCCTGATTTTAAAGTTAGTTCAGGGGGATGTTTCAAAGCAACTATCAATCCTTCAATCTATCAAGATTTTTATTATCATAAAACCAATATTGATCCGTGTAATGGTGGTACATTTGAAACAATCAAAATTAAATACGAAATGGCAGATTTCCCTATTTTAAAATCTATGCCCCAATTTCCAGATAGTATTTGGCAGACAGAGCATTGGTTAGTAATGGATAGTCTCTTTGGTAATAGTAATAAAAACATATCCTTAAATAATAATCAGGTAAATACACACTCTACATTTAAAGTATTTCCCAACCCTACCAATGGCATATTTAAAGTTAACTTGCCAGATAATGAAACGATAAAATCGTTTGAAATAGTTGATTATACAGGGAAAATCATCTTTTCAGGCAAAAACAATAAAGAACATATTCTAAAATTTGATTTATCTGATTATAAATCTGGCATCTATTTTGTAAAGGTAATCACAGATAGTTGTGAAAGCTGGATGAAAGTTGTTAAATATTAATGAACATACAAATGAAGAAATCACATACCTATTTTGTTGTTATATTACTAATTATTATGAGTTTTTCATGTAACAAGGGAAGGCTTGTCGGAGAATATTACCTCACAAATGATATGAAAGCCATAAACCCTTTTAAAGGTTATGAAATATTAACTTTTGAAAATGAAATTGGAATTAATATAGTACTGGCAGCAGGGGATAGAGAAAATGAGATTAATAAATATAACAACGGTATAAACACTATGGATTACAACTATTGTGAATACGATAATATAGATTTTGTGAATGAAAATTATAAATTGGTTATTAGCATGAGTCCATGCCTTTCATCAGAATATGTACATGTTGGGTTTAGTTACCTTGATGGAATGTACAGTTTCTATTCAAATTTTGAATTATTAGAGAATGATAATCATGCAAACTATTATGACAGTTTGTTAATAAACGATTCGTGGTTTCATAAAATTTATTATGACACCATGCAGTACTCATTGCACAAACCATTTCCATATAGCACTCACAGCTTTCCAATAAAGAGCTATTACTCTATTGAATCAGGTGTTGTAAAGATAGACTTTTCAGACAGTACATATTGGGAACTTGAAAATATTGAATGGTAATAATTAATATGTGTAATATCAACTAAACATCAGATAGTAATCAAATTATTTTTACTACCAATCCACTTTCTTTCGAAATACTTGAAACATCATGTGGGGTAAACACAAAAAGATATTTCCAGTATGAAACATATGAGACTGAACTGGTTAAATCAAATTTTAAAATAGTTTATTCTCTAAGTGCTATTGATAAACATTATCACTATAAACCATTTTTGGATATTAATTATTATATTGTTAATGATAGTTTTTACTTAGTATATGGAGGTGGTCGAGTTCCTTTTGATACAAACTATTTTAACTCTCATGTTATTCTATTAGACGGTTTATTTGTTCTTGATACAGTATATTACGATATTTTCAAAGGTTGTTTGTATCCATTTGTGCTCAATAATGATACTCTTTTGGGACAATTACCCTATCCTGTCAGTTATTACTACAAATTACATAAGGAGTTATCAGGTTTGATTTTTCTGACAGTACAAGCTGGCAACTCGAAAGTATAGAGTGGTAGGGTATCATTACTCCATTGTTAACCATGTGTTATAATGAATTAGTGTTCCAGAATTATAATATTTGATTGCCCCCTTTGTCCTGCGGACATTTTCCCCAATTGATGGAAAGGGAATAGGATTTTTTATTTGTTTATTTACCAAGTTGATAATGCGACTCTTTTCCATTCATCGGGTTGGATACATATGTAGATGTAATCTTCGCCATAAACAATTTGACCTTGTGTGCCTTGCGAATAATTATTGTAAGGAACATTACCTGTTGGGAATGTTACTCTTCCTGTTACAGTTAAATCGCCATTTATTACTAAAGAATCTGAGGCAAAATTTCCATAAATTAATGGTGTATTGGAATCTGAGTTTTCGATATATAGTATATTGCTTGTTGCTGGACCATATGCGGTTGTATTTTTGCCTGCCTGATAACCAATAAAAATATTTCCAGTACCATACATATTTTCATGACCTGCTTCATGTCCTATTGCTGTGTTGTTAGAAAATTGATTTGAGTGTAACGCTCGATATCCAACTGCAACATTTGCGTTTGAGGTTCCTCCCCCACCTCCTAATGCTTGATTGTCAATGCCTGAAATACGTTGACCACTTTTAACAAAAATTTAGGTAACAAAAATAGTTAAAAATGGCAACAAGAAAACAATTTAAAATGACAATTGCAGAACGCAGATGTCGTAAGTTTAGTGA
>Ga0307989_1000897_pt1 | contig 17414 bp, 13 predicted proteins | sample EllFjometagen185_FD_203164 | JGI IMG/M metagenome (GOLD analysis project Ga0307989, IMG submission 203164) | Marine microbial communities from Ellis Fjord, Antarctic Ocean - #185 | ecosystem: Environmental > Aquatic > Marine > Unclassified | place: Southern Ocean | collected 2014-10-08
AAAAACCAAGCTCGCCGCCTAATAAATCGACCTCTTGTTGGCAAGACGGTTTGGCTTATTCATCAGATTACTTTGATTTACCAATTAATCAAGGTGCCCTTATCTTTCCGGTGAATATAGTACTTCTTGCCGCTGGAAATTGTTTTTCCATACATTGCATATCCACATTGGTCGCAGAATATCATTCTCGATAGCAGGTATTTATTTTTGATTTCACCATGAGTATATGTTTTGTTTGACTGTGCCTGCTCAATTACAGCATCAATCGTTTTTTGTGGCAAAAGCCTTGGAACTTTGAATTTAACGGTTTCGTCAATCTTGAGTCTATCGCTTTTGAACCTGATCTCCCAATTTTCTCCTGATCTTTTTGATAAAACTGTTTGGAGATATGGACCACTAATACCTAAAGTTTTTGCTATTTTAGGTATGCTTCCTCCTGCTAGATATCTTCTTGCTGCGTACTCAATTCCTTTTTGTTTGTCTGGATCAATCTCCCACCCCAAAGTCTGTTTATTGAAAATCCTCCCATAGGGAGGCTTCCCTCCAGTCGGTATTCCCCTTTTTGCCCGTTCAATTCGATTATGTAATGATTTTGATGTTTGAATATTTGCATTGAATTCACCGAAAACGACTGACATTTTTAGAAGGAGAACATTTTCGGGGTTGAATAGATTTATCTCTGTCATTCCTGTGAAAAACTGGATGCTATTTTGTTTGAGGATTTCAAGTCCCTCCTCACTCTTCTTATTATCACGGCTCCACCTTGATGCGTCGGTTACGATAATTGCATCGAATAACCCTTTGGAGGAGTCTTGTAGCAGGTTATCAAGTTTCACTCTTTCCTGATCCTGTGTGGCATGTTCCTGACCTGAATACCGCCCACAATTATCAGGTATGACGCCACCTAGTCTTTCAACGTAATCCTGTATCTGAATCTTTTGTGTATTCAATGATTCGCCCTTCTTTTCCTGTTTTTCTGTGCTCACTCGAATTAAGGGAGCAAACCTCAGTGGTTTAGTCATGCCTTCCTCTATGTATGTTTTTCATCACCTTTTAGCATTCAGGAGCAGCCTATCAAGGCAATAGAGGATAACTTTCATAAAAGCCCATCCTCCTCTTGCTTTCACTTCTGATTCAATTCGCCTCATTGAGGGTAAATACTTTCATGCCAATCTCTAATCACCTCTTCAAAAGATAGTCGAATTTTGGCTAAAAGCCAAGGAAAAAACAACACTATTTTCAATGTATGATACTGAATTATCGTTTCTTTTGTTTCTTTCTTTCCTTGCGTTTCTTACTTTTTGAAATAGTTTTAAGTCCAGCTTTCTGCTCTCTGCAAAGCTACGTGAACAGGGTGTCGATATTCCTGAAAAAGGGAAAGCGAAGTCGAAAGAGAAGGCTGAAAAAAAAGTAATTGAACCGGTGGGGTATCACAACCTTACCCTTATTTTTGGAGGTATATGAAAATCGTTACAGAAGAATTTGAAGCACTATTCAAAGACTATCCGCTCTATTCTCAAGAGCATGAATCAGACCCATTGGTGATTGCAAAACTGTTTGATACATGCGGAAGCGCTACGTGGTTCCTTCTGGAATTTGATCCGGTTGAGAAGATTGCATTTGGATATGTAACCGGGTTGGCTGAAGACGAGCTTGGATATGTGAGCCTGACTGAAATGGAATCCATCAAAGATCCGTTGGGAATCGGGATTGAGCAGGATTTGTATTTTCGGCAGAAAAGATTGAGTTGTTGTCTAAAAGCCATTGGATAGTTGAAATCTCATCACCGCTATTGAACTCTTATCCAAAAAAATCTAAGAAATACTTTCCCGCAACAAATAGTGTGCAAAAGCATAATATTCCTTTGATCACTCTTGCTGGTACAAAATGTTGTGTTCTGGCTCCCAAGTACATTCCAATCAGACCACCTAGTCCGAACAAACAGCCCAGCATCCAATCGGGTGATACATTGGTGCTGGGATAGCAAAATGCCAGAATATGAAAAAAGAGTACACCGGCAATAGAGGTCGCAAAGGTTGCAGTTAGTGCAGCACCAGCAATTGTAAAAACAGGTAAGGCAAAGATAGTTACCAGAAAAGGAGCAATAATAGATCCACCGCCAATACCATAAATGCCCCCCGCAATACCGACAAAAAAGCACAGAATCAAAATATGAAACGGCATAAAACTAAAAACCTCTTCAGAGTATTTAAATTGTACTTCCCTGAAGCTTGATTTCACAATCGTTACCTTTTGAGAATCCTCTTTTATTGAAGTTACTTTGGAAATTGCATTTTTACTCTTTTTAATCACATCAAGAAAGAGCCTGAATCCAATATACAAAAGGATAAAACTGACAAAGAACTTAAAATGCTTCGGATCCGGCAAATACTCAATTCGAACCCAAGCACCGATGAAAACACCGGGTAGAGTTCCGATTATGATATATTTTGAAAGCGGCCATAGCATTCTTCCTTCTTTAATATAACGATAAATGCCACTCGGAATTGCAATGATATTGAAGACCTGATTGGTGGCGCTAACAGAAGGTGTTGTATATCCGAGGAAGCTGACTTGGAAAGGAAGTAGAAGAAATGCGCCGCTGACACCCCCCATGGAAGTAAAAAAAGAGACGAATAATGCGACCAGAAAGGGAATAAATGGATTAACTTCAACTCCAGATACGGGGAACAACATAACTTCCTCCTATAATTTTCCGCAATCCTGCCACAAATATGACTCAAGAACGATAGGTTAATGCAAAACTTTAAGATATCACTGACACCTAGCAAAATATGTTCCCATCTTTATCTCTTGGAATAAACTTCAATTTAACCTGATACAAAGCTGTTTTGCATAGAGCATTACAAATTAACCAATGATCAAAACTAAAACCGATTGTCGAATCTTTTTACAAACAGTCAGCGGATTTATCATTATTTTTGGTTGAAATTTGAACAATCATTGGTAAAATTCATTTGGCCTATTCTCTGATAAAGAATCTTTTTGACCCATGTGGTTCCGCATCGTGGTATTTGCTGGAATATGATCCTGTTTAGAAGATCGCGTTCTGCTATGTGACGGGTCTTGTCCAGGACGAGTGGAGCTACTCATCGCTGATCGAGCTAGAGAGTATAGAATGACCCTATGGATTAACGATTGAGCAGGATATGTATTTTCGCCAGAAGCGATTGAGCAAAGTGAAGAAATGATTTGATGGCGGCAGTTTCTTTATTCTCAAACTCTTCTCTAAGAAATCTCATTCAGATTTATTGAGTTCAATGGTTAATTCTTCGAAGCTAGCCTGCACAGCTTCAGCATCTTCGGTAGCAGCCGCTTCTACATGTTCCTCTTCAACATCCAGAGTTAGCGAAACACTTAGAGGTGTAGGAGCCATTACTACGAAATCCCGTGGGGTGAATAAAGTAAAATCGCCGTTAATCCAAGTTTTAAAGTCATTCGCGGAGGTTTACAGGCGTTTTCCCTGTCCATCGCCGTCAGGCAGCAGATCTATAGTAGTATTTTATTACACCTCCCAGGTGTGACCGGCATTCGATCCTGCCTAATCAGTGGAGATTTTCTCCACTGGTTACTTTTATTTGGAGATTGAAATGAAACTAATAACAGAAGAGTTTGAAGAGCTGTTCAAAGACTATCCGTTCTATTCACAAAAACATGTTGATGATCCAAATACCATTTAATTGACACTTGTCTGTTTGTCATGCGCAATCAATTCCTGAAACACTGAAAGTTGTTGAGGGTTTCCCATTACAGCCAGTAGATCCTTTTGGGTAAACATGTAATCTGGCTCTGGATTTGGGTAAACTTCCCTTCCGTGAATAATGCCAACGATAGAAATTCCGTGTTTTTTCCTGATATCCAACGATCGGGGAGTGTGACCGATCAAAGGGCTGCTATCTTCAACCAGAATCCATGAAAGTTCAAGTAAATCAGTAGCTCGCCTGAGTTGAGATAATATTCGATAATCCTGATCCGTCTCTTGGTCAGGCTGATAAACGCCTTTCCGTAATCGATTTGTGAATTGAAGGATCTTCATTGGCGGAATATTCAGATTTTGGAGAGCTTGTCGGGTTATTTCGAGTCCAGCTTCAAATTCCGGCAGCACGACTTCGCTGACCCCCATTTCATGCAGGGTTCGCATCTGGTCTTCCTCTCCGCATCGTGCAATAATGGTTAATTCCGGATTAATGCTATGGCAGTATTTTACGATTGTTTGTGTAACAATCGTATCTGGTGTGGTAATCAGTATAAGACGAGCATGAGTTATGGATGTTGCATCCAAAACAACCGGATGGCTGGCGTCCCCGAATACAATAGGAAAACCACTTTTTTTCAATTGCTCTATTTTATGATAATCCAGTTCAACGATAGTAAACGGGACATTAAGGTGGTTTAAAGCGGTTGCGATATTTTGGCCAACACGGCCACCGCCGGTAATAACCACGTGATTGCGTAATCCGGTTTCAGGTATATTGATGGTTTGAACGGTTTCATGCCGGAAAAATTGTTTTTTGAACCTGTATATCGGTGCTGCAAGCGCTGAAAGGACTGGTGTTAATATCATGGTAATGACTGAAACAGAAAGCATCAGTGCATATAGATCCTGACTAATTGAGTTCGTGTTTAATCCCACTCTTGCCAATACGAAAGAAAACTCCCCCATTTGTGAAAGCCCAAGACCGACAGCAATTGGTATTATGTTATAATATCCGAAAAAACGGACCAGAACGCCAAATATAAGCCCTTTCCCGACAATAACCAAAAACACGATGAGTAACACGTCACCGATGTGATTAAAAAGATACCCCGGATCGATCAACATTCCAACGGAAACAAAAAATATCATGCCGAAAATGTCGCGAAGCGGGATAATGTCACTTAATGCTTGATGGTTATAATCCGATTCGCTGATGACCATTCCCGCCACAAAAGCACCAAATGCGAACGACAGCCCGGACAAATAGGTCGCGTATCCAACTCCCAATGCGATGGCTGTTGTAGATAACAGAAACAGTTCTCTTGAATTCCATTTAACAATAAATCGCATCACAAGCGGGATGACTCTCGTTCCCGCTATAACCATTACCAATATAAAACCGACCGCTTTTAATACTGCAATACCTAAAAACGGCAATCCACTATCCAAGTCGCGTAGCAATGGCAATATGATTAGCATTGGGATGACAGCCAAATCCTGAACGATCAGCATGCCGATCATGACACGACTGGAGAGGGAGCCCAATAATCCCCTGTTCATCAAGGTTTTAAGGACAACCATGGTACTGGAAACTGATGTTAGAGCACCAATCCATATAGAAGATGATAAATCCCAGCCTAAAATCCGACCAATAAAAAAGCCGAAAGTCATGGTTAACGCCATTTGAATCGGCGTCCCGAAAATAGCCACCCAACGAACCGGTTTCAAATCGCTGAAAGAGAACTCAATTCCGAGTGCGAATAATAAAAGCGCAACACCAATTTCAGCCAGAAGCTCGATATCATGAATTCCCGTGACCGTGACACCTCCGGTATAAGGCCCTACCAGAAGCCCAGCCAGGATATACCCCAAAATGAGGGGTTGTTTGAAAAACTGCGCGATTGATCCCCCGATCAAGGCCGCAACTATAATAATAGCAATATCCGCAGCGATTCCCATTCTTACCGTCTCATATATTTTCAGTTTGTCGTATGGATCACTTTTCCACGTGAAGTAAATGAAATACCTTGTTGATTTCGGGCACCGATCATGATTGACTCAATGATTGGCGGATTGAGCAATTTGTCAGAATGCCACTTTACAACAAAATTTGCGCCTGATCCCCCCCCCTTATCACTTTCAGGAATAACATAGCGTAATGACTCTAAAGGTTTTAGATTAAAGGGTTTATCAATGTGCCTTTTTAACAATTTTCCTTGAGTTTCATAGTAGTTGATTTGGGAGATTGTAAGATAATGGTTTGGATCTATGTTTCTTATGCTAAGCGTTATTGTTAACATGAACGGTCTTTCTCGATTTCCGCTATAAATATGCGAATATGCTGGGACATAAACGGTTTGTCCACTTGATAACCCGTTATTTTTTTCAGCCGCAGATAGTAAAAAAGGGGTACATAACACAAAACACAGTACAATCCACGAGATGATAAAAGAATTATGTTTTCTCATTATTTCTCTCCAGCTGAAGTTGTTTGTCGAACATGATATTACGAGGAATCACTGCCATTGTATCTATTTGAGCAAAATTCTAGTTCTCTTCTCAAGCATTATCTAGGTATATAATGCCAAATCGTCTGTTTCGATCAATAGCTGATCAAACTCCTTTTTTATTTGTCCTGAACTATAACTCCACTTGACAGTCCAATATTCATGATCAGATTTTTTTCACTCCAATAATAAACTCTATTCGTTTTGTTAGCCCAAATCCCAGCCCAATAAAGCCCACTTTGTAGTGACCTAAAAGTAACTAAACGGAACTTCCGGTACACTCGAATCTTTAAGTAATAGTCTTAAGAAACAACAAAATAACTATGATTTGATGGAGTTACAACAAGTGACGCAGATGATATGGAAGGGTTTGGGGGTAAAATGGTGGATTAAGCAAATTTGGTCGTATTCTTGGTATTGAGAGTCAGGTGGTCGGTGGAAAGACCAGAATGAATAAAAAAAACAGAAGTATGATCATATTATCAAATACAATTGTTGATTTCTTACAGTTAGAGAAGCCTCCCATAACCATATCCTGGACAACTTTACATGAGTCTGATTCAATTATACAGAGCACATTGTAATTCAATAACTATTTGTGGATGAAGAAATATTCTGCCAAGCACAAGGAGTGCCTATGAACCTGACTCACAAAAAAGCAACTCCCCGTGGAACCAGTGAGTTAACTGAAGCTTTTCGACCGTTGGAAAGCGAAATGGAAGAGATCGACGCTTTGGTACAGGTTATTGAGCCTGTTCGAAAAGATCTGGTCAATAAAATGCTACTGGCTCTTGTTGTATTCGCTCCCTTCCCGCTTGCAGTACTGCTCGTTAGAGCGAGTAATGAAGGTTACCTGTCAGTATATGCACCGCTCATAGCATGTTACATGGTTTGTGTGCTGACCTTTCTGATGCGCAGGCAGCTATCCTTTCATGTTCGTGCCGGTATTGTGTTGGGTTTGCTCTTTATTGTGGGCACCAATATAATGCTAACGACTGGCCTTGTTGGTATGGGCTCTTACTATTTGTTTGCGGTTTGCATCGTTGCTGTCATTCTTTTTGGTGTCCGCCACGGACTGATTGCCTTAGTCTGCAGCATGGCGATCATGTCCATAATAGGCCTGAAGACTCACCTGGGAGATGGCTTTCTTCACTTTGACTTCGTTACATATGCCACTGATCCTTTAGCCTGGATAATACGTATTCTCAGCCTCGGTCTTTTTGGTTCCATCGTCATAGTTTCCGTGAGTCAATTATACCGCACCCTTTCAAAATCTATTGAGGCCAGGGACCGTGCCGTTTCAGAACTGAAGCGTTCAAAAGAGGCCATCAGGAACTTTTCTGCTCATTTGCAGGAGAGCATTGAAGATGAACGCAAGCGAATCGCGCGTGAACTCCATGATGAGTTGGGACAGTCGCTTACCTCTTTACGCATGGAACTGGCGGCCTTGAAAGGCCGTTTTCAGAGAGATCAAGGTCCACTGATTGAGAAGAGCGAATCAATGCTGGAACTCCTGAACAGGACTATTACTTCAGTGAAGCGGATTTGCAGCGAACTCCGTCCCAGCATCATGGACGATTTGGGTTTAACTGCAGCTATTGAATGGCTGGCGGAGGATTTCCAGGATCGGACAGACATCCAGGTCAAAGTTCACACGGATTCCCCAGATATATTTACAGAAGATACGCTGTCTATTGCTGTCTTTCGAATTACCCAGGAGGCATTGACCAATGTTGTGCGGCACGCTGATGCGGCACACGTGCAGATTACCCTTGAATTGGAGGACAGTGACCTGACCTTGACTGTTCAAGATAACGGCAGGGGAATCCAGCGGAAAGCGATGGACAAAAGCGGGACTTTTGGTATCCTGGGCATACAGGAGCGGGTATCCATCCTGGGAGGCGATTTGACCATTCAAGGAGACCCGGAAACAGGCACCCGAATCCACGTTCGTTTGCCACTGAAAAAAGGGAATAAACATGACACGCGTTTTGATCGCAGATGACCATTCAATTGTGCGGGAAGGTATCAAAAGCCTTCTGGCTAGTGTCCCTGATATCGTTATTGCTGCCGAAGCGCGCAACGGCGATGAGGTTTTCGAGAAGATCCAAAAAGAGACAGTTGACATGGTGATACTGGATATAACAATGCCCGGTCAATCGGGCCTGGAGGTTCTCAAACAGCTGAAGGCCGATAACCCGAACCTGCCTGTCCTTATCCTCAGCATGCACCCTGAAGAACAATACGGCATGAGAGTTCTAAAAGCAGGGGCTGATGGCTACCTTACCAAGGAAGCTGTCCCTGAGGAGCTTCTGTTGGCCATACGAAAACTGACAGAAGGGAAAAAATACATTTCGTCCACTCTAGCCGAACGATTGGCAAGAAACCTAAGTAGAAATGGAACTCCCCTTGCACACCAATCACTCTCCGACCGGGAATATGAGGTCTTGCGGGGAATCGGCAAGGGAAAAACGGTTTCCGAGATCGCTTCCGAACTATATCTTAGTGTCAGCACTGTCAGTACCTACCGGAGCCGTATATTGGAAAAGCTGAATCTGCGCACCAACGCCGACCTGACTTACTACGCGGTCAAACAGGGGTTGGTAGACTAAAAAAAATAGTGACTGTTGATTCCTGGTCAGCACCGCTTTCCTTCTTCACGTCCTACTGAAGCTTCGTCTATCTTCTCCCTGACAATTATCTTGAATCATGCTTGATTTGTAGTTGAAACAACGACAATTTTTTCCATTATTCAACGACAGGCAACAGCACTGTTTAATGTAATCTTTAATCGACACCGAAACTCCAAAATTTTAAAGAATTTGCGCAGATAAACCCACTGACATCCAGAGGAGGAAACCATGAAAAAAAAGCTTATTTACGCAGCAATAACAATAGTTGCCGTTATCGTCATTGGAATTGGTGTGATGGCCTATAGAAAACCAGCACTGGTGATTACTTTAGGATTTATCGCAGAGACAAAGTTACAGCAAACCTCCCAGGAAGGAAGTAACGATTGCACAGGGCTTTGGTCTGTTCCCGTTACTGGCCGCAAGCCTTATTCTTATCCGGCCTATCCTGAGACCAACGCAGCCTACTGGTTGCATGCATGGAATGTAAATGAATTTGGAGGAAAACAGATGATGAAAATAAGTGGGGATTTCCCCCATGCACGGTATATAAGCTTTCACATCTACAATGGAAAAACAGGAAAAGCAATCCAGGCGCTGAAGGATGTGGATATTCAACCAGACGAGGGAAACCGGAATCCATTTTCTCCTAGTGTTATGCGTGACACCCCGAATCGATCATACACCGTCTGGATTGTTCCCGAAGGCTTTGCAAAAGAAGGACAAAAAAATGTACTGACCTTCCCCGATGATCTGGAAAACATCATGTTGTTTTATAGGATATACAGGCCCGATAACGGCACAAGTGCACTCGGTAACTCAGAGCTGCCAACAATGGAAACTTTTCTTGCGGATTCCGGAAAGCCGGCTTCCGGCTGCAAAAGTACCCTTATCATTCCTGAGAGCCTGAAAAAAAACATACAAAAGAAAGCAGATAAGATCTTCTATGACGACCATGTAAAGCGAAACGAAGAGAAACAGGTTTTTCCCTTTTACGCACGATACTCAGATTATTCTCCTTTCTTTCCCAATCTGCATATCATCTATGGCATCAGTTATTTATATAAGGAGTTGGGCGATCTGGCAGTCATCAGGTTCAAAGTGCCCGGTTTCCCCCGTACCGGTTCAGGAGGTGGCAGACTCGACCTGGATACGGACGTTCGCTATTGGTCTGTTTGCCTTGGTGGAACTAAAGAAACAAACACTTCAGGCTGTGTGACCGATGAAGAAGCACTGATTTCCAGTGATAGCTGGGTCACCGTTGTTTACGGTCCTGATGACGATACACTAAGAAAGGCAGCCGAAGAAAAGGGACATAACTACGAGACCTGGGGTTTTCATCTTGCCAGCCGAAAGATTTACATTCGCTATATAGACAATAGCAAGCCCTTCCATGGCAGCTACAGGAATGTTCCTGGAACAAACGACCCCAGTGAAAATTTCTCGGCAGATAGCAGGGAGCGATTTGAAGCCCAAAATTACATTGGTGATTACGCTGCAAAAGGGATCTACTGTTCAGAAGAGGAGTATCTGGACGACACAGCGGTCAAAAAACTGACCTGGTAGTATAGATCAGGAGCCCCCTATAAACAGGAGGATAATTAAGTCGTCTAATTATATTAAAGGTGAAATATGAAAATTTTGAAAATTCTGGGAGTATCAATCGGTGTTTTAGCACTGATAGTAGCTAGTGGAGCTTATTACACCTTAAAAACGTTCAAGAATTTTTCTGAATACGATGTTACTCTTGAATCGATAAAAAGCAACTCAGCAGAGCTTTCCGGCCATATTGAAAAAATTGTGTCTTTTGGTATGAGAAATCCCGGAACCGAAGGTGATATCAAAACCCGGGATTATATATTGGATACCTTTGCCGGATACAATCTGGATGTTCGTGAACCGGATACATTTGATATTAAAATGTACCATCCAAGCTCCTGGAGTTTTTCTCTGTCCGATTCTTCCGGTAGAGATCGGGACATACCTGCCTTTTATATGCCCTTTACGGCAGCCACCGAATCCAACGGATTGACAGCCCCACTGGTTTATGTGGAGGATATGAAAAAACTTGAGGAAATGGACATTAAGGGCAGGATCGCCGTTTATGATATGCGCTTCAAACCCAAACCCATCAAAACATATGGCAAACTCCTTTTCATGCATGATCCGGATATTACCATAGACTCAGCCCAAAAAGTCTTGGGTAGAGTAACTGAATACGAGACCAAAATGTATGAAGCCCTGAAGAAAAAAGGGGCTGTGGGAATGGTGGGGCTCTTATCCGGATTGCAGTGGGATACGGATCGCTTTTATCCCCAGATGAGTTTTGGTCTGGAAAAAAGCATACCGGGAGTCTGGATAAAACCCAGCTTATGCGATGACGTGCGGGCAATAGCTCAAAAAGAAGGGTCAACCGGTACCCTGAAAATGGACTCAAGCATCAGTACCGGAACGACCGCGAATATATACGCGGTTCTGCCGGGGCAAATCGATGAATACTATCTGGTTCTCGGTCATCATGATACTTATTTCAACGGAGCCGTTCAGGATGCATCTGGTATCTCAGTTATTCTTGGCCTTGCCAAGCATTTTGCCAGCACAGACAAGCCTCTAAAAAGGGGAATCGTCTTTTTATCGGTCGCTCATACCAATGGCAGAAAGGGAGAAAAGGATTTCGTCAAAAATCACCTTAATGGAATCCTGTCAAAGACTGCTCTGGTTGTGGCAATTGAGCACATCGGCAAAGAACTTGACCCCCGGCCTGATTTAACCTTTGCGGTATCGGATCTGCCCTCTTTCAGGATGTTTTTCACAGCCTTGAACGACAAAGTGAATGGCATGGTAAAATCGTCCATTCTGAAACATGATTACAGGCGAAGTGTGATTGTCCCCCAGTGGCTGGTAGAAAAGATCACCGGAAAATCCCGTGGAATATCTGCGGAGTTTCATGAAGTTGGACTTCCAGTTATCAATTTCATGTCCAATCCACCTTATATGTTTTACCCGGAGGACACCATGGAAGTAGTTGCAACCGATCAATTGGTACCAACCGCCAATGTCATTGCTTCCATCCTTAGAACGGCCGATAACCTGTCAAAAGAAGACCTCAGATAAACAAAAATGGGCAGACACAACTGCCCATTCCCACTCCCTGAAAGATTAGAATATTATTCCCTATCAATAAAAAGATGTAAATCGTGTAAAAGGCTGACTGAAAAGGAGTAACAGTCAATGTCATTCCAATTTCCGATCCTTGCTGAAAAGACAAGAAAATAACTCCAAAATCCTCATATCCACTCTCATATCTTCCCCTTCATTCGCATTAACCACTTCCAACTGCCGGTGAAGAGTATTTTGATACCTGCTGGGAAGATGCTATCGAATTCTTTAGGCAACATGATTTTGAGGAAATTGAAGATGTTGATATTCATTTACTATCTTTACTAAAACCGATTGCTGATACAATTGGAATTGATGAAATGCGAAGCTGCTTAGATTTTATCGAACGAGAAAACGAATTAGAATTAAACGGATCGACAGAATTTTTAAAAATAAAAAAGAGATAAATCTCCAGCCCAAATCTCAGCCCAATAAAGCCCACTCTGTAGTGACATAAAAGTAACTAAATGTAACTTCCGGGACAAACGAAACTCCAGACAAAACCCTTAATAAACAAAGTAATAGCTATGATTTGATGTAGATACAGCAAGTAATGCAGATGATATGGAAGCAATACGGGGTCTTTTGGTGGAAATCCTGTGGATTTTTCCCCTACTGGGATGAGGTGATAAAAATATTACCCGACGCCTAGCATGTAGACCTCTCTTATCTCATCCGGCTGCACACAGAGATAATCCAAGGTTTGTTTCTGAGAATGATGATTGAAAATTTGCATCAGAATGGGAATGGAAACCTTGTGCTGAACCCTCATATGGTATCCAAAGGTCTTTCTTAACGAATGACTGCCGTATTTTCCTTTCAAATTGATCATACCAACCCATTTACGGACAAGATAGTTAACACTTATCGGCTTGATGTCTCCTTCCCTGCCCCGGAATAATTGTGAATCGTCCTTCCTAGGGGCTTTGAATGAATTGATTAGCTTTTGAACGGCATCAATACAGTCTTGGTTCATCGTTATTCTACGCTCTTTTTTCGTTTTCTTCTCGATCAATACCAATTCCTCTCCTAATTTTAGGTCTCTAACCATTCCCACTGTTATTCTCACCAAATCACTTGCCCTCAGGTTGGTGTTAATCCCAACTGTAAACAGGCATAAATCTCTTGGATTGTCGTTCAGGCATTTTTTGATTGATTTAATGTCTTTCAATTCTGTTATTGGATCAACTTTTTTCGAGATACCCTTTGCAGATTTCTTAACCATTGTAACCTCCAGTGAGTGGGGTTGAAATTTAAACTAATATGCATATTAATTATAATAGATTAAACTTAATAGAAAGAGAAATATTCTTCCGTGTCTTATCTATTTGTTAATATGGTTTAATATGAATAGGTTTAAACTATTGAACTAAAGTTTAAACTAATAGAGAGCGTGGATAGATAGCAAAATTACCTTTGAGCCCAAACTCATTCATATGCTTGTGAGAGTTTCTGAGAGCGTCAGAGACAAAATCTGGAATGACAGGCACTTGGGTGTACGTTGGAAACAAGATTAGGTTGTAGCTCCTTTAAAATCCGTATTTTTTATATTTTATTATCAGCGAGTTTCAGACTTGATGTTTTTTTAGTGAGAACCATTTTATAAGAGTCGTAAGCCGACATAATACCCTCCTGTTTTCTTCCATACTGATTGATACTCTTTCTAGGTTGGAAATCCTGCAGGCACTAAAACTATGAATAAAAATAGCGTTATTATATATAATCAGGTCACTATACAACAAAATATAATACCTCAATGCTTAAGTAACTATCTTCAAAAGCAGCTTTTCATCGGACATATTTTCTAGACTTATTTCTCAAAAGCTGCATGCGTTAAATTTTCCAAAAACGACTATCTCAAAAAGAGCTCTCCTGCTAAAACCTGTCTAATTTCTGTTGAGCACCTATTGGAATTCCAGACTTTCCGTGTACCCTTATTGAGTTATTCAAATCTGACATATACCCCTAAATAATACAGGTGTGTAGGGGTGTAGACACCCCCCCCTATACCTAAACAGAAATTTAAACTATTTTGAATCCCCGGCGCTTTGGAAGTGTTAAACCATGATATCCTAAAATCTCTTCGATCTTGTCTGTCCTGTCCTCCAATTGATCTAGCCGGGTTAAAAAGGATCTATTTTCAATTAGATCCTTCACGGTTTGTTCTGTCGATTGCATAGTTCGCTTCCGGTTGACGAAAATATCAAATTCTCTTCCAGCCTTCATTTTTACGACTCCATTTATCAGTATTGATACAAGTTTGCCTTTCAGTCTCTGTATAATCTTTTCCCCGTCACCCTGAATGTTTAGATCTTTCAGCTCTTTCCTTTTGAGCTTCACTTCAGTTCGAAAGGGATAAAGGTTCCGATCAATTTTCGATTTTCTGTTTTCGCTTTTCTGGGCCCGATCATAAACAACCATTTGAAATCCTCTATCCCGTTGGGCTTTTTTCTTTGGCGAATATAGTGGAACCTGGTTGAATATTCCACCTGCTTTCCGATTTAATTTTTTTAGGCCTGCCACAAAACAACTTTTTTTTCTGCAGGTTTTATAGAACCGCGCCCCATAACGACCGCTGTCCACCCTCACCTCGTATTCGTGAATGTGAAAGTATTTTTTGAAAATAGCATATGGCCTTGTTTCCGCTGTTCTTGTGGCATTATTCCAATCGCCTTTTATCACACCAGCCCCCACTAGCGCTCTTATGGTTTCAACAATCAACTTCAAACGCGATTCAGGTGCCCGGGCCACAAGTATTCCTGTCAGAGTAATATCAAATTCGTTGTTCTTTAACTCTAATCGAATGTCACTTAAAATGCTTTCTCGATCGACATCTTTGCTCATCCATCGTAACGCACCGTGGTTTAAATAATAGGCTTTTGTTGGGCGAATGTGTTGAATCGCGATATCATCCGCTTTAGAAGCCTCTTCACCCGATATCATTTTTTTTGTTCTCAAATCTATGTAATATCCTGTTTCAACCCCTTTTAGAATTGAAGATTGTCGCCAGCTTTCAGATAGGGGAAATTTGATTTTAGTTTGTGGGTTGTTTTTAAAAGCTCTAACCGTCATTTTATCATCCCAATAATATGCCCCCTGCTCAGTCAATTGCGTTGAGAATTTTAGTTTTTCGGATTGATATTGCTTTTCAATCTTAACTATCTCTTTTTTTTGTTCTCCAGTGCTGGCTTTCTTTGCAATTTCCTTTCGACGTCTTTCATTGATTAGCCTTTTGCACTGTAAGCATTCTTCTATGCATTCATCTGTGCGTTTTCTTAAGGCTTTTTTTCTTTCTTCAAAAGAATAAATACGTTTCATGCTATTTTCTCCACGAAAGGCGTAAACAAGGAGCTGGAGCAGGTATTCGTGGTATCTGCTCCTTAGCCATTGGCCAATGGCGCTCCCCGTTGGGTAAATTAGTCTCTCGTAATAGTGTTTTTATAAGTTTAGATACTCAGACGCAATTTTGCCCTTTATTCATAGTGGCCCATAGGCATGATAGCGTTATTAACGTCAGGTCTTTCCACAGCTCTGACAATCATAAAAATCACTATAAGGCCCGCCCGTCAAACCCACTTAAATCAATTCTCTTTCTTTGGTTGATATTTGGCTAAATGAATAATGGATGCTTCTTATTACTCACATTTCGGGGTTGATAAATTGACCTTAAAGAACGCCCATGGCTTCAGCCTTTAACTCAATTTCCATATGATGCTCGTCCAACTGTAGTGCGCTGTCCAAAAAGTCAGTGATACCTGTAGTGATTTTACACTTGATCAGTGCGATCGTTGATTTTGGGATTTCGTTTTGCAATGTATCAAGTACGCCGTATATGAGAGCCTTGAACAGCTCCCAAAGCAACCGGGCAAACGTTAGCAGCTCCAATTGTTTGGTTATTTTACTGCGAACAGTGCCAAAAGATTCACCTGATTCCAACATCCTGTGTGCGATTAGCATGTATCGTATCGCGCAGAGGTGAACCGAAGCATAATGAACAGCATAATTTCCAGTTTGTTCCCTTAAAAATCCGAAGTGCTGTTTTATCTCTTTGAAATAGACCTCTATGCTCCAGCGGAGTGCGTAGATTTGAAATATTTTTTCCGTACAAAGATTAACATCAGTAGAAAGGAATACCACCCAGTTCTCTTTTCTCTGTTTCGTTGAACTGCTGAACAGCAGCCTGATAGGTAACAGATCCGGCTTTTTCTTGTCGCCGTTGAGATCCAATTGTACATTCAATGCGAATGTTCGATAGGTAGTGCCCTTTGACAGTCTCATGCGACGTTTGATTAAGGTATAAAGCTCCGTGGCAGTATAATATCTTCCATTGAGAAGATATTGCAGATTGCCGCGCTTCATCCTGAAAATACCGACCAGGCCTAAAGAGATAACGGCCTTGATATTGTCTCTGTTTCCAAACCAGGAGTCGGCAATGGTGTGGGTAAATTTGAGACCTTTTCTAATTGCCCGTTTTAGCATTTCACGCAGCATTTGGTTTTTATCGATGAACCTGGCATCCATGTAGTCTTTGCCAACAGTACTGCGATAGTCGTCAAGATTCTTTTTTGCGAACCGAACCTTTTTCTCACCAATGTAGATTTGAGAATCCAAGGGAACGTATGCTTTGGGAGTAGACAGTCCCATTTCCAGGACTTGTTGTCCCATAATATGTTTACCGAGGGTATGGTCAAAATGGCTGCTAACTGCAGCTACGTTTTTCCCACGTCGATGTTGTATCGTATCATCGAAGGTAGCAGCTCTGATGGTCTCTTTTGCCAGCTCATGCTTTTTGTAAAACTGCTTGGCTGTATAAAAGCGGAACCCTCTCCAGTTTATGTTCTGCCGTTTGAGGAAATCGTATAATACGTCTTTTCCTCCGTTGAAATAGGCGGAGAGCCTGTTGCCGCAGAAAAAATTAAGAGAAGTGACCGTCAGTAGAGGCCATATCATTATTGAAAACATAACTTGTCTCAGCGAAAAACCCTTGGATTTCTTAAGTCCGTACAGATGAGCCTTTGAAAAAAGATCTAACTCGTCAATGCTTTTGAGCAATTCGTTATCGACAATGGCATATTCTTGTTTTAGATTATCGGTAAAAGGTGTCCAGCTAAGATTCTTATTCGATTTCTTCATTTTGGGCTCGGGGATTGTTGGTGATTTTTGATTTATTAGCGTGGATTTTAAATCACCTTACCATGAACCGAGCCTTTAATAAAGCTATATCAGTCAATTAAGGTATATATTGTTAGTGCTTTTCAACCCCGAAATGTGAGTATTAATTGATTTATGGCATGCCAAGTGTAGTAAACAGTTGCAATAGAATAGTCACATTTAATTTTCTCAAGAAAACAAATAACAGAGAGGTGTTTCGATTGAAAGATGGTATCAAGGGTTACTTCA
>Ga0307989_1000898_pt1 | contig 17386 bp, 17 predicted proteins | sample EllFjometagen185_FD_203164 | JGI IMG/M metagenome (GOLD analysis project Ga0307989, IMG submission 203164) | Marine microbial communities from Ellis Fjord, Antarctic Ocean - #185 | ecosystem: Environmental > Aquatic > Marine > Unclassified | place: Southern Ocean | collected 2014-10-08
TGCAAGAAAAACTATTGAACTATTTATAAAAACCGGGAAAAAACAAAAGGCAAAAAGTACAAACGGAGAAAGAAAAGCTACTTTTGTATCTATTAAGAAGCATGGGATTTTGAGGGGATGTATTGGTACAATACATCCAACTAAAAAAAGTGTAGAAGAAGAAATAATTGGTAATGCAATTGAGGCGGCAACAAGAGACCCCAGATTCCCACCTATTAAAGAAGATGAACTGAACGATTTAACTATTTCAGTTGATATTCTGTACCCGCCTGAAAAAATCGATTCTCAAAAGATGCTTGATGTAAAAGAATATGGGGTTATCGTTAGTAAAGGCATGAGACGCGGGCTTTTACTCCCAAATCTTGAGGGAATTGATACAGTTGATAAGCAGATTAAAATTGCTCGTGATAAAGGTGGAATTCGACAGGATGAAGATTATAGTCTGGAACGATTTAAAGTAGTGAGATATAAATGAAAGAAGCACTATTCTACTCAAAACTACAAAATGAGAATGTGCAATGTGTTTTATGTCCCAATAACTGCATAATTCAAGATGGGGCAACAGGTATATGCGGGGTACGCAAAAATGATAATGGTAAACTTTTAGCACTCAATTATGGTATGGTTTCATCATTAGCTCTTGATCCTATTGAAAAAAAACCACTGGATTTTTTCATGCCGGGCACACATATACTTTCAGCCGGAACATATGGCTGTAATTTTAAATGTGAGTTCTGCCAAAACTGGTCCATTTCTCAACAAAAACCAGAACTTGAATACATCGGTCCTGCTGAGCTTTGTGAAGCAGCCGGAAATATAAAGGAAAATATCGGCATCGCATTTACATACAATGAACCGTTAATTTGGTATGAGTATGTTTATGAGACATGCAGGATAAACAAGTCACTTGGGATGACCAATGTGTTAGTTACCAATGGATATATAAACCCGGAACCTTTAAAACAACTGCTCCCATTTATTGATGCGATGAATATTGACTTGAAATCATTTAAAGACACTTATTACAATGATGTTTGCGGTGGTAGACTTGAACCTGTCAAGAATACAATTATTGAATGTGCAAGAATCTGCCATGTTGAAATTACTAATTTATCAGTTCCCGGACTAAATGATTCATATGAAGAAATGGATGAAATGTGCAGGTGGATAGAATCCATAGATAATATGATTCCCCTTCATATAATTCCCTTTCGACCACTATATAAAATGAAAGAACGGTCGGGGCAAACTTCCGAGCGACTGCTTTCGCTTAGGCAAATAGCCTTAAAACACCTAAAAAATGTAGTAATTTAAACTATAATTCCAAACATCGGTCTATATTTATAAAATCTTGACATTAGATGGCAGATAAACTAATATATTTAATACTATATATATGTGATTGTGTTATCATATATAAAAGCATATGAATGGAGGTGCGCAAATGGAACAAAAGCATACATTATCCGTTTTGGTAGAAAATCATGCAGGTGTACTCTCACGAGTTGCGGGCCTCTTCAGTCGCCGTGGCTTTAATATAGACAGCCTTGCAGTCGGTGAAACTTCAAATCCCGGTATATCAAGAATAACAATAGTAGTTAATGGTGATGATTATATTGTTGACCAAGTTAGCAAACAGCTAAATAAACTGGTTGACGTTATTAAAATAAAGATTTTTAAACCTACTGAATTTGTAGGCAGAGAGCTTGTTTTGATTAAAATCAATGCGCCGGCTAAAACACGAGCTGAGGTTATGCAGCTGGCCAATATATTCAGGGCAAATATTGTAGATGTATCAACAGAAACTTTAACGGTTGAAATTTCAGCTGATCAGGAAAAAATTAGAGCATTAACAGCTTTACTTGATCAGTTTGGCATTCTGGAAGTGGTAAGAACCGGGATGATAGCTATAGAGCGAGGCAGCGCAAAAGACCACATATTATAAGGAGGAACGGAAAATTGGCAAAAATGTATTATGACAAGGATAGCAATCCTGAAATTCTAAAGGGAAAAACAATATCAATTATTGGTTACGGTAGCCAGGGGCATGCTCATGCATTAAATCTTCACGAAAGTGGATACAACGTAGTTGTTGGGTTAAGACCCGATTCATCTAGCAGAGCCAAGGCAGAAGCAGCCGGGCTAAAAGTTATGGACACAGCTGAAGCTGCAAAAGCAGGCGACCTTATAATGATATTGGTTCCTGATGAAAAGCAGGCTGACATATATAAAGAGAGTATAGAATCTAATATGGTAGAGGGAAATGTTCTGATGTTTGCCCATGGTTTCAATATTAATTTTAATCAAATAGTAGCACCTAGTAATATAGACGTAATTATGGTAGCTCCAAAAGGTCCGGGACATACCGTAAGAACTCAGTATGAAGAGGGCAAAGGAGTTCCTTCACTAATAGCAGTTGATCAGGATGCATCAGGTAAAGCCAAAGAATATGCCATGGCATATGCATGCGGAATCGGTGCCGGCCGTGCAGGTATTCTTGAAACAACATTCAGAGAAGAGACCGAAACAGACTTGTTTGGTGAACAGGCAGTTCTTTGCGGTGGAGTTACAGAACTTATGAAGGTTGGTTTCGAAGTTTTAGTTGAAGCCGGTTATCAGCCTGAAAGTGCATATTTTGAATGCGTTCATGAAATGAAACTTATTATTGATCTTATTAATAAGGGCGGATTTGGTTATATGAGATACTCTATTAGTGATACCGCTGAATATGGTGATTATACTACCGGTAGAAAAATTATAACTGAAGATACAAGAAATGCTATGAGAGCAGTACTATCTGATATACAGGACGGTACATTTGCTTCCAACTGGATTGCAGAAAACAAAGCAGGGGGAAGAGCAAAATTCCTTGGTACCCGAAGAAAAGAATCTGAGCATCAGCTTGAAGCCGTCGGGGCAGAGTTAAGAAAAATGATGAGTTGGCTCAAATAATAAAAACACTAAATACCCGGCACATCAGCCGGGTATTTTATTAACAACTTCGACAAAACAATAAATTCACCCTGAGTGAATTTATTGAAATATAATTAGGCTTCGGCGACAGATTTTCTAAAAAATGTTAAAATATACATTAATCTAACAAAATGCATATAAAATACTAACCCAGAAGAACAAAGGGAGATATAAAATGGCAAGACGTATAAAAATACTGGATACTACATTAAGAGACGGAGAGCAAACTCCTGGTGTAAGTCTGAATATAGAAGAAAAAACGGCTATCGCAAAACAGCTTGAGGCCCTTGGTGTAGATATTATCGAAGCAGGTTTTGCTATTACCTCAAAAGGTGATTTCGAAGCAGTTAAAGCTGTGGCAGAAAGCGTTGAAAAATGTGCTGTTACAAGTCTTGCTCGTGCAGTAAAAAAAGATATTGATACAGCCTGGGAAGCGGTTAAAAATGCCAAAAAGCCAGGCATTCATACTTTTATTGCAACCAGTGACATACATATGAAATACAAGTTGCGCATGACAGAAGATGAGGTTCTTCAAAAAACCGCTGAAATGGTGGCATATGCGAAAAACTATACAGACTATGTTGAGTTTTCAGCTGAAGATGCCAGTCGGTCACGAAGAGAATTTCTTTATAAGGTTTATGAAACGGCTATCAATGCAGGGGCAGTTATGCTGAATGTGCCTGATACCGTAGGATACACAACTCCTGAAGAATTTGGCAAACTGATACGTGATATAAAAGAAAATGTAAAAGGAATTGAAAAAGTAAGTATAAGTGTACATTGTCATAATGACCTTGGATTAGCTGTAGCAAATTCTCTTGCAGCAATAGTTAATGGAGCAGATTTAATTGAATGTACAGTTAATGGGCTTGGTGAACGCGCTGGCAATGCAGCTGTTGAAGAAATAATTATGGCTCTTAATACGCGAGAGGATTTCTTTGGATTTACCCATGGAATTAATACAAAGCAAATTAGCAAAACAAGTAGTCTTGTAAGCACATTGACAGGTATAAATATTCAACCAAATAAGGCTATTGTAGGGAAAAACGCATTTGCGCATGAATCCGGAATACATCAGCATGGAGTTCTGGCTGAAAAAACAACCTATGAAATAATGACCCCTGAATCTATTGGCTTAAAACATAATGATATGGTTATGGGAAAACACTCAGGCCGACATGCTTTTGAAGATAAGCTGGGTGAGATGGGCTATGAACTCAGCAGAGATGAGCTTAATGATGCATTTGTTAAATTTAAGGATTTAGCTGATAAGAAAAAACAGGTTCAGACTAAAGATATCGAGGCAATACTTCTTAATAAAATGTTTAGCGTAGAGGAAGTTTTTAAGCTAGACAGTTTTCAGATAAGCAGTGGGAATAAACTTATAGCCACTGCAACAATGAGATTGAAAAAAAATGATTATATTATTACAGAAGCTGCAACAGGTGACGGACCTGTAGATGCTGCATTGAATGCAATAGAAAGCTGCATGGAATTTCCAATGCAGCTTGAAGACTACAAAATTAAAGCTGTTACAGGTGGCAAAGATGCCATGGGCGAAGTTAATGTACGAGTTATTAAAGATGGAAAACGTTTTGTAGGGCACGGAGTTTCAACCGACATTATTGAAGCGAGCATAATGGCATATTTAAATGCTGCAAACAGAGCATATTCAATACTCGTGCTTAATAAGAACGGAGAATGACATGGGAAGAATTAGCATATATGACTCAACTCTCAGGGATGGTGCTCAGGGTAAGGGCATATCTTTTACTGTCAAAGATAAAATAAAAATAGTTAAAAAACTAGATGAGCTTGGAATTGATTATATAGAAGCAGGTAATCCCGGATCAAATCCAAAAGACGGTGAATTTTTTACTGAGGTTAAAAAAGTTGATTTAAAGCATTCTAAAATTGTTGCATTCGGCAGTACACGGCGTCCGCATATAAAAGCAGAAGATGATATAAATTTAAAGTCTATGTTAAGTGCCAATACAGACACAGTGGCAATATTCGGAAAGAGCTGGGATTTTCAGGTTACCGAAGTTCTAAAAACATCGTGTGAAGAAAATTTAAAAATGATTAAAGATTCAATATCATTTATGACTCAAAATGGTAAAGCGGTAGTTTTTGATGCAGAACATTTTTTTGATGGGTATAAAGGAAACTCTTCTTATGCAATGGACACTCTTAGGGTGGCCGTAGACGGAGGCGCTAAAGTACTTTGTCTTTGTGATACAAGGGGAGGGTCATTTCCTGCAGAAATAAAAAAGGTGACTGCACGAGTTGTTTCTGAAATAAAAGCTGAAGTGGGCATACACTGCCATAATGATAACGGCATGGCAGTGGCATGTTCTATAGCGGCAGTTGAAGCGGGAGCTGTACAGGTGCAGGGAACAATGAACGGTCTTGGAGAGCGGTGCGGAAATGCAAATCTGACAACCATAATACCAAATCTACAGTTACTGTCAGATAAGCAATGCATACCGGATGAGAATATGCAGGCATGGTCTGAATCTGCAATATATATAAGTGAAATTTCAAATTTGGCTCTGCCTGATGATTCACCGTTTGTTGGATCAGCAGCTTTTGCACATAAAGGTGGAATGCATACAGATGCTATGGCTAAAAATCCAACATCATATGAATTATTTAACCCTTCAAAAGTAGGAAATATACGGCATATTCTGATGAGTGAGGTTGCAGGGGGAAGCTCTGTAATGGAATTAATCAGTAAAATAAATCCGGAAATAACAAAGAAAAGTACAGAAACACGCATGATAATGGCAAAGCTTAAAGAAATGGAATTTGAAGGATATCAATATGAAGCAGCTGAAGCTAGCTTTGAATTAATAATAAGAAAAATATTAGGATTATATAAACCATCTTTTGAACTTGTCGAATTTAAGGTTATGGTAAATGAACCCTGCATTAGCAGTGTGAATTCTACTGCTATGATAAAAATTAAAGTCGGAGAACAATTTGAAATAACTGCAGCTGAAGGAGACGGTCCTGTTGATGCTCTCGACGGAGCTCTTCGTAAGTCGCTTATGAAGTTTTATCCGAACCTGGAAAAAATAAAACTTACAGACTATAAAGTTCGTGTTTTGGATTCAGAACTGGCTACTGCAGCAAAAGTTCGTGTTCTTATTGAATCAACAGACGGCAGATCTGAATGGACTACAATAGGTGTTTCTACCGATATTATTGAAGCCAGTTGGCTTGCACTTGTAGATTCAATTGAATATTGTCTTTGTCAGGAAGGTTAAAATGATACTTTACGGTAAACTCATGAAGGGCAATATGCTGCTGAAGGATTCAAAGGCCATTGGTAAAGGCAGGGATAAGTCTTTCCATAAGCAGATGGAAGATGCTTTTCTTCAGTTATGTAAGAGCCTTGATATTCCCGTGCCAATTTGGCTTAAGAAAAATACAAGGGAAATATCACAATATAGAAAAACATATTTTGATAAAGAACAATTTATAGAAGAAACGGTTTTTGACCGGTTCGTACTTGAGATAGAGGTGTAAAGTGAAAAAGGTACTTTTAATAACAACGTTGATTTTAATAATTGCAGTAACACTTTCGGGATGTGCTCCGAAAATAAGTGAAGACACATACAATATAATGAATATTTTTACCAAAAGCAGATCAATAACATATGAACGAACAGAAGATGAATCTGTTTCGGATATTATTTATAATTTGTTCGTAGATGGCAATACAGTTTCGACAGAAGTAACAATAAATTTTGAGGCTGGTCAGTTCAGGTCAGAATCCGAATTTAATGCAGATACATTGATACCCATAAGTGCAGCTAAAGGAAACTCGTATGCCTTAGATCCCGCACAAAATTGGGACATAATTGCTCAATACAGCGATGTACTTAACATGACTGCAAAAACTCCCGAAGAGACAGAAATGAAAACACTCGATCTTCCGGAACACTATGTGGATAATGAAGCACTGCTTTTTACAATGGGGGCTTTGGAATACGAAGAAGGTTTTGAAAAAAATATTAATGTAGCCATAATTGATGCAGGTGACATTATTACTTTTAGGGTCTCATATATGGGGCTGGAAACAGTAGAAGTTCCCTATGGAAATATTGAATGTATAAAAGTAGAAGTAAAATATACCGGTCTTGTTCTTGGAGCAAAACCCAAAATGTACATGTGGTATACAAATGACGAAATGAGAATACCTGTTATGTATGAAAACCGAGGAATTTTCCTAAAATTAAAAGCTATCAATTAACTTGATTTTATATTAATTCTGCACAAGATAGCCCTTCATTATGCCTCATGCAAATTGAAGGGCTTTAAATTGCATGAATATATGAAGGGTCATATTATTACGATAAGTGAGACATTCAATTTAATGTAGCTTGAATATGTTTAGCCACGCTAAACTTTTATTTGAAAGAAGACCCTAAAAACAGTATAATTTACATACGGATAATCATACGGGAAGCTGTTCCCAGTAGGAGGGCTTATGAAGTGTGATGCGGTCGTGCTGGCGGCTGGGTATTCAAGCCGAGCAGGCACTAATAAAATGACGCTGACCATAGAGAATAAAGCAATTCTTGAGCGAGTTATTGAGACTCTTTTGGTTGTATGCGATAAAATAGTTGTTGTAGGCGGTCATAATTATAATTCAATAAAACTTATTACTGATAAATGCAAAAATGTAAAACTAGTAAAGAACTCCAAATATCACTTAGGCATGTTCAGTTCAGTGCAATGCGGAGTGAGTAAAATGACTAAAGATTTTTTTCTTATACCCGGGGATTATCCTCTTATAAAACAAACCACCTATAAAGCACTCATGGGAGGAACAGGGGATTTTATTGTTCCGGAGTATAAAGGTAGGCGTGGTCACCCTGTGCTAATTAAAAAAAATCTCATTAAATTAATAGAAGAAGAACCAATAGAATCCAATTTAAAAGTTTTTAGAGATAAGTGCAAAACAGAATTTATCAAAACAGATGATGAAGGAATTCTGATGGATCTGGATACTATGGAAGATTTTGAAAAAATAAAGGAAATTAGCGGAAGGAGGAATCAAAGTTGAAAATTGATTCATACCTAAAGGCAAAGTCTGTAGAAGAGGCATATAAGGTTCTTAAAGAGAATAAGGATGCAGCGGTTATTGCCGGAGGTGCATGGCTTAAATTGATGCCAAAAACAATTGGAACAGCAATAGATTTAAAAGGGCTTGGGCTGGATGAAATCACTGAAACAGATAATGAAATCGTGATTGGGTGTATGGCAACACTGAGGCAGGTAGAAAAATACGAGGCTCTGCAGGAACAATACGATGGCATTATTTCTAAAAGTGCATCTTCAATAATGGGGGTAACGGTCAGGAATATAGCCACAATCGGAGGCACTGTCGCCGGTAAATATGGTTTTTCTGATTTGCTGCCGACACTTATGGTAGTTGACGCTGAGTTGGAATTTTATAAACGCGGCAGAGTAAAACTCTCAGAATTTATGAATGAAAAAGGATTTGCAGATGATATTCTTACTCATATATATATAAAAAAGGTCAAAAGCAGAGGGTGGTTTGAAACAATGAAAAATACCGCCATCGATTTTCCTATTATTAATTCTGCTGTAATAAAATCACCTGAAGGATACTGTATAGTAATTGGAGCAAGACCGTATAAAGCTGCATATGCAATCAAGTCTATGGAGTTTATCAACGCATGTAAAAACCCAGGTACTGATGAAATAGCCCAGGCAGCAGATATTGCAGCGGATGAAATGAAGTTTGGTAAGAACCAAAGAGGGTCCGCAGAATATAGAAAAGAGCTTTGCAGAACCTTTGTAAAACGTGGACTTACGGAGGTGATATCATGAAAACTAAAATCAATGTAAATGGAACACTTAAAACTTTTGAAGTTAAACCGGATGAATACTTATTGGATACATTGAGAAATAGTGGATGTGTTAGTGTTCGAAGAGGATGCGACACCACTTCTTGCGGAGTTTGTACAATTCTTCTTGATGGTAAACCTATTGCCTCGTGCAGCTATTTATCATGCAGGGCTGATGGTCATAATGTTACAACAGTCGAGGGTATTCCTAAAGAGGTTGCTCTTATAGCTGATTTCTTTGGACATGAAGGAGCAGACCAATGTGGGTATTGCAACCCATCTATGGCTCTTACTATCTACGCAATGAAAAAAGAATTAAAAAATCCCTCTGATGATGAGATACGAGCATACCTTGTGGGCAATTTATGCAGGTGCTCAGGGTATGTAGCACAGCATAGAGCCATAAGAGCTTATCTGGAGGTGGAATGATGAAATATGTAAATAAAATCAGACCGTCGGTAGACGGTAAAGGATTAATGATGGGAAAACCTGGATATACAGATGATTTAGCAGATGTTAATTCATTAGTAGTCAGGGTTCTTAGAAGTCCGCATCCATATGCGAAAATTTTGAAAATTGATAAAGAAAAAGCTGAGAAATTAGATGGTGTTGAGTGTGTGCTTACCCATGAGGATTTTAAGCGGATTCCTATGACCAGAGCAGGACAGGGCTATCCGGAACCTTCACCCTACGATAAATTTATACTAGATGATCACGTCAGGCACATTGGTGATGAAGTTGCAGCTGTGGCAGCAGCAGACAAGGAAACGGCTGATAAGGCGCTTTCATTACTTGAAGTAGACTATGAAGTTCTTGAACCAGTGCTGGATTTTGAAAAAGCATATGAGAATAAAATTATTATTCATCCAGAACCAGAAATACATGAAAAATTTCCAATAGGATTTGAACCGAAGAAAAATGTTGCTGCGGCTTATATGATGAATGTAGGCGATGTTTCAAAAACGCTTTTGGAATGTGATGTGGTTATTGAAGAATCTTTTTATACACAAGCACAGGCGCATGTAATGATGGAGCCTCATACAGCCAATGCCCGTATTGATTACCAGAGAAGGCTTGTTATATATTCTTCGACTCAGACTCCATTTCATGTGAGAAGAATTCTGTCTCAGGCTTTGGAGTATCCCCTTAGTAAAATCAGAGTAATTAAACCGAGGATTGGAGGAGGATTCGGTGGGAAACAGTGTCTGCATGGTGAATTCTTAGTTGCAGCTGTTACTCTTAGAACTGGAAAACCTTCCAAGATTGTTTATACAAGAAAAGAGGTTTTTGAATCTACTTTTTCAAGACACCCAATGCGGTTTGATATTAAACTCGGAGCAATGAAGGATGGAACACTCAAGGGCATCGATGTGAATGTAATCTCTGATACAGGCGCATATGGAGAACATGCATTGACTGTATTTATGGTAGCTGGGTCAAAGGTCTTCCCACTATATAATAAAGTTGATTCTGTTCGTTTTGGAGGCAAAGTCGTATATACCAACCACACCCCGGCCGGTGCATTTCGCGGGTATGGTGCAATACAAGGTAATTATGCGATGGAATCAGCAGTGGATATTTTATGTGAGAAACTTGGTGTGGATCCAATTGAATTTAGAAATAAAAATATGATTAAAGAAGGTGAAACGTCTCCGATATTTGCAATTATGGGTGAGGGAACAGCAGGAACTGCAATGAACATGGAGTCATGTAAGCTGGAGTATTGCGTTCAAAGAGGAACTGAGCTTATAGGATGGAAAGATAAGTACCCTAAAAAAGTAACAGCAGATGGAAAAATCCGTAGTGTCGGAATGGCAATTGCAATGCAGGGATCTGGGATACCATACATAGATATGGGATCTGCCATGATTAAGCTTAATGATGATGGTTTCTTCAATTTAATGGTAGGAGCTACAGAAATAGGACAGGGCAGTGATACCATACTTGGGCAGATTGCAGCTGAATCTCTGGGGGTAGATCCGGATAAAGTGATAATTTATTCTTCAGATTCTGATTTAACACCATTTGATACCGGAGCTTATGCATCTAGTACTACATATGTATCAGGAAATGCAGTAAAAAGAACTGCGGATAAAATGAGAGACATGATAATAGAAGAGGGTGCGAAAGCCCTTGGTACGCCGGTTTCTGAAACAGATTTTGATGGGAATTCCATAGAGTCGAATGGTAAAAAAATTACCCTTTCAGAATTATCAAACCGCCTATATTACAGTGAAGATCAAAAGCAGTTGGTTGCCGTAGAGTCATATGTAGGGACAAAATCGCCGCCTCCATTCATGGCGGGATTTGTTGAATTAGAAGTGGATCCCGGAACCGGTAAAATTGAACTGATAGATTATGTAGCAGTAGTTGACTGTGGTACAACAATTAATCCTGCACTTGCAAGAGTTCAGGTTGAAGGCGGATTGGTTCAGGGAATTGGTATGGCAATGTATGAAGATGTTGTGTATTCATCCGGCGGAGGTTTAATAACCAATAATATGATGAACTACAGAATACCAACACGAAAAGAAATAACCAACATGCATGTAGAATTTGCAGATAGTTACGAACCGTCTGGCCCATATGGGGCCAAGTCTGTTGGAGAAATTGGGATTGATACTCCTCCTGCGGCAATCGCAAATGCATTATATAACGCGGTTGGAGTTCGAATTCAGGAATTGCCGATTACACCGGAAAAAGTACTTATGGGAATTTTAAAGCAAAAGGATAAGGAGTAAGGAAATGAATAAAAAAATAAATTTAAAATTAGTTTCACAAATTATATTTTTTGGGGCTATATGGGGAATTACTGAGGCAACTATAGGATTTCTGCTTCATTTCCTTCCACCGACTATAGCGGGGTTAGTAATGTTTCCTGTTGCTGCATTCATATTGGTTAAAGCATATAAAGCTACGGGTTCACGTGCTTCAATGATTTATGTTGGGTTAATTGCTGCCGGTATAAAAGCTGTGAATTTTTTGATTCCGGGCATGATGCCATTTAAGATTATTAATCCGATGGTATCAATTGTTATGGAATCGCTCTTAGTTGCGGCAGTATATCCATTATTCAGTAAAGCAAGTTGGAATTCAAAACTTGCCGGAGCTGTAATAGCCAGTGTCGGATGGCGTACAGGTTATATCCTGTATATGGCAGTACAATTTATTATAACCGGTTTCATATCCAAATATATTGCTACACCTGTCGACATTATAAACTTTGTAGTATTGAATGGCCTTGCCAGTGGATTGCTTGTATTCGGAGCATTGAAGATCGAACCAAAAATAACTCTAAAAACATTCAAATTTAAACCCGTTTATGCACTTGCGGCTCTTGTTTTTGCAATTAGCTTGCAGTTCATAATTTAATTTTTGCACATTTGTCCCTAGGGACAAATGTGCAAAAAACCACAAATTGTCCCTAGGGACAAATGATCAAAAAGGTGATTGATGGATATTTATGATGAAATAGGCAGATACAGAAAAACCGGGACAGGATGCATCGTGGCTACGGTTGTGGCAAAAAGCGGAGAGGGTCCTGTTGAGGTTGGAAAGAAAATGGTTGTTGGTCCTGATGGATTTGCCGCAGGCACTGTCGGGGGCGGAGCGTTGGAGTTTAATGCCCGAGAACGGTGCAAACAATTACTGATCAGCCGTGAAAATGTTTTAGAAAAATACTTACTTAACGAGGGCGAGGTCATCAAAGATGCAAAAACTTTACCCATGGTCTGCGGAGGTGAAGTTTCAATATTCTATGAATATATAGGTCCCTCTGCATATGTATATGTATTTGGTGCAGGTCATGTTGGGCAGGCAACAGTAAATATATTGAAGACAATGAATTTTCATGTGACGGTAATCGATGAAAGGACTCTCGTATATGATGCTTTTAAAGGGGCGGATAGGAAAATTAATATGTCCTTTACAGAATTTATCGATAAAGAGGGAATCGATGAAGGAAGTTATGTTTTAGTATGTACACCATCACATAAAAATGATTACAACGTAATATATAAAGTAATTGAGCTTGGAATGAAACCAAAATATATAGGAATGCTATGCTCCATACCCAAACTTAAAGATTTTCTTACTAGAATTTATGAAAAATTTGGTGATGATGTGGATTTAAGCAACTTGTATTCGCCAGTGGGATTAGATACAGGCGGAGGGTCTCCGGAGGAGATAGCAGTTTCTATAACAGCTGAAATTCTTGCTGTTGCTAATAATAAAAGCGGACACTTACACATGAGGCCTGGAGACTATAAATGGTAACAATAATCAGCGGACCAATAAATTCAGGAAAAACCACTAAAATGAAGGAAAGATACAATAGTGATAGAGCAGGAGATGGGTTTTTATCGTTAAAACTTATTGAAAATAATGTGGTCAAAGGCTTTGATGTTATGAAGTTATCGTCAAAAGAGACCAAACCCTTTATTAGAAGACGCGGCAATGAACTACAGGAGTGGAAAGAGAATTGTATTTTAGGTCCATACACTGTATCAGAAGAAGCAATTGAATGGGTCACCAGAGAAATTGAAAGAATGATAATTAATAGAATTTCTCCCATATATCTAGATGAAATTGGAGTGCTAGAGGTAAATGGAAAATGTTTTTATGGAATTCTAGAAACATTGCTTAAAGATGAAGGAGCCCTTTGTATTTCAGTACGAGATGAAAACCTTAATGAAATTATTAGTAAATTTGGTATAACAGATGCAAAAATAATAAAAACAGGAGCACGGTATGCATGATCTAGGAATCATAGCTGGACAAGTATATATAGACGGGGAATTCACGCGTCAGAATATTTTTGTGAAAGACGGACGAATTTCCGGAATCTCAAAACATGCTGAAAGTAGCTCGGAATTTTATGATGCAGAGAATAAAAAGGTTATACCGGGTCTTATAGATCCTCATGTTCATTTTGCACTAAATGCAGGTGGAAAAACATCAGCAGATGATTTTTACTCCGGGTCAGTTAGTGCTGCTTATGGTGGCATAACAACATTTATTGATTTCCTTGACCCGGTATCAAAAGGAAAAGATTTATCAATAGCTTTAAATATCAGAAAAGAATTAGCTAAGAAAAGTGTAGTTGACTATATGTTCCATGCTACAGCTGCAAATCCAGAGGGCGAAACAGAAAATTTAGCAATGGAAATGAAAAATTTGGGACTCCATACAATAAAGATTTTTACAACATACTCTGAATCCGGACGTCGAACATATGACCGCGAAATTTTAGAATTATTGAAACTCTCAAAAGAGTATGGATTTACAATATTGGCTCATGTAGAAAATGACGATATTGTAGGTATTAATGATGAACAGCTTATAAGTAGTCTTCCTGAGGCCAGAAGTGAAGAAGCTGAAATAACAGAAGCATTAAAACTTGCTTCATATGTTGAAAAAACAGGTGGAGAACTTTATATGGTTCATACCAGCAGCGGACGTACTATTAGAGAATTAATAAAAGAGTTTTCTTATCTTATAGGCGGACGATTTCACATTGAAAGCTGTCCCCATTATTTTGCAATGGATGATAGCCGGTACGACGATTCTGATGGATATCTTTATTCGATGATTCCACCTCTAAGAAATTCAAGGGCTGTCAGACTATTAAAGAAATATTCAGATTTTGTAGAAACAATAGGAACAGATCACTGCCCATATAAAGAATCCGAAAAAGCAACAAGACGCCTGATAGACATGCCGATGGGAATTGGTTCAATTGAAAATTCATTTTCAGTTATGCACAGTATCATAGGGGAACGGGCAATAAAAAAGATGAGCCTGCGGCCGGCTGAAATTTTTGGACTATACCCGTGGAAAGGTATACTGGCAGTAGGTTCTGACGCTGATATTACAATATATGATGACAGAAAAGATTATGAAATACACGGGACTCATTCGGAATGCGATTACAATGTTTATGAGGGGCGAAAAGTAAAAGCAAAAATCGAGTCCACAATAAGTAGAGGTAAGTTTATAGTAAAACGCGGGGCGTTTAAAGGAGGCAACGGAAAATGTTTGCTTTGATAAATGTAACGATATATGATTTTTTGAATTATATCGAAAATGGATATGTCATATTTAATGAGAAAATAATCGAAGTGGGGATAATGGAATCTTTTTCCGACAAAGATTATCAAATTATCGATGGGAGTGGCCGTGTGGCAATGCCTTCTCTTACTGTAGCTCACAGTCATATATATTCAACATTTGCACGAGGTATGGATATTGGAAGTACACCATCCAACTTCATGGAAATACTGGAAAACCTGTGGTGGAAGCTGGACTCACACCTTACAGGCAACGATATATATATGAGTGGCATTGTAAGTGCAGTGGACAATGCTAAAAATGGCGTAACTTCAATAATTGATCATCACGCCAGTGGTGAAATCAAAGGATCTCTTGGTTTATTGAGAAAAGCGGTGTGTGATGATGTAGGACTAAGAGGTTCATTTTGTTTTGAAACTAGTGATAGATTTAATATAGAAGACTGTATTATGGAAAATAAAGATAATGCGGATATGTTCGGCCTGCATGCCTCGATGACACTTTCTGAAGAAACACTTTATAAAGTGAAATCAGTTCTGGGTGACATGCCTATACACATACATGCTGCAGAGAGCTGGATGGATCAGGAAAATTGTCTTTCGTTTCATGGGGAACGTGTAATAGAGCGACTTGCCAGGCATGGTCTTTTAAATAAAAATTCAATACTGAGCCATTGTATTCATATAAACGAAAACGAGGCTGAGCTGATTGCAGCAAATGAATGTTATGTCGCACTAAATGTTCGGTCAAACATGAATAATGCGGTTGGGTTACCGGATTATAAAATGCTTAAGGAAAAAGGCGTGCAGTGTTTGATTGGGAACGATGGTATGTCTTTTGGCATGATGACTGAATGGTCATCCCTCTATTTAGCAATGAAGCACAGATATTCAGCACCAGCAGCATTTGGAATGAATGATTTGATATCTATTATTGAAAATAACTATAAATATGTAAGTAATAACTTTGGAGTTAAGATTGGACGGATACAAAAAGGATATGATGCAGATTTTTTGTCCATTGCATATGAAGCTCCGACTCCTATGAATAAAGAAAATGCTTTTGGACATGTATTGTTTGGGATGGCGGAAAACTTCACTCCTGAACATGTATGGTGCAAAGGGAAACAGATTGTAAAGCAATATCATGTCAGCAATGAACTTGAAGAAAAATATAAAGAAGCAAAAAAAACAGCTGCAGAGCTTTGGGAAAGGATCAACGGTGATTAGTGTATGAATAAACTTGAAACAAAATTCAACGGGCTTGGTTTATCTAATCCTTTAATGCCGGCATCAGGACCTCTTACGGGAGACCTTGAGAAACTGGAATTTATTCAGAATCAGGGTGTTGGTGCGGTGGTTACAAAAACCATATCTGTTTTGGCAGCAAAAGTTCCGAGACCATGTATATATGGCGGTCGGGATTATATTCAAAACTCTGAATTATGGTCAGAATACCCTATGGAGATGTGGATAGATGAAATTCTTCCTGCATATATGAAAATAAAAAAATCTCCTCTCATAGTGAGTGTAGGGTACACGGCTAAAGATATGGAAAAACTCATTCCGGTGCTTGATAAGTTTGCAGATGCGTTTGAGGTGTCAACACATTACGTTGGTAAAAAGCTTGATGTGATTGCAAATACTGTTAGAACAATCAGAAAGAGTACAGATAAGCCGGTTTATATGAAAATTAGTCCGCATATTCCAGAACCAATTGAATTTGCAAAAGCTGTAAGAGATGCAGGAGCCACCGGGGTTGCTGCAATTAATTCTCTGGGCCCGACTATGAATATTGATATAGCATCAAGGACTGTTAATTATGGTGGAGAAAGCGGTTTTTCATGGACTTCAGGTCCTGTTATTAAAAATCTTGCACTGGCGATAGTTTATACAATAAAATCTGCACTTCCTGATTTTACTGTTATAGGTGTTGGAGGTATCAAAAGCGCAGATGATGTAATAGAATTTTTACTAGCCGGAGCAAGTGGTGTTCAGATGCTTTCCGGAGCATTGCTAAAAGGCAAAACACTATACTCGAAAATTATAAAAGACCTTCCAGCTGCGCTTGGTAGATATGGTTTTGATTCAATTGAACAAATTAAAAATACTCCACTTAAAATAAAAACAGGATATGTTCCTAAAGTACCAGTGCTTGATGAAGATAAATGTACTCACTGTAGATTGTGTGAAAAAGTATGTCCGTATTTTGCAATTAGCTATGATGGAATAATACGGTTTGATAAAGATAAATGCTTTGGCTGTGGCCTATGTATAACGAAGTGTCCCGTAGGGGCATTGGATTGAAAGGAGGGCCAGGATGCCTAATATAAGTAAATCCATTCCAAAACAGGATACAGCGGAAAAAACTTCCGGCGAAGCACTTTATATCGGTGATATTAAGTTTGACGGTATGCTTCATGCCAAAACGCTTAGGTCCACTGAAACGAGGGCTTTAATAAA
>Ga0307989_1000899_pt1 | contig 17365 bp, 18 predicted proteins | sample EllFjometagen185_FD_203164 | JGI IMG/M metagenome (GOLD analysis project Ga0307989, IMG submission 203164) | Marine microbial communities from Ellis Fjord, Antarctic Ocean - #185 | ecosystem: Environmental > Aquatic > Marine > Unclassified | place: Southern Ocean | collected 2014-10-08
TGATAAAATTAATATAAAAAACAAACTAATTAGAACTAAATCATTGACAATTTTCGATTTCATCATTAAATTTATGGATTGTATTTTTTCTTCTTAAATCTGTTTTAGTTACCTTCAAAAAGCCAATGTTTGAAGCCCTTACCTCAAAATTAAATAGCACTTTTAAAAAGCTAACCAATAAAGGTGTATTAAACGAAACCAACATTGCTTCTTCGTTAAAAGAAGTAAAAATGGCACTACTGGAAGCTGATGTCAATTACCGTGTTGTTAACGCTTTTTTAAAAGCGATTAAGATCAGGGCCTTGGGAAATGAAGTGATGGGATCATTGAGTCCCGGACAACAGTTTATTAAAATTGTTAATGATGAACTAGTAAAAATGATGGGGTCCGAGAATCACGGACTAGCCCAATCCAGTGAGCAGGTAACAATTGTGATGCTGGTTGGATTACAGGGATGTGGAAAAACAACAACCGTTGCAAAAATTGCCAACAGAGCAAAAAAAGAAGGGAAAAAGACATATTTAGTACCGGCAGATATCTATCGACCCGCTGCAATTGATCAATTACAAATGTTAGCTAAAGACATCGGTGTCCCCTGTTTTGAAAGTACCAAAGAAATGAAACCAACTGATATTGTTGCAAATGCCTATAAAGCTGCAAAAGCCAGTCTGGCGAACTATATGATCATTGATACTGCTGGTCGACTGCAGATCGACGACATACTGATGAATGAACTGGAAGAAATCAAAGAAACTGTTCCCATTAAAGAGATCCTTTTCGTTGCAGATGCAATGACGGGTCAGGATGCAGTCAATGTAGCAAAAACCTTCCATGAAAAGATACAAATTACCGGTTTTATATTGACAAAAATGGATGGAGATGCAAGAGGCGGGGCAGCACTTTCCATTCGAGCAATTACCGGGCAACCCATTAAATTTATTGGTACCGGGGAAAAAATAAAGGACCTTGAACCTTTTTATCCAGATAGAATTGCATCCAAAATTTTAGGTATGGGTGATTTGGTGGGGTTGATCGAAAAAGCCCAGGAACATTTCGATCAGTCAAAAATTGAAAGTTTAGAAGAAAAATTAAAGCGGAATTCATTTACACTTGGTGATTTTCAGGATCAGTTGCGACAAATACGGAAAATGGGTTCATTAACAGATCTTGTTGGTATGATTCCGGGGCTTGGAAATAAAATTCCAGCCAATGCCAGCATGGACGAAGGTGCACTGATAAAAATTGATGCGATTATCTCATCTTTAACCAATGAAGAGAAAGATAACCCAAACTTGTTAAATGGTTCGCGTAAACTTCGGATTTCCAAAGGTAGTGGGACACAGGTAAGTGATATCAATCGCTTACTGAAACAGTTTATGCAAATGAAAAAAATGATGAAGAAATTTTCTAATATGGGACAGGATAAAAAGTCGATGCGTGCGATGCAGCAGATGATGGGTCCTGGAAATATGAATATGTTTCAGTAATCATTTTGTTTTTTATATTATTTTTGGATAGGTTAATCTATTAATTGTTTTATTTGGAGAAATCATAGTGGCAGTAAAAATTCGACTTGCAAGAGCAGGCGCAAAGAAAAAACCATTTTATAAAATTGTGGCTGCTGATAGCCGAATGAAAAGAGATGGACGATTCCTTGAAAAACTAGGTACCTGGGATCCTATTAATAAAAGTCTGAACTTCAGCAAAGCAGACGTTGAAAAGTGGATTGCAACAGGCGCATCTCCAACTGATTCGGTAGCAAAACTACTGAACAAAGAAGGTTTTGATTTTAAATTTTCTTATGTTCCAAAAGCTAAACAAGTAAAAAAGACTGATGAATCTGAATAATATCAGACAAATCGGTAAAATTTTTAATAGCCATGGTGTACAGGGAGAGCTCAAAGTTGCCTCATATACCAGCTATCCAGAAATTTATGCAACATTGGATCAGGTCATTTTGATCGGAAAAAGCACCAAAAAGGTCTATAAAGTAATCAATACCCGACCAGTAAAAGATCACTGGTTGTTCAGGTTGGAGGGGGTTGAAAACATGGACCAGGCTAAAAATTTGAAAGATTTTGACATTTATGTTTCAGAAGACGAATTGATTCCACTAGCTGAGGATGAATTTTTGATTTCTGATCTAATTAATGCAGAGGTTTATTCAACAGAAAACAAGTATTTAGGTAAAATTGATAATTATTTTGATAATGGTGAACACGGTATCTGTGAAGTCAAAATGCCCGACGGAAAAATATTTCTTTTCCCGACGACAAAAGAAGTATTGATAGATATCGAAGCTAATAGCAAAGTGGTTATCAATGTTTTACCGGAGCTACTTGAATTAAATGATTAGAATTTTATTTTGCAGTGGTAATTCGTGCTGGATTTTATAGTTTTTACAATTTTTCCTGATTTATTAAGTACTTTTACGACACAAAGCTTAATTAAGAAGGGAATCGACAAACAAAAGTTCAGTATTCGAACCGTAAACTTTAGGGATTTCGGAATCGGTAAACATCACAAGGTTGATGACACACCATACGGCGGCGGGGCTGGGATGCTACTCAGACCTGAGCCTATCATTGATGCTATCGAAGATGTAGAAAAAAAGTTAACAGGAAAGCGACTATATAAGATTCTTATTTCCCCACAAGGGAAACCATTTAAACAAAAAAAAGCGATCTCCTTAAGTAAATTAGATGCAACAATTGGTTTGATTTGCGGGAGATTTGAAGGTTTTGATGAACGTATCCGGGACTTTGTCGACGAAGAATTAAGTATCGGTGACTATATACTATTGGGTGGTGAAATACCGGCAATGGCAATAATTGAATCAGTTAGCAGACTAATTCCCGGTGTCGTTGGAAATGACGATTCCCTGGTCGATGAATCGTTTCAAACAGATTTGCTGGAATACGCACAATATACAAAACCATTAAATTTCAGAGATAAAGTTGTACCGGAAGTTTTGATTTCAGGTCACCATCAGAAAATTGAAGAATGGCGACAAGCAAGTTCGATCAGCAGAACCAGGAAAAATCGATCTGATTTGTACCAACTGTATACAAACAGTCAGCACAAAAATGATTGATTATTAAGCTAAATTGAATCTATATAATCAACAGGTTGGGAGATTTAAAGATGAATCAGATTATTAAAACACTTGAAGAACAACAATTACGGGAGTTACCTCCGTTCGAAATTGGAAATACGATAAGTGTCAGTTTTAAAATTAAAGAAGGTGAAAAAGAACGGATTCAGCAGTTCGAAGGTGTTGTAATCGCAAAGCATTTTGGAAGTAAAAATTTAAAAGCTTCATTTACTGTTCGAAAAGTCACTCAAGGGTATGGTGTAGAACGTATTTTCCCCCTGCATTCGCCTAAAATTGATAAGATAAACATCGTTCGAAAGGGTAGAATTAGAAGAGCCAAATTATATTACTTACGGAATCTATTTGGAAAAGCTGCTCGAATCAAAGAAAAACTTTATTCAAAGTAAATTTTGACGACTCAACAACGATTTAAGACAAGAATCATTACTGGTATTACAGGTGAACAGATCGCTACCAGCGAAATGATGCAAAAAGGGTATCAGATTCTTGAGAATAATTATCGTTGTCATATCGGTGAAATCGATATCGTCGCCAGCAATAATGAGTTTTTGGTGTTTGTAGAAGTGAAAACAAGAACAGAAGGAAAAACCAAGGTTGATCCACTGATTTCAATTACACAGAAAAAACGTCAAAAGCTAAAAAATTTGGGGATGTTTTATGTTCGACAAAAGGGCATATATAATAAACAACCTCGATTTGATGTCATTGCAATTATGCTGCTAAAGAATAAAAAGCATACTTTACAGCATATTGAAAATGCATTTTAGTTATTTAATATCAGCCAAAAATCTGAAAGAGGTAAATAATGGCCAACCATAAATCTGCTCGTAAAAGAGCAAGACAAAATGTTAAAAGAAGATTAAGAAATAGAAACATAAAATCTACTTATAAAACAGAAATTAAAAGTTTTCTGGCATTAATTGACGAAAATAAAACTGATGATGCGAAGACGAGTTTACCTCATCTTCACAAAACCATCGATAAAGCGCAGACAAAAGGTGTTATGCCCAGAAATACTGCTGCTCGTTATAAATCAAACCTGACACTTCGTCTTAATAAAGCAGTAAGTCAGGCATAAGTTATTTTTTTTAAAAAATGATTTTGGGGAATTATGATTATTTAATTCCCCCGCTTTCCTTATCTCTGCAATGGTTAACTATATTCAGGGGTACTCAATTTAAATCTATTTCCAGGAAAGATGATGAAAAGTTTGAAATTGATAAATAATTACCGCATAAAAGAAGTTTATTCTAAGCTTAATAATCTCAGTAATTTGCGATTTCAATCAACTTTTCGTGTTAATCGTCTGCACCATTACCGAAAGATAATTGTATAAAGCCACTTTTTACCATATAATTTCATTATAGGCTTTTTTACTATGAAACAGCTATCGATCGGATATTCAACTTGCCCAAATGACACCTACATTTTTGATGCATTGGTACACAATAAAATTGAGCATGACTATCAGTTTGATGTAGTACTTCGAGATGTTGAATCATTAAATCAGCTTGCTTTTAAAAAATCATTAGATATTAGTAAAATATCAATTCATGCTTGGTTTCACATGACGCATGATTATGAATTAATCAGTAGCGGAGCTGCTTTAGGCAAAGGCTGTGGCCCTTTATTGATTGGAAAAACAAGGGATATCCCGAAAAGTGGAAAAATAGCACTGCCGGGCAAATTAACAACAGCTGCCTTATTGTTTAAAATCGCACTTCCTGGTGATTTTGAGTATGTAATGATGCCATTTGATGAAATCATTCCGGCAATTATCAGCAATAAAGTCGTTGCTGGTGTCATCATCCATGAGTCAAGGTTTACTTATCAGGAAGACGGATTATGTAAAAAATTAGATCTTGGCCAATGGTGGGAAGAGGAAACAGGATGTATGATTCCATTAGGAGGAATCATGATCAAAAATCAAAAGTCAGATGATATGAAAAAAAACATCTGTTATTTGATTAAACAGTCAATTCTTTTTGCGAATCAACACCCTAAAGAAAGTACGAATTATATAAAAAGTTATGCAAAAGAAATAAAAGACAGTGTTATTAACAGCCATATTCAACTATATGTAAACGAATATTCCCTATCATTACAAGATACTGGAATAAAGGCTGTCCAAGAACTATATGAAAGAGCGGTTAAAAAAAATATTATCCCAAAGATCGAAAAGGGAAAAGTTTCAGAATTAATCATTTAATAGTAAAAAATTTAATTATAAAACGGTGTAAGATTTGCTTTTCCTGACAATCGTGTAAATTCTGCTTAATTTGATGATTAGTAATGACTGAAAAAATTGGATTCGTTTCAAAAGAACAAATTGAACAGGTCGTTCAATCTGTCGATATTGTTCAATTGATTAGCGGATATGTTCAAATAAAAGCTTCGGGAAAGAATTTTACGGGATTATGCCCGTTTCATAATGAAAAAACGCCGTCATTTGTTGTTTCACCATCTAAACAGAATTATCATTGCTATGGGTGTGGTGAATTTGGAAATGCCATTCGATTTATTATGGAGGTCGAAAATTTCAAATTTCCTGAAGCAGTTAAATATCTGGCAGATAGGCATGGCATTTTATTGTCTACCACCAGTTCTGGTAAAAAAGAGAATAAGTTTCAAAATCATGCTTATCAATGTATTGAAACAGCCTTTAAGTTTTATCGTAATAATCTGAAACGATCTGATGAATCCAGTGAAATCCAACAGTATTTAAAGCAAAGAAGTATTTCCCGGGACTTGGTTGAAAAATTCCAGTTGGCGTACGCACCTACTGGTTGGAACAACCTAAGTCAATACTTGACTAAAAACGGTTTTAGCGAGTCACTACAAAACAAAGTTGGACTTATCAAGCAAGGTGAAAAAGGTAACTTTTATGATAGAATGCGACATCGGCTGATCTTCCCAATACAAGACACACAAAACCGATTTTTAGGTTTTGCCGGCCGCGTTATTGGTGATGATTTACCTAAATACTTAAATCCACCGGAAACGCAATTATATAAGAAAAGTAATTATTTATACGGGTTAAATGAAGCCCAAAATAATATTCGAAAAAAAAATAGAATTATCATTGTTGAAGGTTATCTGGATGTTATTCGCTTACATGAACATTCATGGAATGAAAGTGTTGCTACATGCGGAACGGCACTTCATGATAATCATATAAAACTCATTAAACGCTCAAACGTTAATCAGGTCTACTTACTTTTTGACGGTGATTCAGCTGGTATTAAAGCGGCTGAAAAGTCAGCAAAACTATTTATTAAAAGTGAAGTAGATAGTAAAGTCATTATATTACCGGATGGTCTTGATCCGGATGATTATTTCAAGACGCATAATAGTACGGAATTTCAAATTCTAATTGATCAATCGTCAAAAGATTTTGAATTTATAATTCAACAGGCCCAAAAAAGGGCTCAAGAAGGAGGAATTGAACATCAGAAAACGACAGTTGAAAACATTGTCGAACTTTCTAAAGAGATTCGAAGCCCTATAAAAAGAGATTTATTTCAGCTAGCAATTGCAAAGACTTTTTCAATTGATCCCAAGAGTGTCTATCATTCTGTCAGGTCGATGAATCAAGAAAGTAAACCTAAAAATATTAGCTATTTAAATCAAAATCGACAATTCTCTTATCAAAAATCTGAAGAGCATGAAGTTGAATTAATTCAATACCTTATTAAACAAGTACAATCTATTACAAAAATTAAAGAATATGTAACACCTATTCAGTTTTCAAATCCTTTGTTAGCTACCTTATTTTCAAGGCTGATAAAATTGACAGACGAGGAATATACTTCATTAAAACCACAAGAGTTTCCGGAAATATTTGTCGAATACAGTTCTCTGATCATGCATTTATTGCAGACGGGAAAAAACTATACAACAGACGTATTTTCAGAAATTAGATTAGATGAAGTCATTTACAGATTTAAAGAACAACAAATGTTTCAATTGCAAGCCAAAATTGATTCAGCTGAAAATGAAGCTGAAACGATAAAATGGTTAAGTGAAAAAAATAAATTGCGTAAAGAAATTAGTCATTTGCATCATAGAAAAGAGAAGTAATTTAGCCAACCCAGTTGGAGGTAATATGAAAAAAAAGGTCGCAGAAAAAACGAAACAGAAAAAAGATATCAAATTGACTCCTAAAATCATGGAGAAGATCATTAAGCAGTTGATATCAAAAGGTAAAACAAAAGGATTTGTCACAGAAGCTGAAATTGTTGATAGTTTTCCAACCAAACCAATTAAAAAAGAATTAAATGCGGTATATGATTTTCTGGCTGATAAAAATATCGAAATCGTTGATTCTACCAAAAAAGTTGACTTAAAAGATCTCGATAACGACATCCGCAGTCAAAATCTTGATTTTGAAAGCGGGAGTGAATTTACGGCTGGGGATACAGCAGATGCAGCAGAAAGCCAAACAACCATCGATCAGAGTTCTGATGATCCTGTGCGGATGTATCTTAGGGAAATGGGTTCTATCAAACTACTTACCCGAGATGGTGAAGTTGACATCGCCAAGAAAATTGAGAAGGGTCAACATGAAATGCTTGATATTTTACTAAGATCAGAATTGATTGTTAACTATTTATTCGATTTAGGTAAAAAACTAAAGAATGGTAAAGCCCGAGCCCGGGATATTGTTTCTGGTATTGATGAAGATGATCAGGTAATTGAAGAAGAATCACAGGCAGCTGACCAGGTGATTCAGAAGTTAAAGTTAGCCAAGAAACACTTTGATGAAAGAAACAAGTTATTCAAAAAGTTGCATAGTATTAAGGATATCAAGAAAAAAATAGAGATCGAAAAAGATCTGGAAGAATCAAAATACTTATTATTAAATATTTTACGGTCGGTTAATTTTAATACCAAACAAATTGATACTATGTTTGCTGTGATGTTACATCACAATGATAAAATTGACTTAACATTCACACAACTTTCCAGATATCAAAGAGACTTACATGCACCTGTCGCAAAAGTAGAAAAAATAATTGATCAATGGGATGAGGAAAATCCCGAAAACTTTGATGAGTTGGAACAACAAATTAAAGACCTGACCAGGCACAGTTTCAGAGTAGCTCGGCGGATTTATGAAAAAGTTGAGGCTGGTGGACGCCGAATTGACAAAATGATTTCACAAACAGATGTACCACTGGATAAATTCAGAAGTGAAATTAAAAGACTTAAAATCGCAGAAGGTAAAGTAAGTCGGGCGAAAAGTCTATTGGTTGAAGCAAACTTAAGACTCGTCATCAGTATTGCTAAAAAATATACAAACAGAGGACTTCAATTCCTGGACTTAATTCAGGAAGGAAATATCGGTCTAATGAAGGCGGTTGATAAATTTGAATATCGAAGAGGTTATAAATTTTCGACCTATGCCACCTGGTGGATTCGACAAGCAATTACGCGTGCTATTGCAGATCAGGCACGTACCATTCGTATTCCGGTACATATGATTGAAACCATCAATAAATTAATTCGTACCTCGCGTCATCTGGTTCAGGAATTTGGACGGGAACCATCACCAGAAGAGATTAGTGAAAAAATGGATTTACCGGTTGAGAAAGTTAGAAAAGTACTTAAAATCGCTAAGGAACCCATATCTCTCGAAACACCAATTGGTGATGAGGATGACTCTCATCTGGGTGATTTTATTCCGGATGCAACGGCTGTACTCCCCAGTGATTCTGTCGTAAATACTTACTTAGCCGATGTTACCAGAAAAGTATTAGGCACTCTAACACCAAGAGAAGAAAAAGTGCTAAAAATGCGTTTTGGAATTGATGAGAAAAAAGATCATACATTAGAAGAAGTTGGACAAGATTTCGATGTTACCCGTGAAAGGATTCGACAAATTGAAGCCAAAGCACTTCGAAAATTACGACATCCAACTCGAAGTCGACAATTGAAAAGTTTTTATGAATAACTCAGTCCTACTTATAATGACCAAACCATTCTACAACCATTTTTCCGGAAGAATCTGTCGAATTTGCTTATAAAAGCGGATTCGACATCCTCTAATGACCAATAATCATAGAAAACCCTTTGCTTCATATTTAAACAAGATACATTCCCGGTATTTGAAGATTCAGCTGTTAAAAAATTCCTATGACCAAGACCATTTGATCATTAAGCAGTCAGTTGGAATCAATGATTAACATAAACCGGATCAAATTTTTTTAAAGAGTAACTATTTTTACGATTAATAACCTTTTTATTATTACAGGATACAATGACGTTAAATCAGCTTGAAAGTTGGTCAAGAACAAACATGTGTGGAGATCTAAGGAAGGAAACAACTGGCAAAGAAGTAATTTTGATGGGGTGGGTGAATAACCGACGTGATCATGGTGGCGTTATTTTTATTGACCTGAGAGATTATACCGGTTTGTGTCAAATTGTTTTCGGTAATCAACATGATGCAGATTCATTTGAAAGAGCTGATACACTAAGATCAGAAAATGTTATCGCCATAAAGGGAATTGTTGCTGAGCGAGCTGATAACATGATAAACCCTAAAATGGCTACTGGTGAAATAGAAATCTTTGTTACTGAACTTAAAATTCTAAATACCTGCAAAAGCCTTCCATTACAGATATCTGATGAGCAGCAGGAAGTGAACGAAAAAACCCGTCTAAAATACAGGACCTTGGATCTTAGACGACCGGCGATGCAAGCAAACTTGATGCTTCGCTCCAAAGCAGCTCAGGTGGTTCGAAACTTTTTTTATGATAGTCAATTCTTTGAAATTGACACCCCTTTCTTAACAAAATCTACACCTGAAGGGGCCCGGGATTTCCTGGTACCTTCAAGAGTTAACCCCGGTAAATTTTTTGCGCTACCGCAGTCTCCTCAGCTTTTTAAACAAATGTTGATGGTCAGCGGATATGATCGCTACTTCCAAATTGTGAAATGCTTTCGGGATGAAGATTTAAGAGGAAACAGACAGCCAGAATTCACACAAATCGATATTGAAATGTCATTCACTGATCAACCCCAGGTAATTTCAATTGTTGAAAAGATGGTTCAAAAATTGTTCAAAGAAACGATCAATGTTGATGTTCAGTTACCCATTATTCAAATGACTTACGCTGAAGCTATGGAAGATTATGGGGTGGATGCCCCAGATCTTAGATATGATCTTAAGTTAAAAGATATCAGCTCAATTATTAAAGGTTGTGGTTTCAAAGTCTTTTCCGGTGCCACAGACAAAGGTGGTATTGTTAAAGCCATCATGGTTCCAAACGGTTCCTCCCTATCAAGAAAAGATCTGGACGGTTTTACAGATTATGTCAAAATATTCAAATCAAAAGGAATGGCCTGGGCAAAAATCAATGAAAATGGCTGGCAGTCACCAATTGCAAAGTTCTTCACTGAAGAGGAAATTCAGGCCATTAATGAAAAAACAGATGCAAAACCAGGTGATCTAATTTTATTTGGCGCTGACACAACAAAAATAGTTAATGATTCTTTGGGAAATCTCAGAAAAGAGATCGCTAAAAAACTGGGATTAGTAGATGATGACGTTTTTAAATTCGTTTGGATCACCGATTTTCCACTGTTTGAATATGACGAAACAGAAGGAAGATACTCATCTTCACATCACCCTTTCACTATGCCGGTTATTGAAGATCTGGAAAAATGGGGTGATACAGATCCTTCTCAAATTAAATCTATTGCCTATGACCTGGTATTGAATGGTGTCGAACTCGGTGGCGGAAGTATCAGAATTCATCAAAAAGAAATCCAGGAGAAAGTATTTAAGTTACTCAATCTTAGTGATCAGGAAATTAAGGAAAAATTTGGTTTCTTTATTGAAGCACTGGAATTCGGAGCACCACCCCATGGTGGGCTGGCATTTGGTTTTGACAGAATTATGATGTTTTTAAACAAAACAAGTTCAATTAGAGACGTCATTCCTTTTCCAAAAACACAACAGGCTTCCTGTTTATTAACCGAAGCTCCTTCTGACGTTAGCCTCGATCAATTAAAAGAACTAGGCTTAGCAATCAGAAAATCAAATCAATAAAAATATGAGCTTTAAGGTAGGATTAGCACTCGGTGGTGGAGGTGCCAAAGGTTTAGCCCATTTAGGAGTCATTAGAAGGCTTGAACAATATGGAATCCCCATCGATATTATCACCGGTACAAGCATAGGTGGCATCATCGGAGCCCTTTATGCAAGTTCCCTGGATAGTGAGTATATCATCGATCATGTGATTTCTTACCTCAATTCCAAAGATTTTGATAAGACCCGGTTGGAATTTTTAAAAGAGGATGACAAAGAGCATAGTGGTTTTGTTTCCCAGCTAAAAACAATTCTAAAAACCGGGTTGTTTTTGACCGTATATTTAAATCAACAATCTTTTATTTCTAAAGAAACATATCAGAAAAACCTTGAAAAACTGTTACCAAATATCCAGCTGGAAGATTGTATCATTCCTCTGGGTTTAATAGCCTTGTCACTGGATGATAGCTTACCCATTGAACTCAAATCTGGAAATCTGATTGAAGCAGTAATGGCTAGTTGTGCAATACCAGGAGTTTTACCGCCAACCTATATTAATGAAAAAATGATGGTAGATGGGGGATGGGTAGACCCGGTTCCTGTAAATCTGGCGAAAAAAATGGGTGCTGATTTTGTTATTGCTATTGATGTTGCACCAGAATCCGGTTTTAATTCAACACCAAATACTGCTTTGGAAATTTCACAAAAAGCCAGTGAAGCAACCCGAATGGAATTGAAATCTCAGTTATTAAAACACGCAAATCATGCGATTCAAATTGATTTGTCTAATATTCACTGGGCAGATTTTTTAAAATATGATGAATGTATATCCATCGGTGAGTCTGTTATCGATCAAAACATTGAAACAATTCGAGAAAAAATGCTTCGGAAAAAAATGGTTTCCTTCTTTACAAAGCCGTTTCATTTTTCCTGAAAACTCCACCAACGGCTTGCCTTTTGCATCATCACATCGAATGAATTTGTAATAGATTAAATTCAAAATACTAAGGGTTTATGAGAAGGTTTATATATTTGATTTTATTAATTTAAAATTTTTTATAGATTTTCTTACCGCCAATACTATTATATTATTAAATATATCTTGTATATGCAGACTGTTATTGACTATATTCTATGAAAACAATGTCCGTCAAAGCGGCAAACTGATTTGGAGAAAAAATGGCTGAAGAAGATGTGGAAGAAGAAGGATCAGGTGGTGGAAAAAAGAAATTTATCATTATCATTGTGGTCGTTCTTTTACTTTTAGGTGGCGCAGTGGCTGCTTACTATTTCATGTTTATGGGAGAAGAAAAAGAAGAAGCGCTTAGTCAGGACCAAACTTCAGAACAGCAAGCAGAAGGAGAACCCGGAAACCAGGGTGATCCTCTAAAAATGGCCAATCCAATATTTACACCTCCTACTGGATACACAGTCAACCTGAGAGATGGTAAACATTTCCTAAAGATGTCCTTAGTTGCCGTATTAGAAGATCCCGCTGCCTTAGCATACTTTGCGCTGCGAATGCCATTGATTGATGATATGGTGATCTCACTTTTGCACAATATGACAACCGAAGATTTAAAGACCCCTGCTGGAATAGAATTACTTAAAAGAGAGCTTTATAAGAAAGCCAACAGTATATTTAGCCGTGAATTTATCATGGACAGTGATACTCAAGATCAGTTTCCGGTAAAGAAAATTTTATTTAAAGAATTTTTGATTAACTAATTTTAATTATAAAATATCATGGCTGAATCAGGTGAACTGGATTTCTTGAATCTGGACGGAATGGATGATATTGATTGGTCCGACGTAGAAGGAGAATTACAGCAAAACAGGGACATGCTCATTCAGGAAGCGAAAGAATCAAAGACACCTGATGAAGAGGCATTACAAAGTTCAGGTGAAGATTCTGTATCAGAGGCTTTACCTGATCCAACCGAACTGGATATTGATTTCTTGATGGATGTTCCACTGAAACTAACAGTGGAAATAGGCCGTACCAAAATTCTAATAAAGGACTTATTAGATATTGATATCAAATCTGTCATCGAATTGAGAAAGAAAATCGGTGCACCGATGAACGTTCTTATCAATGATAAACAGGTTGCTAAAGGAGAAATTATCGTTCAAAATGAAAAATTCGGGTTAAAAATTACCCAAATTTTTGATGAGAAGGAAAGACTACAAAGCTTAAGAGATCGTTAAATGCGGCCATCAATTTCATTATTTATCTTTTGTTTACTGTTTCTCATTCTACCATCCAATTTATACAGTTCTACCAAAAAAAAGTGCTTAATCGTTGAAGTTAAGCATTCATCCACCCAGGAACTGGATACAATTCAATTGCGTTTAAATTGTCCATTTTCCAGCCCTTTAAGCTATCATTTTGACTATGGATTCACAGAAATTACTATCCCTGACACCGCTGTCGAAAAAGAGCTTTTTTATAAAATAAACAATCGTTTCCTCAAAGATCTAAACATTCAGAATTCTGGGGATAATTCGATATTACGAATTTCTTTTGCCGATAGAAATGAACAAAAAATTGGATTGTTTGACCATGAAAGCCAAGAAAACGATTTATTAATTAATATAAGTAGAAAGCTACCTGCTGTTCCAAAGCTAAAAGATCCTGAAAAATTTCAAGAAAGCCAGCCGATTGCTACCGGATATTTAGAAGATACCCAGATTAGTATCATTAAAATGCTAGCGGCCTTGTTTTTCATTTTACTCATCATCTATTCGCTATTGTGGATGTACAAACGATTTACCAAGAATCGTTATAATTTCAAAAACCAAAAATATGATATTCGATTAGTATCTTCCTACCATATTGGAGCGAAACAAAAAGTAGCCATTATTGAAATAAACCAGGTGGCCTATGCCTGTGGTATCACTCCCAATAGCATCAACATCATTTCACAAGTTAATGATCAACACTTTTGGTCCTATTTTAAATCAATTGACTTAAACAAGAACAGTGATCAGATCATTGATTTTGCAAAAATTAAACAGGAATACTCAGATCTAAAAAATGAACAACAAAAAGAGTCAAAACCCCAAAAACCCAAATTTGCTAACGAGTTCTTAAAAAAAGTAAAGAATCTTAAACCAATCGACTAACTATCCAAATATTAATAATGAAACAAGAAAAAGGCTATTTAATTGAAATAAATGGCATTCAACTATATGGTTACCATGGTGTTTTTTTAGAAGAACAAACACTGGGACAAAAATTTGAAATTGATGCCACTATTAAAGTATCCACAGATACAGACTTTATAGAAGATGACCAAGATAAAATACTGTCTTACGTCCACATTTTAGAAAGCATTGAAAAAAGCTTTTTTTCAAAGAAGTTCAAACTGATCGAATCCGTTGCCCAGGCAATTCTAAATGATTTGTCCCAATTTGATGCTATCTGGCAGGCGTCCATTAGAGTGAAGAAGCTAAACCCTCCAATTCCAACCCCACTATCTTCGACGGCTGTGGTATTTGAAAAAATATACCAGTGAAACACTTGATTCAGACTCCTTTTCAAACATATTACCTAGAATTCAATCCTTTCAAATAGATTAAGATTATGACAGAACTCGGTATGGAAAAATTAATTTTGATTCCACTTGTATCCGCCTTTATTGGGTGGTTGACTAATTGGATCGCTGTAAAAATGTTGTTTCATCCCAAAAAACCGATTAAAATTCTATTTTTTGTTATTCAGGGAATATTTCATCTTCGACAAAAGGAAATTGCAAGAAAACTGGGTAATACCATTGAAAAGAAGTTATTTTCTCATCAGGATATTCAACTGGTAATGAAATCAGATGATATCAAACAAAATTTACTACCAGTTATTGAAAAGTATATTAATGATTTTGTTTCTAATCGTCTAGTTTCAATTCATCCCATGATGGCAATGCTCCCTCCGGATATGGTTGGTCTCATTCAGGAGAAATTACTGGAAGAAATTGAAAATATGCTCCCCGATCTTTTGAAAGAAGCCGGTAAGTCATTAGAATCTGGAATGGATATTAAAGAAACTATCCGGAAAAAAATTGAAAACTTTGATGTTTCAGAACTTGAAGATATATTGTTTTCAATACTTAAATCAGAATTTAAAATGATTGAATATGTTGGCGGTGTCCTTGGATTTTTTATTGGCGTCAGTCAGATTTTAATTATTAAATTCTTATAATTCTAATGGATCAATCAAAATTTGCACTGCTCATTCTAAATGGTAAACCACCTTCTAAAACGCTAATTTCAAAATTTTGGAATGCTGCTGCTTTAAGAGTTTGTGCAGATGGAGCCATCCATATATTACAAGAATATCAACTGTCTCCTGAAATCATCTTAGGTGACCTGGACTCTTTTAATAAAATAGATGAACAGAATTATAGTACTTCCGAATTGATACGTATTTCTGATCAGAATACAACAGATGGAGAGAAAGCAATCAATTACTGTCTGGATAAAAATTTTGATAAGCTGGTAATTCTCGGTGCTTTAGGACAACGAAGTGATCATTGGCTGTATAATATAGGTTTGCTAAAACATTGCCTTTATCACAAACTTGAAGCGACGTTATACAGTGACAATGAAAAACTGTTTATTTGTGATTCCCCTATTGAAATTTACGAAAACCCAGGAACTACAATATCAATTATGCCTATTTTCGGAGAGGCCTACATAGAATCTACAACAGGCCTCAAATACCCGATTCAGCAACAGATCCTCAACTTAGGTCAATATAGCAGTATCTCCAATGAATTTGATCAAAATGAAGTAAGGATCAACATCACACGAGGGGAAGTGTTATTATTGATAAATTACCCCCATTTATGATAAAAATAGTGCTTGCATTGAATCTCTCAAGCGATAAATATCCCCGGTTTCATGTAACTCACTTGTGAGAATGCTAACACTTTGTTGGAGTAAATTATCAATGTCTGCAGCAATAAATTCTCCGGTCACAATGGCAACAATTGGTTTTAAACCCAATACCTCATATTCACTGCGAAACATTTTTATGAAAACATATAATAATTCTGCATCGTGGTTTAAGATAACCAAATCGGGATCAAATACTTTTATTTGATAAAGTAATCGGTTAAAATAGGTCGCAATTTCAACAGCATTTTGATTAGCGATATCTTGCTGTATGGCATATACTCTTTCCTTTGGGTCTGGATAATCAAGAATGACCTTTTCCATCTCTTCACTTGAAAGTGAGGAAACTAATTCTAAATCCGACCAGGGTAATTGATAGTTAGTGTCAGAAATATCATCACATAGATAGATTTCTTCTAAAATGTTCTTGGTCAAATAGGCATTACTTTTTTGATGGGAGACGATTGAAATTCGGCGGATATGCTTTTTTTGAAACTTATGTAGCAAAATATTATCATGTTTATTTTGACATGTTTTAAATATTTCATCCTTGTTAACCTGAAATATCTGATTCAATTGATTATATAGTTCATATAATTTCAACTCATTCTTTCTGAAAAAGTACTCATCTATCTTAACCTGAATCTTCTTTGATTGGCTACTTGAAGATTTATCATATTCCTGAAGTAATTTATGTTTAAAAATTCGAAAGTTTCGATCTAAAATTATTTGACTGGATTTGCAGCAAACAACGACACCACTATGTAAAAATTGTTCAATATAGTCGGTATCAACTGCAGCAATTTTCTCAAGGGTATTCAATTTTTCAGCAATATTAATAAACAATTTATTCTTACGTATTCCCTTAAGTTGTTTATTAATAATACTTCCCTGAATATGATCGTCATAGAAAACCAAAGCATTTTCATCACTCAATTCTAGAATTTTGCTCTGTTTTTCATCCCAAATCATGGCACTTTCTAAGAGGCTGATAAGAATATCTAGTTTTCGTTGGGTAATGAAATTTTGATACTGTTCCTGATGGTTAAGAGCCCGGGTGCTTCTGAGTAGTTTTTTCTTATCAGACAGTACCTGAATTTTTTTCCGGATAATAGTTTTTTCAGTTTCTATTTTTTTCGTTTGTCTAATAATTAATTCCGGTACTATATTGTAGGATTCAAAAAAAAGATCAAACTCTCCGTTGTTGATATTGCTGATGTTAATATTTCCAACATCGATATTAATTCCTTTATCTTGAGGCATTTCATCATTATTCCCATCTAAGCTGATGGTGATAAAATCCTTATCAGTGCTCTGTATAC
>Ga0307989_1000900_pt1 | contig 17349 bp, 16 predicted proteins | sample EllFjometagen185_FD_203164 | JGI IMG/M metagenome (GOLD analysis project Ga0307989, IMG submission 203164) | Marine microbial communities from Ellis Fjord, Antarctic Ocean - #185 | ecosystem: Environmental > Aquatic > Marine > Unclassified | place: Southern Ocean | collected 2014-10-08
AGTATTTTTCAAGCCGAAGTACCAGGGCCGACCGCAGAAAAGCTGACTCCCAGAATTCAAGATACTGCAAAAGTTTTATGGCAGATATATTTCATTTTTTCTTTACTACTGGCATTGGCACTCTGGTTAGCTGGTATGACGGTTTTTGAATCGATTAACCACTCTTTGACCACCATGTCGACTGGCGGTTTCAGTACGAACAATGCCAGTATTGCCGGTTTTCATTCCCCGATTATTGAGTGGATACTTATTGTTTTCATGGCTGTGGCCGGTATGAACTTTGCGCTGCACTACAGATATTTATTTAAAGGACTTAAATTAAAGAGTTATCTGGAAGATTCGGAGTTAATATTTTATATCGCTTTAATTATCTGTTCGATCATAATGGTTGCTGCTGTTATTTTTCTAAAGCAGGGAGGAAGCTTCGAACAGATAATCAGGGATACTAGTTTCACGATTGTTTCCATAATGACTACTACTGGTTTTGGTACAGCTGACTACTTAATATGGCCGGTTTTTTGCCAGTTAATATTACTCTTCCTGATGATCATTGGAGGAAGCGCGGGCAGTACCAGTGGCGGAATTAAGGCTGTCCGAGCCATGCTGATCGTTAAATATATGTATACTGAAATGCTAAAACTACTCCATCCGACGCTAATCCGAACGGTAAAAATCAGGACAGTAACAGTAGAACGGAATGTTTTAGCCAGTATTCTTGGTTTTATATTTATGTATTTAGCCGTTATGGGAATATCAATTTTGCTGGTCTCACTGGAAACAAATGATATGGTAACAGCGATTGGGAGCGTTGTAGCAAGCCTAGGTAATATCGGCCCCGGATTCGGAACCGTCGGCCCCACTTCTAACTATGCCCACCTGGGTCATTTCACGAAATGGATACTATCCATTGATATGGCCATGGGACGCCTGGAGATTTTAACAATATTAATTCTATTCATCCCCCAGGCATGGAAAAAATAATTAAATAATAAAGGTCATTTATGAGCACAATACTAATTATTGGTGGTGCTGGATACATCGGTAGTCATGTGGTCCTGGAATTTTTAAATGCCGGACACGAAGTATCTGTTTTGGATAATATGAGTAGTGGACAACAAATCAATCTTCAGGCACAGGCAAAATTTGTCCATGGGGATATCCAGGATCGCATGAAATTAAAAGAAGTTTTTCAGAATCATTATGATGCGGTTATTCATTTAGCAGCCCTCAAAGCTGCAGGGGAGTCTATGTTTGTCCCGGATCAGTACTCAATTCAGAATATTAACGGAACCCTTAATATTTTAGATGCGATGTCAAAATCTTCCTGTAAAACTTTTATATTCTCTTCATCAGCGGCTGTTTACGGTATGCCGGAATACCTGCCAATGGACGAAAAACATCCTTTACAGCCCATCAATTATTACGGTTTTACCAAACTTGAAGTTGAACGATTTCTGGGATGGTTCGACCAGTTAAAAGACATAAAATTTGCCAGTTTACGATATTTCAACGCTGCCGGATATGATACTAAAAAAAGAATCAAAGGCTTAGAAAAAAATCCTGCGAATCTACTCCCTATTATTTTGGAGACCGTTATGGGTATCCGACCGGAGATGTCTGTCTTTGGGAATGATTATCCGACTCCAGACGGGACCTGTATCAGAGACTATATTCATGTCAGTGATCTCGCTATTGCACATTTAAAAGCCTTTGAATCAATATTAAAAACGAAACAATCCCTAAAACTCAATCTTGCGACCGGCAAAGGATTTTCAGTTTTGGATATGATAAAAGCCACAGAACAAGTCACCGGCCAAAAAGTCAATTACAGCATTACAGACCGGCGTGAAGGGGATCCGGCAGAACTTTATGCCAAAGCAGATTTAGCCAAAGAAATCATGGATTGGGAAGCAACTCAAAGCGATTTGGAAAACCTGGTTCGCTCCACCTGGGAAGTATACAAACTTAATAATATTGAACAATAAACAACCAAGTTCTGGGAACGTTGTAACTTAACGATTGTGGCATCCGAAAGGAACTTATGACAGTAACAAGAAGAACCCTTTGCTGCCAGATGGAAAATATTTGAAAAACCGAGTTTTTAAAGAATAACCACTAAAATACGATATTGATGAAAGAAAATTTTATTGAAATTCCTTTTCAGAAATTGGACTCAGAAATACTCAAAGCCTTGATAGAAGATTTTATAGAAAGGGATGGTACGTTCTATGGTGAGGTTGAACTTCCTATGGATCAAAAAAGAAACAGAATAATTGAACAGCTTAAAGACAAGACAGCAGTGATTACCTGGAATTTGGATTTGGAATCAGCTAATATAGTACTAAAATAATTGTAACGATTCAGTTAATCCTTGATTCAGTATGAAGAACACAATTTAACGGACCTGAACCCTTCGTTCTTTGCTCAGAGTATCGCAAATTCAGTGCTCAGGGCACCGTTTGTGATTCTCTGGCCAAGAACCAGGTATTGGTAAAAACACTTCGACTTCGCTCAGTGAACAGAATTATTTCGACTTCGCTCAGTAAACAGAACCTTGTTGAAGTATCACCTATGCGATAATAGGAAACCGTCCACCAGAATTCAGTTCTCGCACTAACATTGGTGAAATAAAAGGTTTGAAATATTATTTCCATATCGCAGTGGAAAATAATTTACTTAAATTCTGAAATATATTTAGAAGGAAAACATTTTTAGGAGACTTAATGCGTTTTAAGAACCTCAGTATTAAATGGAAATTGATGATTGCCGGTATTGCGATTGTATCCATTCCTGTGATCATTATTGGAAGCTTAAGTTATAAAACAGCAGAAAACCAAATCAATATAATGGTTGAAGAAACCCTTCAAAAGCAGTCTGAACTCATTCTTCAAAATGTCAAAAATACTTATACCCTGGCACAAAATGAAGTAAAATCCAATCTTAACGTCGCCTGGAATCAATTTGCAGAGTATGGAACACCCGTGATCAATAACAAAAATGAAATGGTTTTGATCAATAACGAAGAAGAACATCAGATTCAAGTAAAAGTAAAATCCGATCTATATGTGGCCCATACCATCACCTATTCTATGGGCTCTCCTAAAATACAAACCAATCAAACGATAAAGATCAGTGCGAAAAACCAAATCACCAAAGAAATCAGTGAAATAGATATCCCGTTAATGACCATCGGTGGTCAAAAGATTGCGTTAAATTATGAGCTCGTAGATAAAATCAAAGCAACAGCCGGTGTTGAAACATCCACAATTTTTCAATTAATTCCCCAGGGACTATTGCGGATTTCAACCAATGTTAAAAAACTGAATGGTGAACGAGCAGTGGGTACCTACATTCCCACCGATTCACCGGTGTACCAAACCGTGATGAAAAAAGAGACCTTTTACGGCCGGGCCTATGTTGTCAATGCGTGGTATAAAACGGCTTACGAACCGATCCTGGATGAAAACAATAATGTCATTGGTGTCCTCTATGTGGGCGTCAAAGAAAAGCGCTATATTGTCAACAATAACTACCAACTTGTTGATCAGATTCAGAAAGAACTAGGAGGCACTGTCACAATCTTTCAACTTAAGAAATTTGAAGGTGAAAAATTAGGTGAGGCCACGACAACAAATTGGCCTCACCCAAATGCCATGTATCGAGTATCCACCAATGTCATTAGGAAGGATGGGAACCGGGCTGTGGATACAATTGTCTCAAAACCGGTTTATGATGTCGTCATGCGTGGAGACACTTTTTTGGGGAGAGCCTGGGTAGTGAATGCCTGGTATCTGACAGCCTATAAACCATTAAAGCTTAAAGATGGCAAAATCTGTGGAATTCTGTATGTAGGTGTCAAAGAAGATGATTACCAAGAGGTCTTAAAGGAACAATTGAAACAAATCACCATTGGTAAGTCCGGTTTTGTTTATATTTTGAATGACAAAGGCGACTATGTGCTTTCTTACCAAAGGCAACGTGACGGAGAAAACATTTTTAACGCAAAAGATGCTAATGGTTCCCTGTTTATTCAGGAAATCATCCAACGATCAAAAAAATTAAAACCCGGGGATACCGATATTCAATATTATTCATGGCAAAATCAAAAAGATTCTGACAATAGAATGAAAATAGCTGGTTTTTCCTATTTTCCCGAATGGCACTGGATTATTGCTTCGAGCGCTTCCCAGGATGATTTCACTGGTACTTTAAGTACTATTCGGAACGTTACAATATTGGTAGCTAGCTTATCAATCATCATAAGTGCCATCTTCGCTCTAATCTTTGCAATCAGAATCGCTAAGCCTTTAAAAGAAAACGTTGATCTAACCGAACAAATATCCCGAGGTGACCTAAATGTTGAAATTAAAACAGACCGAGAGGATGAAATTGGAGCGCTGGCGAAGGCGCTCAATAAAATGGTGCAATCATTAAAAAACAGAGCCCAGCTAGCGCAAAAAATCAGCAATGGAGATTTAACAGCCCAGGTTGAAATATTATCTGAAAATGATGAATTAGGAAAAGCGCTTCAAAAGATGAAAGGCAACCTGGTTGAAATGATCAATAAAATTAAGACCGGAGCGCTTTCTATATCCAGTTCATTGACGGAACTGTCTACTGTTTCAAGCAAGATTGCTAACGCCACAAGCGAAATGTCTTCTCAATCACTTACTGTTGCAGAAGCTTCGGATCAAATTACAACCAGCATATCGACGATGGCCAGCCGCAATAATGAAACAGATGCGAATGTTCAATCGATAGCGGCGACCGCCACACAAATGACTCAAAATATGTCCGGTATATCAGAATCTATTAATAGCCTGGCAGGATCGATTAACGAAGTATCTGATAAGTCTTTCAATGCGCAAACAGTGGCTAAAGAGGCGATTAAGTTTTCTGAACAATCAACAGAAAAAATGCAACTCCTCAATGATTCCGCCAACAAAATTGGTGAGTTTTCTCAAGTTATAAAGGAAATTGCCCAACAAACAAATTTACTTGCCCTAAATGCGAATATTGAGGCGGCTTCAGCAGGTGAAGCCGGAAAAGGATTTGCGGTCGTGGCTAATGAGGTCAAAGAATTAGCGAGTCAAAGTTCCAGATCTGCAGATGATATTTCTTCAAATATCAATGAAATTCAGGAAAACACAACCAGTTCAGTTGAATCAATGGCAGATATTTCACGGATCATTACCAGCATTGATGCGTCGACGATTACTATTACAGAAATGTCAAAAGTTGGCTCAGAGAGTATTGGTACCATTGTCAATAATGTTAAAGAATCAGCGGTCGGGGTTCGTGATGTATCAAAGCTTATTAACGAAATATCTCTTGCTGCCGGGGAAACGGCGAAAATGTCTGAGGATTTGAAGAAAGGTTCCGGAAAAATTTCTAAAAATATGCAGGATTTGAATCGGGTAGTTTCAGAAACTGCAAACGGTGTTACACAAATCCACCAAGAGGCCAAAGCTCTATCTACGATTTCAGAAGAAATGATAGTGATTGTAGAGAAATTTAAATTGGTTGAATCAGATAATGTGAGCAGTAGTTAAATGCTCAATGAATCATATTGTATTAGTGGCCCTGGCTTTGATATATTTGAATTTGCTTATTTCAGGGCTATAAACAGATTGAAAATGGTTTTGCTGTTTTCTCCTATTCAACAATAAAGAAAGTGACTAAAAATGAAACTTTTATCTAAAAATGCGCCATTAGAAGAGTCAATAGCAAAAATGACCGCTGTTTTATCAGACATCGGATGCAAAACTACTTTTTCACCGGAAAAACATCCACTTCAGAATTGTTACTCAGTAAATCTCACTTCGCTTGAAGCACCAAAGCATATCTATTCTAATGGAAAAGGGATTGTTTCAGAGGCTTCAATCGCAAGTGCACTGGGTGAATATATTGAAAGACTTCAGACAAATAACTTTTTTATCGACTTCCACTTACCAAATCGAAAATATTACCCAGACGAAGTTGCTTTTGAGTTTGGTGGTCCATATTTAAATGACGAACTCCATTTATTGTACAATCCCGATGGAGCGCTAAATAATGAAGATCTGGTTGATTTCAATAGTGATGATGAAAATAAGATCGTCGCGCTGCCTTTTAAAAAAAGATCAAATGGGGATATTGTCTATTTTCCACTTAATATTTTGAGCAATCTCTATGTTAGTAACGGCCTGGCAACGGGAAACACACCACGAGAAGCACAGGTGCAGGCACTCAGTGAGATATTCGAGCGTTATGCTAAAATAGAGATCATCAAAAACGGCTATGCCCTTCCTAAATTCCCCGACGAAATTTTGCAAAATTTTAAAAAACTGCATAGTGATGTTTTGGCGCTGCGGAAGTTAGGATACATTGTGGACGTTCTTGATGCCTCAATAGGGGGAAAATATCCTGTCACTGCGATTTCATTAATCAATCCCAAAAACGCAACTCTCTTTGTCTCCTTTGGGGCCCATCCAATATTAGAGGTCTCACTGGAGCGGACCATGACAGAATTGATGCAAGGTCGTGAGTTGGAAAACATGGATACTTTTGAAGTACCAACCTTTGATATGAGCTTTGTTTCCGATAGTTTTAACCTTGAGTCACACTTTATAAACGCTAGTGGAAAGTTGGGCTTTGGTTTTTTAAACGCTGAAAAAAGTTTTGAATACGTCCCATGGGACTATCAGGGTGATGGATGTGACGCCGAATACAAATATCTGACGGATATTCTTAATAATATGGGCAAAGAGATGTTTCTGCGAGAATATAATTATCTTGGATTTTATTCTTGTCAGGTGATTATTCCTGGCATTTCTGAAGTCTACCCTATCGCAGACTTAATCTATAATAATAGAAATAGCGGCAAATGGATCCGAAATATGATTTTGAATTATAAGGACTATGATCCTATTGATATACTTGACGCCATTGACGACCTTGAAGATTCACTCAATATCGAAAAATATATCGGTGTTATTTTTGAAAATAGTTTCACCATACTTGAATTTAAAGCACAAATGCATCTCATTCTTGGTAACACCAAGGAAGCTCTACCTCTTTTAGAATTTGGTATGAACAAGCAAGGTCATATCGTTGCGGAACTGATTAGAATGGCAGAAAAAAAACTGAACTGGAATGATTATGAAGAGGGGCTGTTCAATATTTTTGGACAGGAAGGTGTCGAAAAAGCATTGCGTATCCTGAAGGGTGAAGTGTTATTAATAAATATGACACCGCATGGTGACTATCTTAATATGCTTAAAATGTATGATCGATTGGAACTTAAAAAACAATCCGCTCTTTTCCCAATGAGATAAAGGTCTGATCAATATACCAAAATCATGATCCGACTTCAAAGTTATGCCTGTTATCAGGTACTTCCTTTTCCATATTCACTGGTTAAGGAAACCTTCCCCCCGTGCAATTCTACTAGTTTTTTGGTGATCGACAATCCTAATCCTGTCCTATCTTCCGTTTAATTCTCACTTGATCAGCCAAAATTATTAAGTCCTCTACATCCTGATCTACTGAAAGTGATTTATTTTTAAACAAAATGACTGATTGCAAGTACACCGATTCAGTACAGCATCAACAAGAGCTAACCTGCACCTTTAAGGACTTTTTTTATGGGTCATCAAATTTATTGTTAAGTGACGACCTGTTTTTCAGATACCAATAGCAATGACAACAGTGCCCCCAAAGCAAAAAGAACCCCTTCAATGACGTAAAGCCACCAAAAAGTACCTGTCAGACTGTTACTCCAACCACCCAGAAAATTCCCAAGTAAAACCCCAATGGACAACACCAAACTGCTGAAAGTAAAGGCATTAGCAGCCAATTCACCAGGCAAAGTTTTAGAGATATAAGTCGGGCCCAACCCATAAACAGCGGCTTGAGCGACTCCGAATAGTACAGCCATCACAATACAATAAAAGGGTGAAACAGGGAAACATAGAATGAGGGCGGCTAAAAAACTAAGTGAGAAAACAAAAATCATTGAAGTTCGAACTCCAAATCGATCAGTGACTAAACCAATAACTAATCCACCAAATACACCACTAATTCCCATCACCGTCCATATTACAGCAGTTAGATCCAACCCCAGTCCCAGCTCATCCCTTAAGTAGGCGGCTAAATAGTTTTGAAAAGCAACATATGTTAAACCGGTGATTAAAAATAAGATATTTATGACAATGCCACTGCGGCTTTTCAACCATGCTAATACAGCAATGTAGGATTGCTTTTTTTTCTCATTAGAATGATATGTAACTACTTGCCAACACCCTATTAATTTTAAGCTGATCCAGCTGATCAAACTACTAATCAAACAAATGATCGCAACCGCTAACCACATTATTCGCCAATTAAAATGTTCGAGGAAATAGGAAGAGATCTGACCATCTACAAAAACAAAAAAACAAGCAGAACTAGATACTGCAGCCAACATTGTCCCACGCCATTTGAAGTCGATATGTTCAACAGCAATTGAAACCAATGGAATCCATGTCATGACCGGCCAGGCCCGAATCAGAAAATTAATAATAAATAAACTAATAAATCCTTGAGAAAAATACAAACTCCCTAAGAGAATGGAACCAAGCAATTGAATACCAACCAGCAGTCTCAATCCTCCATATCGGCTGGTTAAAAAACCCGCTATAGGAACCGAGAGCAGTGTTGAAACATGGCTGACGCCTGTAATCACACCAACTAAGGTATAATTCAATTGGAGATCCCTAACCATTTCCGGTAATACCATAGGTAAAAGGTACAAACCGAAACCATAGGATATCCCAATTGAAAGCACACAAACCAGGCTGATGATGATCGGTCTTATCTTGTTCACATTGAGTGGTGTCAATTCTCTTATCACAATAGTTATTTTAATAAGGTTCAATTTTTTTGATTCAAATGACAAATCACTAGCGATTCTTGAGTAACATGAAAGGCAGATATAGTGTTAAATCCATTTATCACATTTATCAAGTCCTTTGTTTGTTGCAGGTACCAAAAGATCAATTTCGGGGTATAAGGATATGCGTGAAGGTCCGCTTCATTTCGACGATGTATTCACCGGCTTTTTAAGGGAGAATTTGGTAACTAATCCTTTGCTTTTTTCTTCTCAGTAGTATTTTCAAACATAGCGACAACTTTGCCGGAAGGGAGTTTGAAGATATAATTTTCCACCCATTAAGAAATGCGGCCATCTTGATACTGTTTCAATGGAATATCAATAGATTTTCCAGTAAGATAAGTCTCTTTCTGTGTAAAAAATCAGGGTGACAAATATAGTTTCAGAATCAAATTGAATATCTAAGCACTCGCCCAAGCAGCAAAGCATTTGGCATATCTGATATTGGAAAAAATAAAAGTAATCGCAGGTATTCTAACAGAATTTAACAGTATGTTTTTTGAAATATTCCTTCGACATATTCCATAGAGAGTTACTAAGATTGATGAAATAGTGATAACTCATAATGAGATCAGCCATGCCCTCGGTCAAACTAGAATTTTCAAAATTAATGGCAGTCAAGCTATCCCAACTGAGCAATCCTGGGATGATTGCTCTGACGCACCAAGGGTATCGAGCGATTTTATGGAAAATCATTTGCAGCCAAGTGATCAGGTCAGGGAGAATCTGTAACTATTTTAATTGGAAACGAGACAGATTTAATTCATCAAGGGAGATTGATGTCTTACCATCACAAATCAATTCCTGAATCAATTTTCCAGTACCCGGCCCCATTCCTACACCATGTCCATTGTGGCCACATGCCATAATAAAACCTTCGACTGCATCAACGCTCCCTAAAATTGGTAAATCGTCATCCGTATGGGGGAAAAAATTTGCGTAAGAACGAATGACTCGAACATCTTTTAGAGCAGGCATGGCTTTAACATTGATTTTTGCCATCAGTTCTATTTCTTCCGAAATGATTCTTTTATCATAACCAGCATCTCTCCAACTGGCACCGATCAATAAATTCCCTGACGTTTGCTGACTAACAATAAGACCACACCCCAAACCTCCTGCTTTACCAGCATCTTCCTCAACCATATAAGAAGCCCCCATTATCGGATGAAAAACACATGGCGGTAGTTGTTCGGTGACCAGCATAGCGAGCTGAAAAGGCGTAATTGGTACTTTTAGACCAACCATGGCCCCAATCTTATGTCCCCAGCATCCGGCTGCATTCACAATTGTATCTGTTTTGATAGTCCCTTTATTGCATACGACTCCTTTGACCTTTCTACGCTCAACCTCAATGTCCAAAACTTCTGTATGGTGAAATATTTTTGCACCAAGCTGCTTCGCTTGAAAATTCAACGCCACCCCAAGAAAAATTGGATTAGTAGTTCCATCAATGGGACTATAAACAGCACCAATTGTTGTCTCTTTAGATAATAACGGTTCCAGCGCCAGGGTTTGTTTTGCATCAATGATTTCCAATGGGAACCCATCTTCAGCTCTTTTTTTGACATGGGCTTTTACCAAAGGCATTTGCTTTTCGTCTTCAATAATAAGCAATCCACCATTATGGATGTATTCAAAGTCCATTTCCAGCTCATCTTTAAGCTTTAAATGTAATTCCAAACTATGCATGGCCAGCCTGACATCAATTCCGGGTTTTCTGGTTATCGTCCACACAAAAGCAGCATTGGCAGCAGACGCTTCTCCTGATTGGTGGCTTTTTTCCAAAAGAACAACATCTTTTCCGGCCTTAGCTAAATAATAGGCAATAGAGGAACCGATGACACCGCCTCCAATAACAACAACTTCAGCTTCTTTAGGAAACACTTAAAGACTCCTTTTATTTTTTAATATTTATTTCTGAGAATCTGAGGACGCCAGTACACCAAGAGCAATCGGTTTAATCGGTGGTCTAGGCAGTAAAGCGCCAGGTATTTTGCTGGAAGCATTTGGCTGTTGCCTCATTATTTCAATTAAAGCAGGTCCGCACATTCGACCCTGGCAAGGTCCCATACCGATCCGAAGCTTACGTTTGAGATCCTTAAGCTGTGTCGCACCATCAGCGATGGCTTTTTTAATTTCCCCAAGGGTGATTTCTTCACATCGACAGATAGTGGTATCGTCCTTTGCCAATTCATAAAGGCCAGCCCTGGGCATACTCATTTCATCAAGTATTTTGCGCAGTCGATTGTTTTTATTCAGAAGCTTCCTGGATGGATAAAGCGCTTTTCCGGCACATTAGTCTGACATATAACCTAATGCAGAAGCAATAGAAATACCGGCAATACGTCCTTCTTCAATGGCAACTTTACTTCCAGCAACACCGGCGCCATCACCAACGGCGTAGATACCTGGTACAGAAGTTTTAAAATGCGCATCCCGCACCGGGAAAAAACCACCAAGGCCTTGATCATAACTATGATTGCATTCAGCTAAATTTGATAATTCTGTTGAAGGAACAAGTCCGTAACCGATGCAAATCGTATCTACTTTTATTTTACGAATCGTTTGTTGTTTAGGCCGCCAGTTTTTATCAATTTCTGCAAATACAGCTTCTTCAACCTCTCCGTTTCCTTGAGCTTCAAGGATAATATGATTTCGCAAAAAAGGGATGCCTGCTTTCTTAATAGATCGCCAGTATTTCAATCCTTCTCTTAAATAATCCCAATTCCCCCATATACCTTTTAAGCCCTGGAACCAATTACTGTTGAAATCACCTGCTTCCAGAATTGCCGCTATTTTACCCCCTGCTTTTAAGATCTGGTGGGCAAGAACCAACTGGAGGGGACCTGTGCCTGCCAGCAATATTTTCTCACCGGGAAAAACACGTTCTGATTTTACCAATTTTTGTGCGCCACCGGCAGTTAAAATTCCCGGTAAGGTCCATCCGGGAAAAGGAACAGGGCGATCATAGGCACCATTGGCAATAAGAAGCTTCTTAAATCCTATATTTGAAGTTCTACCGTTACGGGCAAAAGCCAAGGTATAGTTCGGAAATATTCCCCAAACGGTGGTGTTATTGAAATACTCGATTTTATCATTTAATGAATCAAATTGCCGCAACAAATTCTGACCTTTTTGGTAATCGTCTCCTAAATGTTTGGAATCGGTAGTTTTAAAACCTTGTTCAAATTGGCGGAAAATTTGTCCTCCGGGTTTTTCATTTTCATCCAGCAATGTTACTTTCACACCTGCGCCTGCTGCTTCAATCGCGGCGACAATACCACTGGGACCGCCACCAATGATAACAATTTCTGTTTCCCTCAATTGTTAATCCTCCCGTTTATTGCTTTTTTGAGTTTCCACCTGACATCCCGGTGTTGAAAGCGTTTGACATACTTGAGTATTGGATATTCCATTAACAACCATCCTACATTCCTGGCATAACCCAATGCCACAATACAAGCCCCTGGGGTGATCCTTTTTATTTGTATAACGGAGTGTCCGTTTACCGGCAGCTAATAGTGCCGCGCCAATCGTCTCTCCTTCATAAGCAATAACAGGTTCTCCATCGACAATGATTTCAATTTTTTGCCCTCGTTCTACCCCTTTCCGGACCCTATTTTCATGTTTACTCATAGTAAATTCCTTTTATTTTGCTTTACAGGTCTTTATCCCCCTGCAACCGGGGGGTAAATCGTCACAAGGTCTCCATCAGACAGTTTTGTATCTTTTTCCGAATGTCGCCCGTTAACCAGGATCACTGTCTGTTCACTGGCGGGAATATTAAGCAGTTTTAAAAAACTGCTGACGATAGCTCCCTTGTTACAACTGACGTCAAATGTATCAATAGTATTTTCAGGGCAATATTGCCGAAGGTGTACCAGTAGTCTGACAGAAATTTTCATGTTCAATCCTAAACGAATTGATCTAAACCGAGTTCACTTAGTTTTTCAGCACCGGGTATTCCGTCGTTACTCCACCCCCGTAGTTGATAATAGTGATCCAACATTTCATCCAAATGGCAAACCAGCCCCTTCGCCGGTCCGTCTGGCATCGGTTCTTCAGTAATTCGGGGTGGTAAACTATCGTCCTTCCTTGAAAAACCTGCTTTAACCAGAAATAAGCGTTCGGCGTTAAAGACCCGCTCACCTGCTTTCTCCAACTCCTCTAAAGTATAGTCAGCTCCGGTAGCAGCATTGAGTAATTCCATAATAGGAAGGGGACGAATATTTATTGTTTGTTCAACTAAGTAGCGAACTGAGAAAAACACACAGAGCCCTGCAGCGTCAAAAATAGAAAAAACATCCTGCCATTTGACCATAATAGGCGGCTTGTTATGCCAACTTTGGGGATCAATTTTAAGTGGAACACCCAGTAACTCAAAATAGGGGGAATCTCCCCGCATGTGGGAAGCGCCTATTGGAGAAGTGGCATAACCCAGACCCATGCCTTGTGCTCCCCGGGGATCATATCCGGCAAAATCCTGACCTTTTGAGACCATCGCCAGCTCGGGATGGCCGTAACGGGTCGCCATTCTTAAACTTCCTTCCGCCAGAATCTCACCAAACCCGTTTCGAAGTCCGGTTTGCCGAGTCAATTCCACCATTGCTTCTCCATCTCCCCATTGCAAAGATCGTCCGATTTCTGATTCTTCTAAATATCCTTTTTCAACCATTTCCATGGCACAAGCAATTGCAGATCCCATACTAATGGTATCAATTCCTAATTCATTACACAGGTAATTTGCTTTGGTCAGTGCAGCCAGATCATCAACACAACAATCGGATCCTAAAGAATAAGTTGTCTCATATTCGGGGCCTTCGCCCTCTCCTTTAAAGGGACCATCCGGTATTTTAGTCAATCGACCACATCCAATGGGACAACTGTAACATGCTTTGGTTTTGACCAAATATTTTTCAGTTAACGCTTCCCCGGAGATTGACTCCCAACCGTCAAAGGTTCCATGTTGAAAGTTACGAGTCGGAAAGACGCCGTTAGCCTGGGTGGCAACAGAAGTAATTGCTGTACCGTGAACACTCAGAGGATACGGTTTATCTTTTTTTACTTCCCTAAAGGCATCCAGGTATTTTTTGCTCGTCTGCTTGAATTTCTCTTCATCTGCTAATAACACTCTGTTTTTTCCGCGAACCACGACACCCTTTAGTTTTTTTGCCCCCATCACGGCACCAACGCCGGAACGGCCTGCGGCACGGTCCTTATCGTTCATTATCGAAGCAAAAAGAACCAATTTTTCCCCCGCCGGACCGATAACGGAAGTTCTTGCTTTTGGGTCCGTCTCTGATCTCAGGAGATCATCTGTCTCATGGGTTGTTTTCCCCCACAGGTGTTTGGCAGATCGAATTTCAACCTCATCGCCATTAATCCATAGGAAAACAGGTTCAGTAGCCTTCCCTTCAATAATAATTCCATCATAACCTGCTTTTTTAAGCTCAGCTGGAAAAAATCCCCCTGAGTTGGAACAAGTGAGTGCACCAGTTAAGGGTGACTTAGTTATAACCATATATCTGGCACCGGTTGGCGCACGTGTACCAGTCAAGGGGCCAACAGTCATTATCAATTTATTTTCAACGCCCAGGGGGTCACAGGTGGGATCAACTTCTGAGAGCATATAATAGACCCCTAATCCCCGTCCTCCAATAAAATCTTTAGCAATATTTGTATCCTGTTTTTCATGGGCGATATTACCGGTAGTTAAATTGACCCGAAGAATTCTGTTTGTCCATCCACACATATTTAGCCCCTTTTTTCATAAACTTTGTTACAAAACTGCTTGCTTTGCAAAACCACCGTTTAAAATATCAAAATCTTTATGTTGCCACTTTATACAATTGAATCAGAAGATATTGAATCATCCCATTAAAGAGAAAGTAACAGCAGAAACCGGATCAGATCAAAAGATGTTCAACATCAGAAAATACTTAAAAAAAGAAATTTACAGCTGTTTATACTCTCAACGGCGTCTTTTCGCCATTAAAATATTGTTTTAATGAAAAATGCTTCAAATTTTGGGTTTGAATTTATTTAGCTTAGCTAACCTAATTTACCAAGGTTAGATCCTCTCAACTTCTGGTTAGGTATCAGTGAAAATAAGGCCCAGTTTCTAGCTCTGTTCAAAATCGACGCAATCGTTTAACACATCATCCTGCTTAATATTACCATCAAGCGCAAACGTCGCAAAGATGATATTGAATATACTTGCCTTACTGATACGGACCGATATTAAATTCCAGGTCGAACAGGAATTATGATAGGTAATTGGCCAGGAAATAAAAATATGATTGAATTTTTAGGCAGTGGGGAATAGTTGAACAAGCTCGATTTTTAAAGTCATCAAATTCGATGACTTTAAAAATGAAGCTGGATTAAGCAGCTTTACGCTGATTCCAATGCAGTGGATTCAGAAAAGATCAGCCATAGGAATCGTTAGCTGGGGTAGAATTGAGAATAGAACTTCATTTTTTCACTGTCTTCGCTCAGCCGATTTTTTAGCCCGCTTTTCACGCAATCGCTTAGCATCATCCAAACTCAATTTGGCAGGCTCACGTGTCGTTTGGAGTTCTGGTACAATGCGGTCTCGGGGTGGTAATTCAAATTGCTCAGCAGACGCCCTGGGTAAGTTTTTAAATTCATACAAATAAAACGCCTCAACTTTTTCACGTGCCCAAACTGTTTTTTTAAGAAACTTCGCACTGGATTCAATGCTGGGATTGGTTTTAAAACAATTGATATTTAAATAGGCAAAGAGAATCTCAAAACCATAGTGATCTACCATTTCAATCAATAGGTTTTTTAAGCTCATACCGTGCAAAGGGTTATCTGTGTAATTGATCTCATCATTCATCGTAGTATCCACCAAATTAAGTCATTATTTCATTCGTTACATAGACGTTAAATAGTATCATGTCACAGTGGTTCTCACCAGCCTATTTTTACTGAGCGTTTATGGGCGTCACCTGAATTGATTCGTTATATCTTTCATAGCACAGTCATTAGGTAGAAATTGGGATCACATTTTTATCTATGATCTATCTTTGATCCCCTTTCCTTTTTTGAGGCTTTCAGGCATAAATTTCACTGTAATATTTCTACACGTCCCCTAATTAATCCCTTGCCTTTTTTAATGATCACAGAGATTCTTTTAATTTAGAGCCGCTTCCACAAAACAACATTGGATATAACGACCAACATGAATTTAGAAGAACGAGTGACAGAACTTGAAATACAATTTATGCATCAGGACGGAATTATTGCTGATTTAGATGAGGTTATAATTTCCCAACAAAAGGCGATTGATAAACTTGAATCACGTTTATTAAAATTAGAAGCAAAGCTTAAAACTGCCTCACAATCAATTGTTAAAGATCCTTCAGAAGAAACGCCTCCCCCACATTACTGAAGAAAATCCAGAGGCGGAGCATGGACGAGTCTAATACGAGGTGTTGTAAAAAAACTAAGGTCAATTCTCAGTTCCAGATTTGAAACTGCCCCCCCATCCTTCCATTTTTTTTTGATAAATTGAAGACTGGCATTATCGTTTTTGAAGCTTGAAGCCAGCCTGCTGATGAAGGATTTATAAATATTTGAATAATCAACCACATCTGAATCAGAATACTCTAAAAATCGAATATCGCAACTAGATGCTTTATTACTGAAAATCATTTAATATCAAGCAGTTCAACCTCAAATTTCAAAGTCGCGTTAGGACCTATTTTACCAGCGGTGCCCGTTTTTCCGTAGGCCAATTCCGATGGAATGTAAAACTCAAACTTGCTGCCTTTACTCATCATCTGCAGACCTTCTGTCCATCCGGCGATTACCTGGTCCAACTTAAATGATGCGGGCTTCTCCCTTTGATATGAGCTGTCAAATTCCTGTCCGTTGAGCAGGGTTCCCCGGTAATGCACTTCAACCTCATTCGTAGCTTTGGGGGTGCGTCCACTCCCTTTTTTGATGACCTTGTATTGCAGACCACTTTCTGTGGTTTCGACCCCAGATTTTCCTTTATTTTCTTCTAAAAATTTTTTCCCATCAGCTGCGTTTTTGATACCCTGTTTGTAAGGGTTTTGCGCAAACGGTTTGCTGGAAACATCACTAATTGTACTCATAATCCACCATGTTTTAGAAATTTAGAGAATTTCGATTATCTGTAATACATAAATACGGCTACGATGCGCTATTCATTCTCACTTCTGTAAAATTTAACGGTAAAGATCACTTAAAGCAAGAGTTTTGCGCACACTGCAAATATTTCAGATTATCAGATGTTTCTTGAGAGGTTCTGATCCGGAGATCTTTATCAGGAATGGGCCTGGTTTTGTTATTTGAATCGTTATTATTTTTTAGCTGTTTGCAGGGACAATCCCTATTCAGAGGCTAAAACTGTATTGACATTATATTTTTGAATTAAATCATCA
>Ga0307989_1000901_pt1 | contig 17338 bp, 12 predicted proteins | sample EllFjometagen185_FD_203164 | JGI IMG/M metagenome (GOLD analysis project Ga0307989, IMG submission 203164) | Marine microbial communities from Ellis Fjord, Antarctic Ocean - #185 | ecosystem: Environmental > Aquatic > Marine > Unclassified | place: Southern Ocean | collected 2014-10-08
CGCAAAAAAGTGGTTTTACCGCAGCCCGAAGGTCCTAAAAAACAAACAAATTCTCCATCGTTCACTTCCAGAGAAACATCTTTTAAAGCGGTAAAACTACCAAAATTTTTGGTTAGATTGGTTATTTTAAGATAAGCAGAATTTTTAGAGGTATTGGCTACAGACAGATCGCTCATGATAATTTTACCTTTATTTTGATGTTTTTCAGGTTGAATCTGATTAGTATTTCTACGGACGATTCAATTTATAGAAGTAGCTCGGTACAGGCTTTTTCTATAATGAAAAGATAATATGGGGGTTAGAAAACCTGATCTGATTGAATCAGACCCGGTTTTCAATGACGCTACTATTTAGCATCTGATTTGGAATCGTAACGTTTTTGCCATTCGGCCAGAATTCTTTTTCTGTTATTAGCTGCAAACTCAAAATCGTTATCAATCATATGGTCAAGAACGTTCGGTGGAAAATGCTTCACTGGTTTAGCGACACCTTTGTAACCAACAACAGCATAAGCTACATTATACATTACATTGGCTTTTTTAGTGATTGACCAATCCACCAATGTTTTTGCGGCTTCCAGTTTATCTGTACCAGCAATAATAGCGGCAGCCTCAAGCTCCCAGCCAATGCCTTCTTTTGCAAAAATAACATCAATGGGGGCTCCTGCAGCCTTAGATCGTGCACCACGGAAAGCAAATGAAACACCAATAGGGATTTCTCCTGCAGCAGCTAGTTTACAAGGCTTTGAGCCTGAATGTGTATAACGGGCGATATTATCGTGTAGTGCATCCATATAAGCCCATCCACCTTTTTCACCAAACAGTTGTAACCAACTGGAAACATCCAAAAAACCGGTTCCTGATGAATTCGGATTCGGCATAATCACATGCCCTTTGTACATCGGCTTAGTAAGATCCCACCAGGATTTTGGTGCTACCAAATTATTCTTCTTTCCTTCAATTGTGTTATAGCAAATCGCTGCTACATATGCGTCCATACCAATCCAGCTCGGGTTGTCATCCTGATCATAAAATTTCGGGTCCAGGTTTTCAAGTCCTTTAGGCGTGTAGGGTTCCAACATTCCTTCAGCTTTAAATATTAATAACGACGATCCTGAAAGCCCCCAAACTATATCAGCCTGCGGATTATTTTTCTCAGCCAGCAGTTTAGCCGTCATAATCCCAGTTGAATCCCGAACCCATTTAATATTAATATCCGGATGATCCTCGTTAAAAGTAGCAGCGTATCTTTTAAGATCTTCTGCTTCAACAGCCGTATAAACGGTGAGGTCTGTTGCAAATACTGAGTTCCCGTATGCGAACATTGAAACAGCAACGGCACATGCTCCAAATACTATTTTTTTTAACATCTTATGCATCATGGAATTTCCCCTTCAAATTAGGTTAGTTGAGTTGCAATGAGCAACCATTTAGCACCCCAGTAAAATACTGAATTGCGCTTACCATGTTTCTTTATATCCAGCCCTGGACAACCAAGCAACTAGTGCTTTATTTATGGTCATCTGCGATGTTTAACAAACGATATCCAGTCCTCTTTCAGAAGTGGCTGGTAGATGGAAAAGCAGACCTATTTCGTTTTTCTTGAAATTCTTTTTATCCAACGAAAATAATAGGAGTCGATTTCCATTTTTTTCTTCTGTGACTGGTATTGACGTCTTGACGTATTAGAAATAAACAAGAAATGTATTTTTGTCAAACATCTTTTGTTTTTTCGATAATGACGATTCCAACACCGTTCAGCGAACTATTACTCTGAGTATTTCTCTATCTGACCAGACACCATAAGTCAAAATAATTAAAATTATAGCTTTAATAATAAAATGTTATGGGATGCTGCGCTATAACAGCAGCGCACTTCCAGTCGGACAATAAATAGAACAGTGGTTTATTTTTTTATTTTGAGTTCACCAAAATCGTATATTAAGCAAATTATTATGAAGTTTCAAAAAACTAATTATAAGCTTATTATATATTAATACCTCATATCCTGTTCAACTTCACCGAGGGTTTCATCAATGATGTCAATCGCCAGATCCATCTCTTGACGATCAATCGTCAAAGCTGGCCGTAAAGTAATAATATTGCCTTCAATGGTTTTAAAAGCCAGTCCCTTCTCCATACACCGATACATTATAATATCGGCCTCTTCCACAGCCCTTTCTTTAGTTTTCAAGCTCTTAACCAAATCAATCCCCATGTGCAAACCAACACCGGCAATATGACCGATCAGTGGGTGCCGGTCTTTTAACTCATTTAAACGATTTAATGCATATTCACCTTGAATAGCGGCATTTTCAACCAATTTTTTTCGCTCAATATATGCAATTTCTGCCAAAGCAGCAGCAGAGCACAGTGCATTTTTTTCATGGGTGTAGTGTCCGATCGATCGATCCGGACAGCAATCATATTCTTCCTTGGTAACCAAACCAGCAAAAGGAACCACACCTCCCCCCATTGATTTACCAAGGACCAGAATATCAGATGTGACAAAATGCTCAGAGGCAAACATTTTTCCAGTACGCCCAAATCCTTCAATGATCTCGTCAAAAATTAAGAATGCTCCATATTTTTTACAAAGTTCAGCTACACCTTCCCAAAATTGTTTACTCGGCACAACTGGGGTGGCAGAAATCGGTTCTCCTATAATTGCAGCCACTGAAGTCTCTTTTTTAAATACCATTTCAATCTGTCTGAGACATTCAGCATCCACCGCTTCCGGGTTTTTAAAATTCCAGGGATTGCGGTAATAATTCGGAAATTCTACATGACAGGCACCCGTCATCATTGGCCCCATTCCACCTTTGAAATGAGCTTCACCACCGATACTGGCAGATGCCATTCCTGCACCATGGAAAGAATCCCAAAACGATATTGTCTTAAAGTTTCCGGTAGTTTGTATGGCCAATGCAACCGCCATTTCAATGGCCTCAGAGCCACCAGGGCAAAATAGTGATTTGTTGAGATTTCCCGGAGTAATTTCAGATAGTTTTTTAGCCAGTTGAACCGCAGGTAAGTTTGTATATCGTCTTGGGCAAAAGGATAAACCGTCATCCAGTTGTTTTTTAACGGCTTCAATCACTTCCGGGTTACTAAAACCGGCATTATGAACACCATTACCATGCATATCGATATACTTTTTGCCGTCTAAGTCCTCAATATATATTCCTTCGGCGCGTGACAGAACATTCAGTACCGGTGTGGAAAGTGCCTGATGAAGGAAATATTTCTTATCCATTTCAAATATTTCACGAGCCTCCTCAGATAAATTTCCTTGCCAGTACTTTTCACGATTGGCAGTGGTATTAATATCCCCCTGTTCTCTTTCAACAATTCTTGGGTTTTTCAACGATTCTATTCCCATTTCAACCTTTCAATAACAGTTTTTACGAATAGTGATACTACGATAATGAAATAAATTATAAAAGTTTAACGGTAAGAGGGTAAAGTCTCTTCAATAAAGCGAAGATAGTCGCTAATTTGTTCTTGCAGCTGGGAATCGTCCCAACTTAAGATCTCGGCCATTGTTTTTGCAATAGGCTCCAGATACTTATTTCCATGATCTCGGCTCCAACCCAAATCACATCTGCGGAAAAAGAGGTCAACCAGGCTACTAACCTGTTCTTCTTCAATGATTTTTTTCAGCACTTGAAGGCCCAAAGCACCCGTTGGATTCGTCGATCTTTCCTGATGGATCTGTTCCGTTACTTTACTCGGTAAATAAGATAATGCCTTGCCAGTACCCGACGGGCTGATACGTTTATCCACCGCATCAGCTACCTGTGCGCCGATGATTCGATAAGTCATAATCGGTCCCCCTGTCAACATCAGCATGTTTGGAAATCCATCGTCCTTAAGATCATGAATTCGAATCTCCCGGGTACCTTTTGGATCCTTTGGATCCTCCGACACGGGTTGAATACCGGCATATGTATAGTGGATATCCTGACGTTTCAGCTTAAATTTCGGAAAGATATGATTGACCTCCGAAAGCATCCAATCCAGTTCTTTTTCTGTGCACACAACGGAATCCAGATTTTGGGTGTAAGGGGTCCTTGTAGGGCCAATATAGTGCATCCCGTTCCAGGGAAGACAATAGAGTGTTTCATTCTCACTATTAATCGCCATCATTCCCCATTCCGCCAATTCCTTTGGCAAATCAGCCAGAATATGAATCCCTTTCAGCCCGACCATGCGTCGCTTAGCATTCCCCGTCAAACGCTCGGTCAGTTGATCACCCCAGGGACCGCTGGTATTGACAACAAGTTTAGCTTGAATCGTGGTTTTCTCATTTAAATCATGGCAATCCTGAAGTTCAAGTTCCCAATTTTCCCCTTCTTTTTTGGCTCCGATACACTCGGTATAATTTCGTACCGTCGCCCCTAATCGTTGCGCATCTTTTAAGGTATCAACCACAAGACGTTCTGCGGAAAGAAATTGGTAATCCCTAAATACTGCAAACCCTTTAAGATTCTCTGGTTCACCAACCCAGCTGCTGAACGGTACTTGATCCATGTTTCGACGATCATACCGGACATAGTCCAGGGGGATGTTTCCTGGCCCAAGCATATCTAAAAGCTTGAAAGCGACATCGACTTGCCAGGATGCATAGGGTCCATCCTTATAAATAGGAAAAACAAAAGGGAAAGGACTGACCAATGGTTTCATGGTATTGGCCACCTGACTACGAGAGTCCATCGATTTTTTGGCATTTTGGCAGGCAACCCAAAACTTCTTAGGATTTCGAACAAACTCCCAAACCGATTTTCCGGGAGCCAAATGGCGCAACCCACAATGCAGTATTCGGCTGGACCGGTTGGTAGCACCGGAAGAAAAATCCCCTTTATCCACAATCAAAACCCGAAACCCACGAGCAGCAATCTCCTGAACAGCCCCAGAACCATTGATTCCAGCCCCGATGACCACCACGTCAAATGGTTCCTGATTTAATTTTGACAATGATATCCGTTGCATCTTGTTCATATGATTCATAAGAGTCCTCAAAAATTAAATTGATCAAATAAAAATAATTAGCCAGTTTCCCATTTTAATAACCAATTAAGGGAAATCAACTCTCGAAAAGCGTACATCTTCGGATTTAATCTAGCAATGTACTGGTACAGAAATTTAAACTTACTATGGATATCAAAGTTTTCATCCATGGTTTACCATAAATCTTTGATGTATATAACATGCAGTCATGTAAAACATGATTTTTATTCCTTTGACTTATTCTTTGGAACAGATTTATAAAAAGAAGCAAAATTTATTTTGTCGAGTACCTTATCAATTGTTAATCAGGGAGCTGCTAGAAATGAAAAAAGAACTTCAAACTGAAGGAGATAGTAATATTTCATCACTGAGAACAAAATGGCAGAAAGAAAACATAAATCAAGAAAGCAGAGCCCTTTTAGAGGAAGATGCCCGATATTTCCTGCAACAATCTCTCTCAACCCCATGTCTTAACACTATGCAAGCATGTGATGGTATATATATTGAGGATATGCAGGGTCGTCGGTATATGGATTTTCATGGCAATAATGTCCATCAGGTTGGTTTTAGTAACCCTGAAGTGATTGAAGCTATTAAACACCAGCTGGATGAACTTCCCTTTTGTACCCGTCGTTATACCAATCGGGTGGCCGTTAATTTAGCCAAAAAACTAACAGAGATGGCACCCGGCAACCTGAATAAAATTCTACTGTCTCCAGGCGGTACCAGTTCCATCGGCATTGCACTTAAACTAGCACGAATGGCAACCGGTCGCCATAAAACAATTTCAATGTGGGACTCTTTTCATGGCGCGTCCCTGGATGCGATCTCTATCGGCGGCGAAGCCATATTTCGCAAAGATATTGGCCCCTTACTCCCCGGTACTGAACACGTTCCGCCTCCCGATGAATACCGCTGTATTTTCGGATGCAATGATCGGGGAGACTGTACCTGTGATATGACATGTGCCAATTATGTTGAATATATTCTGGAAAAAGAGGGCGATGTAGCAGCAGTTATCGCAGAACCCATCCGCAGTACACCCTTTATACCCAAACCTGAATATTGGCAACGGATTCGGAAAGCCTGTGACAAGCACGGAGCACTTCTAATATTTGACGAAATTCCCCATGCCTTAGGCAGAACAGGGAAAATGTTTACTTTTCAGAATTTCGGTGTGCAACCGGATATTGTTGTGATTGGTAAAGGACTTGGGGGTGGTATTTTACCCTTATCTGCCCTGATTGTTCGGGAAGACTTGGATATTGCTGAAGATAGAGCGCTGGGACATTATACCCATGAGAAAAACCCGGTGGCCTGTGCCGCAGCTTTGGCCTGCATTCATTACATAGAAAAGAACCGTTTACCGGAACATGCCGCTCAGCTGGGACAATATGCCCTGGAACGTTTGAAAAGGATGAAGGAAAAATACCAAATTATTGGGGATGTTCGTGGGCTTGGACTCTTTTTAGGCATCGAATTAGTGAAAGATCGGAAGACCCGTGAACGTGCGACAGAAGAAGCTGAAGCCGTAATGTATGCTGCCTTGTCCAAAGGACTGAGTTTTAAATTAACCATGGGCAACATCCTGGCTCTGACACCTGCGCTGATCATCACTCAGGAACAAATGGATCAGGCACTGGATATCATTGAGTCATGTATCAAAGAGGTTGATATTAAGCAGTGATATGTTTAAAGTCTGCTATAATATATTACTTTGATTCAGGATATACTCAATAAACATAATATAAAGTAATGAAAGTTTTATGAATTTAAATCAACTTAAAGTGTTTTATCAGGCAGCCAAAAGAGGTAACCTGACGCTTGCCGCAGAAGACTTATTCATTACCCAACCTGCCGTTACCAAGAGTATCCAGCGCTTACAGGAATACTATGATGTTAAACTGATGAATCGTTTTGGGAAGAAGCTATTTTTAACAGATGTGGGCGAAGTTCTTTATGAAATTGCGGAAAAAATTTTCGACCTTGAAAAGCATGTTGAAGAAAGGATTAGCGAATTCAAGAGCCAAAAAATGGGTCATATCAGAATCCATGCCTGTGAAAGTTTTGGGGACTACTATTTCCCAGTGATCATGAATCGTTTTTGCAAAGATCATCCTCAGGTCAAAATTTCAGTCAGTATTTTCCCCACTAAACAAATTATCGAAAACATTACAGAATTAGAGTGTGACATTGGATTTATCTCTTATCCAATTGAAAATGACAGAATTAATATCCAGGAGTTGGTAGAAGATCAATTGGTGTTAATTGCTCCCCCCAGACACCGCATCACCAAGATCCAAAATCTAGCACCTTCTGATTTGGAAGGTGAAGCAATTATTGTCCATGAAATGGAATCGACTCCTTTTAAAGTCATTCGTGATTACATTGAAAAACATAATATTTCTATCTCAACAACATTGGAATTATCAGCAAATCGGGCCATCAAACAAGCAGTGGAAAGTAATTTAGGCATTGCCCTGATCAGTCGTAAAATTGCCGAAGAGGAAATCCAAAATGGAAGACTAGTCGCTCTGCCACTGCCAGGAGAAGAAGTAAAACGGAAATATTTTTTAGCCACTCATAAAGAAAAATATATTTCCGATATTTTACAAAATTTAATCAATTTTTCCATAGAGTGGTCCAAAAACTACTCATCCCGGGTTTTTAAAGACTATAGATAAGACGAAACAGTAGAACGACTCACCCCAAAATAAAATGAATAGTAAGCTCTTAGGGTAATAAATTCTGGACAAGCTTTTTAGACCGCCTTATCCTGAAATATATGTCAAATGCTGCACCACCAAATCCTTGTCTCTCATGATATGAGCATGCATCACAGTGCTGGCTTTCTTTACATTTTTTTTTGTTGTGGCTGTGATAATTTTTTCATGATCTATTAAAAAATCTTTAAAAGAATTCACTACTAAAGATAAAAACCGATAACGTAATATTTTTTTCCTAATCAGCTGTATTTCCTCAACTAATGCTACATTGCCACTTTTTTCCCAAAAAAGTTGGTGAAACCTATAATTAAGCTGTCCCCATATCATTATTGCTTTTTCTCTATTTACTGGAAATATTTTTTTAAGTTCCTCCTGAATTTCAATCAGATTTTCAATATCCGCTGCGTTTATATTAGGAATGGCCCACTCGATTGCTTTGCATTCCAATACGGCAATCAAGTCATAATAGTCCTTCAGATCCTGGATGGATAATTTTGTAACAATAGCCCCTTTGTTGGGAATTAAACTTACAAATCCTTCTCGATTTAACTGGATTAGAATTTCCCGTACTGGTCCTCGACTGACAGCATATTGCTGGCAAAGTTGCGATTCGATTAATCGCTCGCCGGGGTTCAAGCTTTCCTTTATAATGGCGTCACGAATCTTTTGGTATACTTCGTCTTTTTTGCTCACGCTAAATTATTTTTTTGTGTTTTGTCTTTCATTTTCAGCTCAAGAAGTTTCTTCAGGCTAGAATTGTTTGACAATCATATTTAGAATAAATTTGTTTGATTTTTTGTCAAGTAACAACTTACTATTCTTTATGTCACTCATCCTATCGCAATACCTTCCAATAAGCACTTTAAAATACCACTCTCATCAATATCAGGATAGGGTTGAATGTCTAAATTGTTAAATTTAATTCCATAAGTTTCTCTGCTGTTGGTTCTCCATTTTTATTCCAACCGCGAAGTTGGTAATATTCATCAAGTAATTGTGGTAAATGAGATACAAAGCCTTTGGCAGGTCCATCAGGTAAAGGTTCAGCTAGAATTCGATCAGGTAAAGTGTCTTCTTTTGCGCTAAAACCAACTTTATTGAGGAAGATGCGTTCCGCATTGCAAATTCGTTCTCCGGCTAATGATAACTCTTCAACGGTAAAATTGAGCCCGGTTGCGGCATTGATAAGTTCCGCTATCCCTGTTGGTTTAATCTTCAAATCAGGAGTCATCAAATTCCGCACACAAAAAAAGACACATAATCCAGCAGCATCAATTACTGCAAAGTGATCCTGCCAATCTTTAACCGCTTGGGCTTTCCCTTCAAGTATTAAGGGATCAATATTTTTCGGAACACCCAAAATTTCAAAATAAGCTGGGTCACCTCGCATGTGGGAACCACCAATCGGAGAAGTCGCATAGGCCAATCCCATTCCCTGGGCAGCACGAGGGTCATAACCAGCAAATTCCTGACCTTTGGCAACGATTGCTAATTCCGGATGCCCGTAGTGGCGGGCCAGTCTTAGACTACCTTCGGCTAAAAGATTACCAAAACCTTCTCGATTGACTGCCATCCGTGTCAGTTCCACCAACGCATCTCTGTCACCAAATTTCAAGGGGCGGCCAATCCCGATATCAGATTCCGGAATATACCCTTTTTCGCTTAATTCCATGGCACAGGCGATTGTGCAACCCATGGTGATGGTATCCATCCCTTGTTCATTACAAATGTAATTCGCCTTTGTCAGTGCTGCCAGATGATCAATGCCACAATTGGAACCCATCGCATAGATGGTTTCATATTCCGGACCCTCCCCCGCTCCTTCATAACCCAGCTCGTCTACCCTGGTTACTCTTCCACAGGCGATTGGACAGGCATAGCAAGCCTTAGGACGAACTAAAAATTTTTCCCGTAAAGATTCACCATTAATCGCCTCCCAACCTTCAAAGGTTCCTTGTTGATAATTGCGGGTGGGCAGCCCTCCGATTGTTTGAACCCCGGTGATCGTAGCGGCAGTGCCATATTCTTTCAAGGGGTTAGGTTTCCCCTTAAGGGTGGATTTGTATTTTTGGGTATATTTTTTTACAACCTTTTCAAAAACATCTTTATCCCATAAAGGAATAGAACGATTACTTTTAACAGCAATAGCTTTTAGATTTTTGGAGCCCATTACGGCTCCTACTCCGGAACGTCCAGCAGCTCGATCTTTATCATTCATGATACTGGCAAACAGGACTCTGTTTTCTCCTGCAACACCGATACTGGCAACCTTTATTTCAGGACCTATCTCCTGTTTAAGAACCGCCTCTGTTTCATGACAATTTTTTCCCCACAAATGATCCGCCCGGCGAAGTTCAACCGCTCCATCATCAATCCAAAGATAAACCGGCGTGGCCGCTTTTCCGGAAAAAATAATCATATCGATCCCCGATTTTTTTAAGGTAGCAGGGAATTTACCACCTGAGTTAGCACAGGTAATAGCACCGGTTAAAGGGGATTTAGTTGTCACTATATAACGGGCTCCGGTTTGTGCTCCGGTGCCAGTTAAAGGTCCAGTTGCCATCACCATAATGTTATGGGGGCTGAGCGCATCACATTGGACATCCAGTTCATTTAGTAATATATGAATTCCATAACCACGAGCACCAATGAATTGACGGGCCAAGTCCTCGTCCAGATCACTTTTGACAATCGTGTTATCGGTCAAATTAACCCGCAATATACTGCCTTTCCTGATCAATGGTTTGTTCATAAATAGCTCTCCCTTTGAACTTTTTTCTCTGTTTAGTAATAAACTCAACAATAAAGCGTGAGTCCAAAACGTAAGTGGTCGACTTTTTTCGGATCTATCAGACAAGTTAAGTGCTTTTAATCCGCTCGCCTAAAAGTAAAACTGAGTTTAAACAGCATTATCCTCCTTCCATATTTGGGAAAAAGACGGCTTCATCATTTTCTTTAAGAAGACTTTCCGGTTCAGCCAATCGACCATTGATAAATATTACCATGTTTGACCGTAAATCCTTGGGCATCAAAATCATGTCAATAACGTCTTTAATCTTTGAACCTGAGCCTATTGTCAGACTTCCTTTATCAGGTAAGCCATTTGTGTATATTTCAAATCCAAGATAACCACGCACTGTAATATTCATTGATGGATTTTCCTATTTTTAATTCCGGTAATTACAGTTCTTTTTCTGATTGGCTTTTTTCAAGCTTCTTTTAAAAGTAATTTCCTCTCATTGAGACCAATCTTAGTTTCAACGGTTGAATCGCTTTATTTTCGAGATTCCAGGCCTGGCAAATCAGCACGGAACCCCCACTGTTTTATCTCACTGACATTGCTTCTTAAAGTAATTCACTGAATTAATTTCGATATCCAGCAACCTTGCGATATGATGTTTGGCTTCGATTCCCTTGGGTTCACCTCCTCTGGAAGTAATAAACCCAATCTTGTGATCCTCTCTCACCTCTCTCATAACCACTTCATCAATAAGTTCCGTGGTCGAAATACCCAGTTTATCTGCGACGTACTTTTTGGCTTCGACTATTTTCATACCTCGGGTCATTTGCATGCGTGCTACTAGATCTCCAGCAGTTCGCAAACCGCCCATGCCTGAAGTAAATGTGTGTGGTATTGTCACACCAGCCGGATCTCCTGTGCCAACCTACAATCCATCCAGTTTGGTAATTTCCACCATGGCTTTGGATGCCATCGAGACCATGTCAACTGGCAATGTTTCACAAATTGGCAGGCCCCCCACGCCCATACCCATGGCGGCATGAACCGGGATGTTTGCGTCTTTGACGCAGGCCTTTGTCATCGTAATGGCCCGGGATAGATTCCAGGGAATCGTCTTATTGGACACGGTGTTTACAACTGGACCGAATATCGTGGCACCTGCCTTTTCCGCAATTTTGAGCTGTTGGTGAGGAAACAGACCGGCCAATCTTTGACCAAAATGGTTGATTTCTCCATGGGTTCCCAGGACGAATTCACCGGCCATGCCCATCTCTATGCAAATATCCGGGTATTTTTTTTTCAATATTTCCGTTGCTAAAAGCGCAGCCTTGAAGTCGGGATCTCCGGAAGCACCTACGGTATCAAAGTTGATTCCGTCCGCTCCAGCCTCATGAAAAGCAGAAGCAACGAAAACCATGTCCTTCACCGCCAGTTCCACGGCACCTTCGTAAGCTTCTCTGGCTTCCTTGATTTTTCCCATGGGTAACAGTTCAGCGGGATTGGGCATAGGGCCGTCGGGATAGGTGTATAGGCCCAAATTGGGCATTGCCCCGTAGAAAAGCGGAATGACCATCAGATGTTGGGCTTGTTCAAACAAGGGTAGATCTTCGTGAACAACCGTTTTTGATGGTTTATAGCTGTAGTCTACATGGGAAAATTCCATGGTATCAGCCCCCAGACATCGTTCAAAAATCTGTAGTGCCTGCTGTCGATTTGCAATAATACCCGCATGTCTTATTTCGATAGTGGGACCGTCAAAGGTGGTGATGACTTCGCATCCACGCTCCACTCCCGAAATTTTTTGAACATTTTTGCAAATGTCAAAAAGATGTTTGATATCGTCATCGGACAACGGATCTACACCGGCATCTCTTGCTGCTTCGGTAGACCCCACCACGATATCATTCATCAGTTCAACCTCAGTTAGCTCGATGGCCCATCCATCACCAAGCCGGGAGAAAAATTTTTGCATACAATTAAACCTCCAGATGATTAGTTTACTGGTTTCAATCCGCAATGGCTTTTTTCATCCATTCGCGTCATACTTTATAAGCGTTTATAGACCGCGTCTTTGTATACTTTGCCGCGGTTAAAAAAATTCTAACTCTGAATCAGGGTTTATACACCTGGGTTCGAATCCACACCAAATGGCTATTCCCTCACCAGGATAAGTCAGAACCATAAATATCTTTTTAATTCTTTTGTCAGAAAACCTGAAAATTAGGGCACAGAAAATAAAATGATTCAATGCATCGATTTATCATATTTTAAAAATCATTACAACTGGTCCAAAACTGTTTCAATGGCATCTACCGTTGCATCCAGATCCGCTTCGGAAATAATGTAGGGTGGCCCCAGCATGATCGCATCCCCGTCGTCACCAGCAAAACCAGAACATTTATAGGTCACAAAACCCATGTTAAACAGCATGTCAAACAAGCGTTCGCTTATTTTTTCTTTTCGTGAAAACGGTTCTAGTGTTTTTTTGTCCTTAACGATCTCAATGGCCCACATTAGGCCTATTCCTCTTATTTGTGCCACCCTGGGATGGTTTTCCAAAGATTTTAGTTTTTTTTCCAGATAGAGCCCACGAAGGTGAGCCTGGTGAACCAGATTTTCTTTTTCTAGAATGTCTAAAATAGCAAGGCCGCAGGCCGCCGCCACGGAATGGTGAGAAAAGGTATGCCCATGGTTAAAATTACCGAGCGTTTCCTTAAGCAGGCTGATGTGTTGTGATTTGCATCCCACTGCAGAAAGCGGCACATAACCACCATTTAAGCCTTTACCCAAAGTAATAATATCGGGTTCCATATTGTAGTGGTGCATTCCAAACCATTTACCGGTACGCCCCATACCGCACATGACTTCATCCAAAATTAAAAGTAGCCCGTGATAGGTACAAATTTCAGAAATTATCTCATAATATTTCCCTGGAGGAACACATGTCCCGATCGTTGAGCCGCATATGGTTTCTGCCAGAAAAGCCGATAGAGTTTCAGGCCCCTGCTGCCGAATTGTGTCGTCAAGGGCATGGGCGCAGCGCAGTCCGCAGTCTGGATAGCGCAATCCGTAATGGCATCGCAGACAGTAGGGAGCAGGAATATGAATGCCCGCAGAAAGCATCGGTGCATATGGCGTCCGCATAGAAGTCTTGCCAGTCACAGACAGAGCGCCCAGTGTCGAACCATGGAAAGATTGCCAGCGTGAGATAACACGATATCGGGAGGATTCATTCCGGGAGATCTGTATTTGTCGAGCTAATTTTATGGCTGTTTCCACAGCCTCACAGCCACTGCTACAAAAATAATAGCGATCAATGCCTCGACCAGTATGCCCAACAAGGCGGTGGGCAAGCTTCTCAACCGGGTCTGAGGTGAACATTGGGCCATGCACATAGGCTAATTTTCGAGCCTGGTGTGAGATTGCATTCGCAACCTCTTTCCGACCATGACCGACATTAACTGTAATTGGACCGCCGCTGGCATCAATATAGGATTTATCATTTTCATCGTAAATCAAAACACCTTCGGCACGCACGGCTTTAAGCGGTACTTGATCGATACGACGATGAAACACATAGCTATTTTCCATTGCCAATCCTCCTCAGGGGGATGAATAATGTTGACGTCATTTCCCCTGAATTTACTTCATATACATAAAAAGTCATTTACAAGCTCGAATAATATGTGAAACCATTATTTTTCTTTTTCTTACGGCATTACGCTCTTATGCCGCAACAATCATCTGAATACTGCCCTCAGGCTTAAAAGCATTTGGTGCCGCTATCCCAGTAAAACATCATAATTAACTGCCGTAACCTGTTGATTTGATGTCGACCATTGATCGAAAAAATGACTGATATTATATTGTCTATCATTATTGTATGACAATCTTATATTGGGTATAGTTGTGCTATTTTAATGTGTCAAGTATTTATAGAGAATTCCCCAAAACACCCCATCTTTAGCCCCCCCCCCCCCTGACATCGGTGGAAATATCCTCATTTAAAAATTCAGACATCTTTAGCGTTAATCAGAGGGAAGAAGTAACGCCGCTGCCTCTGAAATTTAAACTGGATATAAACTATAAATATAGTGTATAGGTGTGAATTACGATGCATTTCATTCGATCATTAAAAACAAATATTAAGTTTTTCTTGACAAAGATGAAGTCTGTTATTGTATTGTATGTCAAAATTGTTAGACAATTATTTAAGACAATTGATACCAATTTTAACATACGAAAACTATTTCGTTAAATAAGGAGAAAACTTAGGAAAAAATGCCAACAGTGTGTTTAGGCATTAGGATTTTCCAGTGTAGCTGGTATTCCACCAAAATTTCTTGATTTCCCCCACGGGTTTGAATAATTTTGGGCATAAAGTTGTGAAATAAGATATATTTGTCGCTTAAATTTGGGATATGATTAATGGTTATTATTTTAAAAACCAGAAAGCTTGTGTCACCCAAGCTGCAACTGAAGGCTCCTTATGACACATTTGTCCGTTAAAATTAAATTGCAAGTATTCTTGACAAAAGGAAACTCTATCGTTAAATAATAGGGCGATATTGTTAGACAATTTTACAATAAAATAAGATTTAGGATTCATCAATACAACACGCAAAATTTATTAATAGAAGACATTAGGGAATACTTTTTTTGTAATTCCTGAAATAAAACAGTGATCTCCCTTTTCCAATAAATAGCTAAGGAGTTTATATAATGCGTCGCCCTGAAATCAAAACTAACTTACCTGGTCCTAAAGCAGCTGCTATAATCGAAAGAGACAATCAAATTATATCCCATTCATTGCCCAGAGAATATCCTCTGGTTATCGCAAAAGGGAAAGGTGTTTGGGTTGATGATCCTGATGGAAACAGTTTTCTCGATTTTACATCGGGAATAGCTGTTTGTAATACAGGACATTGTCATCCTGAAGTGGTTGAAGCAGCCAAATCCCAGCTGGATAAGCTGATTCATACTTGCGGCGCCGATTTTTATCATTCCCCAATGGTAGAAATAGCCGAGGAGCTGGCTTCTATCGCTCCCGGTAGCGACAAAAAACGTATCTTCCTCGGTAATTCAGGTGCAGAGGTGGTGGAAGCTGGATTTAAACTAGCCCGCTGGCATAGTGGTCGACAAAAGGCGCTGGCCTTCTTTGGTGCCTTTCATGGAAGAACCATGGGAGCGTTAACCCTCACTGCATCCAAAGCAATTCATAAGAAAAAGTTTGGCCCGTTAGTCCCAGGTGTCACGCATACACCCTATGCGCACTGTTATCGTTGCGCATTCAATTTGAGCTATCCCAAATGTGATTTGGCCTGTGTAAGCTATATTGAAGATCAACTGTTCAAGACGGTTCTTCCACCTGAAGAGGTTGCCGTTATCGTTGTGGAAGCAATCCAGGGAGAAGGTGGATATATTGTTCCTCCACCGGAATATCACCAACGCTTGAAAGCTTTGGCAGAAAAATACGGTATTTTATATATGGTCGATGAAATTCAAACCGGAATGGGGCGGACCGGCAAGATGTTTGCCATCGAACATTTCGAAGTGGTGCCAGACCTCATTACCAGCGCCAAGGGTATCGCCTCCGGCATGCCACTCAGTGCCCTCATCGCTAAAGACGAAATTATGGACTGGGACGAGGGTTCTCATGGCTCAACCTATGGCGGGAATCCCGTTTGCTGTGCAGCTGGCCTGGCATCCATAAAACTCGTCAAAAATGGTCTTGCCGCCAATGCAGCCGTCCAGGGAGAAATTCTTCGCAAAGGACTTGATGAGATAAAAGAACAATTTGAATGCATTGGAGACGTTCGAGGCCTTGGTTTAATGCAAGCTGCAGAATTTGTGACGGACAGGCACACTAAAACCCCCGACAAAAAGACCCGCAATCTGATGCTGCGAAAATGCTTTGAACATGGACTTCTGCTTTTGAGCTGCGGAGACAGTACCATTCGTTTCTGTCCACCGCTGATCACAACGACAGAGCAGATAGAGGTCGGTCTGGAGATCTTTGCTGATGTTTTGAAGCAGATTACCGGCTAGCCAACCTGTAAGCTCTGACGACCCATTCACAGCGGTAGACAGGGTTTTTCTTAACAAAAACTACGAGAGAGGCACATTTGAGTCAAAATGAATACGCAATTAAGGTTGAAAACCTCCACAAACGTTTCGGGTCGATTGAAGTCCTGAAAGGCGTTTCGCTGTCAGCGAATAAGGGTGATGTGATTGCATTGATCGGTAGCAGTGGCTCAGGTAAAAGTACGCTTTTGCGATGCCTCAATTTATTGGAAATTCCAGATAAGGGTAAAGTTTTCATTGATGGTGAGTTGATCCAGATGAAACAGAAAGCTGGTCATCTTAAACCGGCAGACAACCGCCAGGTCGACCGAATTCGTCAACAATTGGGAATGGTTTTTCAAGATTTTAACCTTTGGGAACACATGACCGTACTCGAAAATATTATCGAAGCTCCGGTTCATGTTTTAAAGTTACCTAAGGCTGAATGTATTGAAAAGGGAAAGGCCCTTCTGGATAAAGTAGGCCTGTACGATAAACTTAAAAATTATCCGAACCAGCTATCCGGGGGGCAACAGCAGCGGGTGGCAATTGCAAGGGTTTTAGCCATGGAACCCAAAGCACTTTTATTTGATGAACCAACCTCAGCCCTGGATCCGGAACTGGTGGGTGAAGTACTGCGGGTGATTCGCTCCCTTGCAGAAGAGGGGCGGACCATGCTCATTGTTACTCATGAAATCGGGTTCGCACGTGAAGTATCGTCCCACACTATTTTCCTGCATGAAGGAATCATTGAAGAGGAAGGTCGATCCAGTGACGTTATCAACAATCCTACGTCACCG
>Ga0307989_1000902_pt1 | contig 17323 bp, 15 predicted proteins | sample EllFjometagen185_FD_203164 | JGI IMG/M metagenome (GOLD analysis project Ga0307989, IMG submission 203164) | Marine microbial communities from Ellis Fjord, Antarctic Ocean - #185 | ecosystem: Environmental > Aquatic > Marine > Unclassified | place: Southern Ocean | collected 2014-10-08
AATAAATAGTCGTTCCAAATACAAAACCAATACCATAGTTTGATTTTGAATTTACCCAAAATCCTTTTTCTTTTAAATGATAATAAAATGGAGAGTAATCTTGTACCACTTCCAATTTACCATAGAAAAGATCAAAGAAATCAATTTTCAATCCAATCTGTCCTGAGGCACAGAACAAATCTTTAGTTAATATTTCATAATTTTCATCACTATATTTTCCTTTTGAATAACCACTACTTATACAGTAATATAATGATATATTTCTATCAAAATGATAATAATCAGTTAAAGAAACTTGAAATTTTTGTTCATAAACATTATGCAAGTTGACTCCGATCCAACCAGTCAATGAATAATTCAAACCAATCTCATCCCAGAACAAAATATGATGTTTAAAAATGAGTTTATTGGAGATATCCCATTTGTTATCATAATCAGAAAATCTTTGTTCTTGTAGAAGATAGGGCTCTCTAAATAAGATTGGAATACCTTCATTATATCGATGTCTATAAATTAATCCCTTCCAAAAGCCAATCAAAAAACCTACACTAGATCCTGTCACTAAAGCAACAGATCCAGTAACTTGCATTCCTAAACCAGGAGCCTCGAGAACCTCAAAAAGCACAGATTGAGACAAAAATATAGAATTCCATCTTATTATTTCTCTAATCGGTTGGTTTATTAAATAATCCTGTAAAATTGGTTTTTCCAAATTTTCGGATTTGTACATGTTTGTAGAATCATTTATCGAAATCGAATTATCTTCTCCCAATTCAGTTATACTTTTCTCTTCACATAAAAGAATAATGGTTAAAAAGATAAATATGATGGTTACAAACAGCTTATTCACTATTGAATTCCAATATAAGTATTGATTAGATTATTTACATCAATTGATTGATTTCTATTACGTAGATTATCAAAAACCACTTCTTCCTCTTCGTGTGGTAATATAAAATGTAGTGCTTTTACTGCTTCTAAAACAACATACTCATCAGCGTCATCTAGTAATTCAATGGCAGATAATATGAAATCTTCATTTGTTGTAGTCCGTAACAACCTAAGAGATTTTAAAAAAGTAATTTTACTATCTGTATCATTATTATTTACTAATTCTTCAAGCAGATCCATGTTGTTTAGAACAACATTTTTTAGTACTAATTCACTTTCATAAGTATTATACAGAATATTCTGATTTGTTGATATGAAAAATTGCTTCATAATTTCACTATCTGCAAAATAGCTAATGGCAGATATTAATGTGTAAGTAAGTTCTCTATTAAGAGAAACAGATTGATTAAATAATGTAAGCAGATAATTTTTTGCTGCATTAGTTTCTGTATATGCAAGACTGTAAATTACACTTTTTACTTGATTTTTGTCTGAAGCTTGATTTAATACATTAATAAGTATATTTGTCCAAGTATCTAAATCTTGTGATAAGTCTGGTGAAAGTATATATTTTTTAGCTGCGTTGGCAGCTGCATTAACAATCTCTGGTTCAGTATTTATAAGTAATGTTTGTATTCTTGTTTTGTTCGTTGCAAGGTCTAAAGTCTTTCCAATTTCGGAAGCAGCATAAGATCTTAAACTAATGGACATGTTAGTATCAGTTGCTAAGTTATACAAAACATTTTCATAAGTAACTCGTTCGATATCATCAGTCTCGGTATATGTATATTTATCTTTGAGAAAATCAATTGCTGCAATTCGGAATTGATCTGGACTGGTTCCTAATGCTACTTTTTGGACTATTCTATTTCTAAAAACACCTTCATCATCAAATCTGTTGTTTGTAAATAATATCAGTTCTACCGATAGGTTCTCATCACCTAATTCAGAAATATCTACAATTGCATCAGCAATTACTTCATCAGACAAAGCATTGAAATATTCTGTTAATGCTTCATGAACTGCTTTTTCTCCATCCCCGGAATAAGTTTCAATAATTTCTGTAAATTCCTCTTGATAATTTTGTGCAAATATTGGTGTTATTAAATACATCAAAACTATAATCATCATAAATATAATTGAATTTTTTTTCATTACTTTTTCTCCTTATTTTTTTTAACAATTAAACTCAACTTCTTGTTTCTCCACTAAAATCCTCTCCAATTACTCAGAGAGGATTTGTCCGAATAAATTTATTTTTCCCAATATAGAATATATTATTAACCTTACAAAATTTACTTTCTAAAACTGATAAGTTACTTTTTTCTGTAAAGTCTAAAAAAGTGAATAATTGTGCAAGAAAAATATATATATTTTTCAAATGAGAATAGTATAATGATATCTTAACAAATTTATTTACAAACAATTAGGATTCTGAAAAGATTTTTAAATAGTTTGTACAATTTGGTTATGTTGAGTAATATTAACATTGTAGTAAAATAGAATTGAATGTATATTAGATAATTTTGATTTCCAAGCTAAAGCTTTGTAGCAACTTTTCTTTATTGTTGATAAGTTGAACTTATCAACTTGGGTTGCGTTCGCAAGTTCAACTTGCGAACGAGTGTTAATATTGTAGAGACAGTCACAATATAATTCTTGCCATCTAAAAGAAGATAATTAAATTATTCACAAGTTTTTGGGGATAAAATAGAATGAATAAATTTAAGTTAATATCTAGTTATCAGCCAAGAGGTGACCAACCTCAGGCAATCTCTGCTTTGGTTGAAGGCATTGAGAATAAGGAAAGATTCCAGACCTTACTCGGTGTAACCGGCTCAGGGAAAACGTTCACAGTAGCTAACGTTATTCAGGAAGTAAATAAACCTACACTGGTAATTTCCCATAACAAAACTCTGGCAGCCCAATTATATGGTGAATTCAAACTTCTTTTCCCTGAAAATGCAGTTGAGTTTTTCATAAGTTATTACGATTATTATCAGCCCGAAGCTTATATCCCTGGTCAGGATGTATATATAGAAAAAGATTCAGACATCAACAGCCAAATTGAAAAATTGAGATTGCGAGCTACAATGAGTTTAATGGAACGCAGAGATGTGATCATTGTAGCAAGTGTGTCCTGCATTTATGGATTAGGAACTCCACAGAATTATCGTGATGCACTCATTCGAATAAAGGTTGGGGATATTATTGATAGAGATGAACTGCTTAAAAAACTTATAGAGATCCATTACGGTAGGAATGACATGGCGTTTGAACGTGGTGCTTTCCGGGTTCGGGGAGATATTGTTGATATTTATCCGGCATATTTGGAAAATTCCATTCGGATAGAATTCTTTGGTGATGAGATAGAAAATATATCACGTATAAATCCCTTGAATAATAGGATTCTAGAAGAAGTTGATGAATATCCTATCTATCCTGCGAATCACTTTATTATTTCTAAAGATACATTAAAGACAGCTATCGAACAGATAAAAATAGAACTGAAAGATAGAATAAATTATTTTGAAACAAATAATAAACTCTTGGAAGCACAACGTATCAATCAACGTGTGAATTTTGATATTGAAATGCTTAATGAACTTGGCTTCTGTTCCGGTATCGAGAATTATTCGCGTCATCTTACCGGTGGTAAAAAAGGTGATCCGCCATATTGTCTGTTAGATTACTTCCCAGATGATTTTCTAATGATCATTGACGAGTCTCATGCTTCAATTCCCCAAATTCATGGGATGTTTGGCGGGGATTATACACGGAAAAAAAATCTAATTGATTTTGGGTTTAGATTACCTTCCGCTTTCGATAATCGTCCTTTAAAATTTGATGAATTTGAGAATAAAATAAATCAGGTGATCTTCCTTTCTGCTACTCCTGCCGCTTATGAATTGGAAAAAACTGATGGTGTAATAGTAGAACAAGTTATTCGCCCAACCGGATTAATAGATCCGATAATCGAAATTAAGCCAATTGATACGCAGGTTGACGATCTAATAATGCAGATCAATGAGCGAACTGCCAAAAAAGAAAAAATATTGGTAACTACTCTCACTAAACGGATGGCAGAAGATTTAAGTGAATATTTAACAAAAGCAGGAATTAGAACCCGTTATCTGCACAGTGAGATCGGAACAATGGAACGATCGAAAATAATTAGAGAATTACGCCTGGATGAATTTGATGTACTGGTTGGAATAAATCTTCTACGTGAGGGACTAGACCTACCGGAAGTTTCTCTAGTTGCAATTTTAGATGCTGATAAGGCAGGTTTTTTACGCTCAGCTAGATCTCTCATTCAAACTTCCGGAAGAGCCTCTCGAAATACCAATGGAAAAGTGATTTTTTATGCTGATAAAATATCCTCGGCAATGCAGGAAGCTATCTCTGAAACTGAGCGTAGAAGAACTATACAGATTCAGTTTAATTTAGATAATAATATTACACCACAATCTATTAAGAAAAACATTGACGACATAATGATTGCAACAACTGTTGCCGACGGTTATCAAAAATCTGGTAAAAAAGATGAAAAATCAGATAGGGATAAGTTCAAAGAATATTTAGAGTTAGATTCCATAGAAAGTATTGTGGAATTATTGGAAAAAGAAATGCATGAAGCATCAGAAAATCTAAATTTTGAGAAAGCTGCTGAACTCAGAGACAGGATCTTTGAGCTTAAAGAACTATAGCTAGGGGTAATTGATACCAAAATGGACTCGCAAGATATCTGTTTTAATTTAACAAGACATCAACATACAAACTTTTACAAAATAATAAATAATAATAAATATCCAAAAACAATGGAAATTAATGGTGATCAATACTGTTATATCTATAAGGAGTTGTAATGCCGAAAAATCACAAACCTGAGGATGTTGAAAGATTCAAAGAAGGAACGATCATCAGAAATGATGATAAACATTCTAAGATGGAAGTAGAAGTTCCTGAAGTAAAATCTACAGGTGATTATAATAAAACACCAGTTTATATTTATTACGACTGGTGTAAGAAGTGTGGAATATGTGTTACCTTTTGTCCTACCGGCGCATTAGGAAGAAGACCGGATGGTGCACCCTATGTCCCTTATCCCGAAAAATGCATTCATTGTGAAATGTGTGACAGATTATGCCCTGATTTTGCAATAACAGGCGCTAAAAGGTAGGAGAAGAAATGTCGAATAATAAAATAAAACCAAAAACTGTACTAATGCAGGGTAATGAAGCTATTGCGCGTGGTGCATTAGCAGCAGGACTTGATTTCTTTGCTGGATACCCAATTACCCCATCAACGGAGATCGCAGAAATTTGTTCAGTTGAATTACCTAAAATTAAAGGGAAATTTATTCAGATGGAAGATGAGATCGCCAGCATATCTGCCATTATTGGTGCGTCATTAGCTGGTGCAAGAACAATGACAGCCACAAGTGGTCCCGGTTATTCATTAATGACAGAAGGAATTGGATTTGCAAAAATGACGGAAACACCTTGTGTAGTTGTAAATGTAATGCGGGGTGGACCTAGCACAGGTCTTCCAACTAAACCATCACAATCTGATATTATGCAGGCACGTTGGGGGAATCATGGAGATGCTCCGGCAATTGCTCTTTATCCAAACTCGGTAAGTGAAAGTTATGCGCTTTCTATTAGAGCTATGAACCTGGCAGAAAAATATAGAACATGTGTTGTAATTCTCTCTGATGAAGTGCTTGGTCATATGCGGGGACCAATTGAATTACCTGATATTTCTAAAGTTAAAATTGTAAAAAGAGTTACTCCAACTAAACCACCAGAATGGTATCAACACTATCCTGATAATCCAAAATATCCTATGCCTAAAGCATGTTTTGGAGAGGGATATCGCTTCCATGTTACGGGGCTTTCCCATGATGCAAAAGGATTTCCAACCAATAGAGCTGACGAAACAAAAATTCTTATGGATAGGCTTCGTAATAAGATTGCATATCATATTGATGATATTGTACAAATTGAAAATTATCAAATGCATGATGCAAAAATTGTTATTTTTGCAGCAGGAATAACTTCGAGAGCTGCTAAAGAAGCAGTTATGATGGCTAGAAAAAAAGGTATTAGGGTTGGAATGATGAGACCACTCACTATTTGGCCTTTCCCAGATGCTCTTGTAAAAAAATATCTAGGTGAGAAAAAGGCAATAATTGTTCCGGAACTGAATGAAGGACAACTTTCACTAGAATTGAAAAGAGTGATGGGGGGTATCTGGAATTATGAAACAAGGAAAACAAAAAAAATTAAAGAAATCAATAGAACTGACGGATTGCTTATTACACCAGATCAGATACTGCAAACAATTATGGAGGTAAAATAAAATGCAAAAAATATCTCAGAAATCCATCCATAAATATTTAAGACATGACAAAAAGTTTCCTCATGTTTGGTGTCCGGGCTGCAGTAATGGAATAGTATTGGGTGCAGTAATAAGGGCAATTGCAGAATTAGGTTTGAAGAAAGATAATATTGCCATGGTATCGGGTATTGGGTGCTCAAGCAGAATGCCTGTTTATGCTGATTTTAATACATTACACAGTTTGCATGGCAGAGCAATAGCATATGCAACTGGAGTAAAAATGTATAAACCGGAAATGGACGTAGTTGTAATTACCGGTGATGGAGATGCTACAGCAATTGGTGGTAATCATTTTATACATGCAGCACGGAGGAATATCAATCTCACAGTTGTTCTTATAAATAATAATATTTATGGAATGACCGGAGGTCAGTATTCTCCCACTACTCCTCATGGAGATATAGCTACAACAACACCGTATGGTAATATCGATCCAACTTTTGATATCTGTAAATTAGCTATTGGAGCAGGCGCAACATTTGTAGCTAGAACTTCAGCTTACCATGCCATTGAAACGCAATCTTTTATCAAACAGGCTTTTGAACATAAAGGTTTCTCATTGGTAGAAATTGTTAGTGCTTGTCCAGTTATCTACGGTCGTTTGAACAAGAAGGGTGATGCACCTACAATGATGAAGCAAATGAAAGAAAATGTGATCTCAGTAAAAGATTATGAGAAATTATCACCTGACGATAAAACGAATAAAGTAACAAGAGGTATATTAATGCATGATACCGAAAAGAAAGAATATACTGAAGCATATGGTGACTTGATAGATTCCCTTGATGAGTCAGAGGGAGGAAGCAATGAATAATAAACTATTCAAGAAGGAGATCAGGTTAAGTGGAAGCGGTGGTCAGGGTCTCATTACTGCCGGGATAATTCTAGCTAGAGCAGCAGTATTGGATAAAGTTCGAGTTACTCAAACTCAGAGTTACGGTCCAGAATCTCGTGGCGGAGCAAGTCGTGCTGATGTTATTATAAGTAACGATGAATTTTATTATCCAGAAGCTGTTAATTTTGATGTTTTACTTTCTCTTACTCAAGAAGCTTGTGATAAATATATTGTAAATCTGAAAGAATCTGGGATTTTAATCGCAGATACATCTAATATTAAGAATATTGTTCATACGGATTCGAAAGTTTATGAATTACCTTTTACGGATATTGCAATGAACAAATTAGGTACAACGCTTCCTACCAATATACTCACTCTTGCTTTTTTGGTAAAGATCACGGGTGTAGTCACAGAAAACTCTCTTAAAACTGCAGTTAGTAATTCAGTGAAATCGCAATATGTAGATTTGAATATTAAGGCTTTAAAAATTGGATTTAAGCTTGCTTCTGAAGAGATGGCAAAACAGTAGGGGATTTTGTGCCGAAAAATGTTAATCATATTGGAATAGCTGTTAGAAGCATTGAAGAGACAGCAGAGTTCTACAAAAAGCTGGGATTAGAAATTGAATCTATTGAAATAGTGGAATCACAAAAAGTTCGAGTCGCTTTCATACCCGTTGGTGATGTTAGGATTGAATTGCTGGAACCAACTTCCGATCAAAGCACAATTGCTAAGTTTATAGAAAAAAAAGGTGAAGGTATTCATCATGTTGCTTTGGGTACAGAAAACCTGATTGATAAACTTGCGGAAGCAGAAGCAAATGGTATTCGCTTAATTGACAAAACTCCCCGATTAGGTGCTCATAATGCAAAGATAGCATTTCTGCATCCTAAATCTTCTCATGGTGTTTTATTAGAATTATGCGAAGAAAATCATAAATAAAGTGATGTAGATATAGAGATAAAGTTACGTTATTTAACACTGTAAATATTAATTAGTGAGAAGTAAAAAATTAATAATATTAATTTGACAACATCTTACTAATTGAGCTTTGAGTCAAAATGAATTAGTGAAAATTATAAATTCTTTGATATTCAAAAATAGTTTCAGAGGGGTTGCTTTGATAGCATTTATAGATGATAATATTATATCTCAATTTGAGATATTTCAAACTGATGATTCTATAATGAAAATTAAAGAAAGAAGATCTTAAAAAAAGCACAGCTGCAAATTTGCAGCTGTGCTTTTTTGTAGGTTATTAATTCACGATATGAAATATTATGAATATATAAGAGTGTACATAGTGTGAAAATAATTCTGCTGTGAAATATGAAATTCATAATAAAATTTTTGCAGTAGTTTAAGAAGTAAAAGAAAAAAAGTAAAAATTAAGGAGGAAATATACAAATGGAAATCAAAGTTGAAATGATTGATGTGTATATCGGTGGTGAATTGTTCCAGGTTCCAAAAGGTTCGACCATTATTATGGCCATGGAATACGCAGGTTTTCAATTGAAAAAAGGTATAGGTTGCAGGGAAGGCTATTGCGGAGCCTGTGCAACAGTATATCGCGAAAAAGGTGATTATAAATTAAAAGGTGGCTTAGCTTGCCAAACAGTTGTAACAGATGGAATGACAATTGCCATGATACCATTTGTACCTGCAGAAAAACCACTCTATAATCTGAATGATCTTACTCCTGATGTAGGTACATTCACTAAGCTTTTTCCAAGTGTATTTCGATGTGTTTCTTGTAATACCTGCACCAAAGCATGCCCTCAGGATATTGAAGTAATGGATTATGTACAAGCACTTATTCGTGGAGACATTGCAAGAGCTGCAGATATCTCATTTGATTGTATTCGTTGCGGATTGTGTGCACTTCGATGCCCGGCTGAGATTGTACAATATAATGCAGGAATTCTTGCTCGTCGTTTATATGGAAAATACCTCGCAAAAAACAGTCCAGAATTAGATGAAAGATTAAAAGAATTAGAAGAAGGAAAATTTGATAAAGAAATTGAAGAATTAAAGAAAATGCCCGACGATAAACTTTCTGAAAAGTATTATAGTCGTGAGATAAAAATTTCATAGCAGGAGCGAGTAATGTATCCAGAATATATGAATGAATCTATAAAAAAAGTAGAACAAACGCGTCCCCAAAGATTAGAGCTGGCAAAAAAACATGGAAAGAATGTTTTTCCTGGTATGGGTGAGCAAGAAAGAGCTGACATATTAGCAAAATTTCATCCCGACTATAAAGATGATGCACTCAGAGAATTACGAATTGGTCCTAATAAAGGTGACAAAATTATTAATGAAGTTGTAGATGTAATGGAATCTTATCCACGTGATTATCCTGAAACTTTTGATTTGAACAAAGTGGATATGGAAACCGATATATTAATAATAGGTGCTGGATCCGCAGGTCTTTCTGCTGCAATCGAAGCAAGTGAGAGTGATGCAGAAGTATTGCTTATAACCAAATTGCGATTAGGAGATTCTAACTCCATGATGGCACAAGGTGGTATTCAAGCTGCTGATCAAGCTGATGATAATCCAATTTTACATTATCTTGATGTAATTGGTGGAGGGCATTTTGATAACAAACCGGAACTGGTTGATGCTCTTGTGATGGATGCGGCTCCGTCTATTAAGTGGTTGGAAGAAATGGGCGTTATGTTCGATAAAAATGAAGATGGCTCGATGATGGTGAAATCTGGTGGTGGAACTTGCCGCAATAGAATGCACTCTACCCGTGATTATACCGGAGCAGGGATCTGTCGTGTTTTACGAGATGAAGTTTATAACCGTCCTGAAAAAATTAAATGTATTGAGTATTCTGCCGCAACAGAACTGATCCTTGATGAAAAAGGACAATGTGCCGGTGCGATAATTTATCATCTAGAAAGTAAACAGTATTCTATTGTAAAAGCTAAAACCGTTATAATTGCAACAGGTGGTTTCGGAAGATTGCACGTGCGTGGTTTTGAAACTACAAATCATTACGGAGCAACAGCAGATGGATTAGTAATGGGTTATAGAGCTGGAGCAAAAATGATGTTTATGGATTCTGTACAATATCATCCAACTGGAGCAGTATTTCCTGAGCAAATTGTTGGCTTTTTATGTACGGAAAAAATTAGGGGATTAGGCGCTCAGCCTGTAAATAAGGATGGAGAATTATTCGTATATCCTTTGGAACCACGTGATATTGAAGCATCCGCATTTATCAAAGAATGTGAAAGTAACATGGGTATTACTACACCTTCTGGTCTTAAGGGTATTTGGTTGGATTCACCACTGATCGAAGAACTAAGTGGTGAAGGTACTATCGAGAAAAACTTACCAGCCATGTTAAGACAATTCCAAAGATTTGATATTGATATCCGCAAATATCCTATGCTTGTATTTCCAACATTACACTATCAAAATGGTGGTTTGGAAATTGAAGCAAATGCAGAGACTACAATTCCTGGATTATATGTAGCTGGAGAAGCGTCAGGTGGGATTCATGGCCGCAATCGTCTAATGGGAAATTCCCAACTGGATATTATTGTGTTTGGGCGTAGAGCTGGTAGGAATGCTGCCGCAAAAGTTAAAGAGGGTATTAAGCTAGGAAAGCTTTCTTTACAACATGTTACAGATTACATTAAGGAAGTTGATGGGTTAGAAATTGATAAAAAACACATTTCTCCTATTGTCCTTCCAGACTACATTCCCGATCATGTAAAAGCAAAACAACTTTCATCAGAATTTCAGGGAACTTTGTTCTAAATAGGAGATTTTGTGAATATACACGAATATCAGGCAAAGCAGATTTTTGCCAGCTATAATATTCCAATTCAAGATGGAATAACAATTGAAGATGCAAATGATGCACGAGAAGCAGCTGAAAAAATTGGTGGTGATTTCTGGGTTCTAAAAGCTCAAATTCATGCTGGTGGCAGAGGTAAAGGTGGTGGAGTAAAATTCGCTAAATCCATTGAAGAAGTCGAGAAATACGCTTCCGATATTTTAGGAATGACACTCGTAACACATCAGACAGGTCCCGCAGGAAGGCTAGTAAAAAAACTCTTCATTGCAAGTGGTGTAGACATAAAGAAAGAGTATTATCTGGGAATGGTTCTTGATAGAACTGCTGAAATGCCGGTAATGATGGCATCTACAGAAGGTGGGATGGAAATTGAAAAAGTAGCTGCCGAAACTCCTGAGAAGATTATAAAAGTTGGAATTGATCCACTCATTGGTTTCAGAGCCTTCCATGCCAGAAAGCTGGCTTCCGGATTACATCTTTCAGCTGAGCAAATGAAGCATTTTGGCAAATTTGCTAAAGCACTTTATGAGGTGTATTCCAATAATGATGCCAGCCTTATTGAGATAAATCCACTAGTTCTAACAGGGGAGGACACTTTCTTGGCACTTGATGCTAAAATGGGGTTTGATGATAATGCTCTTTATCGACATCCTGATCTAAAAAATATGCGTGACCTAGATGAGGAAGAACCTACCGAATTAGAAGCTAGTAAATATGGTTTGAGTTACGTGAAATTAGATGGTAATGTTGGTTGCATGGTAAACGGTGCTGGATTAGCTATGTCGACAATGGACATTATTAAGTTGAATGGTGGCGATCCTGCAAACTTCTTGGATGTAGGTGGTGTAGCTAGTACAGAAACAGTAGCTAAAGGTTTTGAAATCATTTTGGAAGATCCAAACGTGAAAGCAATTTTTGTAAATATTTTCGGTGGGATCGTACGGTGTGATAGAATTGCCAATGGGATTTTAGAAGCTACTGAAAAGATAGATGTAAAAGTTCCGCTTATTGTTCGCTTAGACGGCACAAATTCTTCAGAAGCAGCCGAAATACTTAAAAGGGCAAACATCAAAAACATCATTACAGCTACTGACCTGGCAGATGGCGCTCAAAAGGCTGTTAAGGCTGCTGAAGGGATACGATCATGAGTATATTAGTGAATAAGGATTCTAGGGTTTTAGTTCAGGGCTTCACAGGAAAAGAAGGAACTTTTCATGCTCAGCAATGTATAGATTATGGTACAAATATAGTAGGTGGTGTTACACCTGGTAAAGGTGGACAGATCCATTTAGGAAAACCAGTTTTTGGCTCTGTTCAAGAAGCGGTAGAAGCTGTACAAGCTGATGTTAGTATTATTTTTGTTCCTCCGGCTTTCTCGGCAGATGCAGTTATGGAAGCAGCAGATGCGGGAATTAAAGTAATAATTTGTATTACAGAAGGAATTCCTGTATCTGATATGATGCTGGCTAAAAAATTTGTTCAAAAGAAAGGTGCAATTCTTATTGGTCCAAATTGTCCGGGTATTATTTCAGCTGAAGAAGCCAAAATTGGTATCATGCCAGGATTTGTTTTTAAGAAAGGTAATGTTGGTGTGATTTCTAAATCTGGAACTCTTACCTACGAAGCTGCCAATCAGGTTGTTCAAGCTGGTTTGGGTATTACTACAGCTATTGGTATCGGTGGAGATCCAATTATTGGAACAACTTATATTGATCTTTTAAAGCTATTTGAAGAAGACCACGAAACAAAAGCTATTGTGATGATCGGTGAGATTGGTGGAGACCTTGAGATCCAGGCTGCTAAATATATTAAAGAAAATATTACAAAACCTGTTGTTGCTTTTATTGCAGGTCAAACTGCACCTAAAGGAAAACGAATGGGACACGCAGGTGCAATTATTGCTGGTAGCAAAGGGACAGCTAAAGAGAAAATGGATGCGCTGGAAGCAGCTGGTGTTCATGTTGTAGCTTCTCCTGCAGAGATTGGTAAGAAAGTGAAAGATATCCTTGGGTAATTATTGTCATCCTGAGCGTAACCAAAGGATAAACATGTTAAAAATATTTAAAGATTTAAATAAATAAATGAGGTGATACCATGAGAGAAGTGAATGTTAAAGAGCTGATCCCTGTTGTAAAGAAACTCTGCATCGATGCTAACTACTATATTGGTGAAGATGTAATTGCTAAGATCAAAGAATTTAAAGAAAAAGAAGAATCTCCCACAGCAAAAAATGTTTTGGATATTCTACTGGAAAATTATGAGCTGGCTGATAAAGAGCAAATGCCAATCTGCCAGGACACAGGTATTGCTGTCTGTTTTATAGAGATTGGGCAAGATGTTCATTTAACAGGTGGAGATTTTACCGAAGCAATTAACGAAGGCGTTCGTCAAGGTTATCAAGATGGATATTTACGTAAATCTATGGTTGCAGACCCGATAATTGATAGAATAAATACAAAAGATAATACACCTGCAATTATATATACAGAAATTGTACCTGGTGAAAAGATCAAGATAACTATTGCTCCTAAGGGTGGTGGTAGCGAAAACATGAGCGAAGTAAAGATGATGAAAGCCGCCGATGGTATTGAAGGTGTTGTTGAATTTGTGGTAGATCGCATTAGTAGATCAGGTGGGAACCCATGCCCTCCTATTGTTGTTGGTGTTGGCTTAGGTGGAAATTTTGAACAAAGTGCTCTACTCGCTAAGAAATCACTATTGCGCTCTCTAACCGTACAAAACCCAAATCCAAAATGGGCAAAAGTAGAAAAAGAAATTTTAGATAAAATTAATAATCTTGGAATCGGTCCTCAAGGACTTGGCGGAAGAACAACAGCTCTGGGTGTTTCTATTTTATCCAAGCCATGCCATATTGCTTCCATGCCGGTTGCTGTAAATGTTCAGTGCCATGCTGCACGTCATAAAAGTGTTGTAATATAAAGGAGAAAAGATGGAAGTACATTTAACTACGCCATTAAAAACCGAAGATCTGGAAAAATTGAAGATCGGAGATCAAGTATTTATTACTGGAACAGTTTATACAGGAAGAGATGCAGCGCATAAAAGACTTGTAGAACTTCTTCAGAAAGGAGAAAAACTTCCCTTTAATGCAGAAGGACAAATTATTTATTATGTAGGACCCGCACCAGCCCCACCAGGAAAACCTATTGGTTCTGCTGGACCAACAACAAGTTATCGGATGGATCCATATGCACCTGCTCTTTTGGATGTAGGGATGAAAGCGATGATAGGGAAAGGACCTAGAGATCAATCTGTTATAGATTCAATGATAAAAAATAAGGCAGTTTATCTAGCTGCGGTTGGTGGAGCAGCTGTTGTTGTGGCAAAATCTATAAAGGAATCTAAAATTATAGCTTATGAAGATCTTGGACCTGAAGCTATTCGAGAAATGAAAGTAGAGAACTTCCCTTGTGTTGTAGCAAATGATGTTTATGGAAACGATATCTATAAATCAGGTGTTGAACAATACAAAAGATAAGAAAACCCCTTTAATTCCCCCTTCCAAAGGGGGACAGCTCAGCTCCCCTTTTTACAGTGAGAAGCGACAAAGTCGCAGAGGGTTTTAGTTAGATTAATATGAAATAATAAAATATAAGGAGAAGTTTATGGAAAAATTGAAAATGGATCTCACAAACTTAAATGAGGTTTTCCCTGAGGATTTTTCACAGGAGCAAATAGCTACAGGAAAGACACTATTTTTAAAGAAAATGTCGGAAGATGCTCACAAATTTTACGGTGGAAAAATTCAGACGGTTCCCAAGGCAGGTGTATTTGGATTTAACTGGTTCAATGTATGGTACACTCCCGGAGTTTCCAAAATTTCCACAACTATCCGTGATGACAACGATACAAGTTTTGATCTTTCCAACCGCGGGAATTTGGTTGCAGTGGTAAGTGATTCCACACGGGTTTTGGGAGATGGTGATTGTACTCCTCCAGGTGGTTTAGGCGTAATGGAAGGAAAAGCATTTCTGATGAAATATCTCGGAGGTGTGGATGCAGTTGCTCTCTGTGTAGACAGCAAAGATGAGAATGGTAAGAACGATCCCCAAAAAATCATTGATTTTGTTAAAATGTGCCAGCATAGTTTTGGTGCTATTAACCTGGAAGATATTTCTCAGCCAAACTGTTATAAAGTACTAGATACTTTACGTGAAGAATGTAGCATACCTGTTTGGCATGACGATGCTCAGGGAACAGCATGTGTTACATTAGCCGGACTTATCAATGCACTTAAACTGGCAGAGAAAAAAATTGAAGATGTTAAGATCGTAATGTTAGGTGCAGGTGCTTCTAATACAACAATTGCCAGATTGATAATTGCAGCAGGTGGAGATCCGAAAAAAATGTATATGTTTGATTCTAAAGGTGGATTGCATACAGACCGATCTGATATAGAAGCAGATAAACGTTTTTACAGAAAATGGGAACTTTGCGAAAGTACAAATCCAGAAAAGATCACTGAATTCCCAGAAGCGTGTATTGGAGCAGATGTTATGATTGCACTTTCTAAACCAGGACCCGATACTGTAAAACCGGAGTGGATAAGAACCATGGCAGAAAAATCTATCGTGTTTACATGTGCCAATCCAATTCCAGAAATATATCCGTATGCAGCTAAAGAAGCTGGAGCTTTTATCGCAGCTACAGGACGCGGTGATTTCCCAAATCAAGTAAATAATTCAATTGGTTTTCCGGGAATTTTAAAAGGTGCATTACTGGTTCGAGCATCTAAAGTAACAGATAATATGGCAATTGCAGCTGCACATTCTCTGGCATATTATGCAGAGAAACGCGGTATCAATCCTGAAAATATTGTTCCGACAATGGATGAAGCTGGAGTATTTGCTGTGGAAGCTGCAGATGTTGCAATGCAGGCTATCAAAGATGGAGTTGCTAGAATTGAAATGACTTGGGATGAAGCATTTAAAAAAGCAAAAGATGACATCGATTATTCACGCGGGATGACTAAATTAGTAATGGATAATGGCTATATTGATACTCCACCTGAAGATATGCTGCAAGATGCGATTAAGTGGGCAATAGACAAGGTTAAATAAAATATTATGATTAGATAGAAAAAAGCGTACAAGAAATATGTGCGCTTTTTTCCTTTACAGCAGTAAGATATTTTTGCTGTTGGATATGAGAAAAGAAGTTGTTTGAAGGAGACTAAAATGTTAGACATTAATACTTATAGAGAAAATGCTATAAAATACAAAATGCGTGGTCAATTACAAAAGGCGATTTTAGAATACAAAAAGATTCTGCACATTGATCCTTCTGATGTGGATACAGTATATAATCTGGGTGAATTGTATTACATGAAGGGAGAAATGGGTGAATCAATCTGGTTTTTTGAAAAAGCTATAGAATCGGAACCTAAATACAGTCTCGCACTTTATAGGTTGGGAATCGCTTGTTACAGAGCCACAAAATTCTCTAAAGCTATCGAGTACTTTGATCGGATAACAGAAAACGTACCGGACCTGTATATGGCATATTATTGGAAAGGACTATGTTATTATCATCGCGGAAATACTAAAATGTCTATTAAATCATTTAAATCGTTACATGAAGTTAACCCAAATACTACTCTTGGTTATTATCAGATGTCAATTTCCTACAAAGCAGCTGGAAGATTTAAAGAAGCTGTTAAATGTTTAGAAAAAATCGCAAGTGAAGATCCTAATGTCGTTTCAGTTCAATTTCATCTTGGTTTATCGTATCTTGGCTTGAAGAAGATAACAAAAGCTATTGAATGTTTTGATAAAGTTATTGAACTAAACCCGGAACATAAAGGTGCTCAAGAAAAATTAGACTCACTTCTTACAGATCAGGAAATGCTTTATGGCTACGGAATTGCATCTCAGAAAGAGAGCAATACAAAAGAAGAGATCATTACGAATTTCCATGTAGGGCAAACCTATAAAGGTATGGGCATGATAGAAGAGGCATTTAAACACTTTAAAGATCAAGTAAAAAAGAAAAAATAAGGTGGAGGTTATAATTAAATATTTACTAGTTGTTTTTATTTTAATGGTCACACTTACAGTATTTGCCGATAATTTCAAATCTTTCTCAGAGTTTCAAACACACATAAAAAACGAATCATATCGAGTTGCAGATATGGAACTTCACAAACTGATAAAAAAATCTCGTGATTCACGCGAATATGAAATTGGTGACACACATACTTATTGGCGGTATGATCTTTCTGTTATGCCTCCTGGTTGGGTACAAATTACAGCAACATGCAGAGCTGTTGGTGAACATTGTTATGTTTTTGTAGCTGATAGTGAGTGGCAAGTAAATATGGACGAAGCAGATGTTCAGGAAGTATTTAATTATTT
>Ga0307989_1000903_pt1 | contig 17322 bp, 10 predicted proteins | sample EllFjometagen185_FD_203164 | JGI IMG/M metagenome (GOLD analysis project Ga0307989, IMG submission 203164) | Marine microbial communities from Ellis Fjord, Antarctic Ocean - #185 | ecosystem: Environmental > Aquatic > Marine > Unclassified | place: Southern Ocean | collected 2014-10-08
TTCACTTGTCCGACCGGAGGTGGCGCGAAGTTCCCCGCTGTTGGGGCAAGTAACGCCTTCTGTGCGGTTTTTTGGGGTGTTGACTACAATACCCCCGAGCAAGACCCGAATCGCGAAATTGTGGAGGCTTATCGCACCGCAACCAACACTTTCACAATTACCCGCGCACAAGAAAATACTTCGGCGCAAGCTTGGGCGAAAGATAGCAATTTTGCGCTCGTAATCACGAAAGGCAATTGGAATGAGATAGAAACTGAGATTGAAACGAATAAAGCAAATGCCAGCAATCATATTGCCGATCAATCTAATCCGCATAATGTAACAGCAGCGCAAACAGGTGCTACTCCAGTAGTCCATGCGAGTGATGAAACAAATCCTCACAGTGTGACTGCTGCACAAGTAGGCGCGACACCAGCAGATCACGAAACAAATACGAGTAACCCACATTCAGTTACCAAAGCTCAAGTCGGACTTGGGAACGTTACCGATGATTCACAGCTCAAACGCTCAGCCGGAGATTTTGCCACTTTCAGTGAAAAAACAACTCCTCACGATGATGACAAGGTTCTGATCGAAGACAGCGAGGCAAGCGGAGCGAAAAAGTACGTGAAGAAATCGAATCTCAGCCGAATCTCAAACAGCGTAACTCTCCCACTTGGGGAAACGATGATGATAGGGCTTCCCTGTATTTTTCGCAGGGGAAAGATTTGGGATTGCCGCGATCAAAATGTTTCAGGAGCGCAAACATCGAGAGAATGTGACCCTGATGATTCAAATAATATGAAGATAGCGAAAATAGCTGATGATCACTACATAATCAGTTATTGGAACTCAAGTTATTTTCGAATAAGACTAGCGAAGTGGACTGGCAGTTCGTGGTCAGTCGGAAATGAATATCAATTAAATGATACTTTTAACCTTTCGGTGGGCGCACTTGCAAAAGCGGGCAGCGACAAAGCCCACCTCTTCTATAATGACGGAGGTACAATGAAAGGGATTTTATTTACTGATTTAGACTTTGACGCGCTTACTCTCACAGTCAATAGTGAGCAGAATTTAAGCGAAACAGTGACAGATATTGATGGAGCAGAGTGGAGCGAAAATGATTCAAGGCTTTTAGTTTTTTGGGCAAATGGAAGTAGTAAATATGTAGGTTGTGCGACAGTCAACACGACCACAATATCAATGGGGAGCAATTACAATTATGACTCAGACTCAAATTACTCCCACCGCTTCCAAACAATGAAAAAAGCAGGTGACAACTATTTTTTAGTAGTCATGCAGTATTCAAATAATTTTAGAATTAGGGTTGGAAGCGTCAGTAGCGGGTCGATGTCGATGGGGTCAGTTCAAACATTTACAGCCGACAATCAATCAACTTTTTGCGCGGAATTCAATATGGCTGGAAACAAAGTGGCGATGTTTTGGAATACTAGCGGCGGATTTAGTGCAAAGGTTTCAACATTAAGCGGAACTACGCTCGGAAGTCCAAGTACAGGCGGTCAATGGAAGTCTGCAAGTAGTTATTACAAGCCAATCGTTGTTCAAGATATGGTTGATGATGTTTTTTGCTATATTGCAAAAACTGGCTCTACTGAATCACGAATGTATTTTGCACGAATTGATGGAGCAGGTACGGCAATTAAAGAAGCCACCACTTCGACTGTTACACCCTCAAGCGGATCAACAGGCGATTATGATATGGTAGCCGATCAAGGACACGCGATTTTATTATCGAAAGAAAGAACTGACTTCGGCGGAGAGCCGCGTATTTACAACATCACGCCACCATTCTCAATCGACTTTTCAGAAACAGACGTGACGGGGGTTTTGCAATCTGGTGGATCAGCCGGACAAAGTAAAAACGCCCTTCTGATCGGCGAGGTCGATAAAAATCAAACCGGTATGACAACAGGAGCAAAGCAATATGTTGATTCTGCTGGACTTCGCACTGAATCATTTGTCAGTAGAGTTGCTGATTTAGGAATCGCCAAATCAACAATCGAACTCCTGATTACAGGATAATTCATCATGCCCGATTACAAACTTCAAACAGTTCGAGATTTCAAAGGCTTCGGGAGCGGAGATGCTTTCGGCGAATACTTTCATTCGCAAGGAATGGCACGAACACTTAATGGAATCTCTCCACGTTGGAAAACGAGCAATACTGCCAATTCCGATTCACTCTCTGGATTAGCACTAATCAACTGGTTTACCCAAGAGACTTTCGGAAACATGTATGTTTTCGGGATCGCCAACGATGGGAAAATTTACCGCTCGCAATATGGGTACGGAACATGGGAATTAGCTCACACTCCAAGCGAGTCCAATCAAGGCAATGGATTGATCGCCGATCAAAAAGGACAACTGCTCTACATGGGTAACCGCTATCTCGGCAAATACGACGGCAGCACGTGGGATGACACCTTCCAAGATTTTGGCGCAAGCAATACGACAACGGATTTTCGACCAGTGGATCGATATGAGGACTGGGTACTCATCGGCAATAAAAACAAAGTGGCGGGCTACAACACAAGTGACGACAGCTTCAGTGAAAACTTATTTGATCTGCCGGAGAAATTCACAATCCGCGCAATCTCAGCCGGACGTACTGGAGTTTTACTTGGAGCGAATATTTCGCAACGTTCAGTATTAGTACTTTGGGATGCCTTCTCTGATCGCTCAATCGCGCCGTGGATAACTATCAACGATACGGTCAAAACCATCATTCCATACAGGGGCAATTGGTTGGTTATTTGCAGTCGGATGATTTACATCACCAACGGTTACTCGCTCGAGGAATTCGTAAAAGCTCCTGATCCGAAAATTACGAGAGACTTCATGAACGTAATTCCACAAGGCGTGGAGATACTTAGCAATAAGCTCATCTTAGCCAATACGAGTGGAACTGTAGGAAAAATAAAGTCTGGGATTTGGATTCTCGACCTTGATGCAAAGCTTTGGGAATTTACTCCAGTGTCCAGCGGAATAACTTCAAATATTCAAATGGGTGCGATTTTCTTCGACACACAAGCGAGAATTCATAGCTCTTACGGAGAAGACAGTATTTATAAAATCGACCATATCTCCAACTCACTCCCGAACTCCGCACATCTCATTACTGCTCCGGTCGGCGGAGTGAATGCGAACTGGAAGCTCGCTGAAGCCATCAAGCTTAACCTCGGACTCAGTCCGTACTCTGTCGGGAAAGGCACGATCACTTTCGATGTGGAAGTGAAAATTGCGGATATGCGGAGACAAATTTGGAATTATGGAGAAACTAATGGCACGGCTTCGGGAGCAGACAAAATCAAAGTCAACGGAGCAAATACGCTCTATACGAGAGTGGAAGAAGGCGATGAAGTAATTATTCTCAAAGGCGATAATGCCGGAAAAAGCGCACATATCAAATCCATTGCCAATGCAGGACAAACTGAAGAGGAATGGACTCTCGATCGCGCGCTCTCCAACGTTACTGGCAATCAGATCATGTTTAATTTGATGCCATTTAAGTTAGTGAGGAAACTCTCGCTGAATGACGAAGAAAGACTCGATTATTTATTTTTCAATTGTAAGGACAAGCAAAAAGGGAAAAGATTTCTCATTAAAATCCTATTTACCAATCTCTCCGGACACGCTATGCCTGAGGTACAAGGAGTTGATTTCATTTACCAAGACTTAGGCATTTTCTAACTGCAGATCATACTGATCAATGGATTACGCCCGTTCTACGCTTTCCGTTCGCTTCATTCACGCCAAGCTTCGGAGGGCAGGCAGATTTTATTTATTTCTAGTCATGGAAGAACAAGAATTTCAAAATCTCACTCAAGTAGGAAAGCTCGATGATGTCTCAGAAAAAGTCCTGCCCGCAATCGAAAACGAAGTTCCGATGGGAATTGCTGAACCGCAAAGCATGGAAGACTTAGTTAACCTTTTACGTCTCACAAAGCGCAATTTGTCTGCTGATCCAGCAACTAATCCACCACCTACTCCGCGCAATTTCCTCGAGCAATTTCAGCTTCACAACAATAATCTCTTCGCCTTTTTCGGCGATAGCTGGAAAAAGGTTGGTGGAGGAATGAATGTAAAGCTAGTTGCTGGAAGCAGAAGTGTAGATGGAAATTTTTCACTTTCAGGATTCGGATTTCAGCCAAAAGGATTTATAGGAATCGGATTCTCTGGCAAAACATCAGGTGAACGAACAGTCGGGATTGGAGATGCTACAAATCAGAGAGCCATTTGTGATTCAGCTGACAACATTTATGGTGCAATGCTGATTAGTACAGATGCTGCTGGTAGTAATTTTTCTCGTATTGAATTGGTATCTTTCAACTCTGATGGAGTTACCTTGAGCGTAACGAGTGGTGGAACTAATCAGTTGCCAATTTATTATGTTTTTCTTTTTATTGGTTAATTTTTTTCATTATGCAATTTTTAGAAGCGCAGGAAACAGTTTGTGATCTACTCGGAATCGAGTATTCCAGCATTTCGCAAAATGGCCAATTCTCACTTGATGAAATTAAGGAAGCAATCAGCCGTGCTGCTAAACGAGCGTGGAGCTATAAGAAATGGGATATAAAAGAAGGCAGTAAGAAAATCACAGCGATCGATACAGAATACTATGATTACCCGAATGACTTCGTGGCTGGAAGTATCAAAATTCTACGAGTTGCTGGTAAGAAATACGACAAGCTCTCCTACGAGGCTTATCAAAAACACTTCGAAGAGAATTCCAACAGTACGGATAAATACTTCGCGGAATATGCTCGCTTTCTCTTCGTTAATAAAAACGCTTATTCAGTCGGAGATGAGATCGATGCTTACGGAAAAAAGAGATCAACCAAACTTTCGGACGATGGTGATCCTTTGCCATTTTCACCCGACAGTGATGATGAAGAAAATTCAGGAAATGATGCAATCGTACTGCTCGCTTATTCGTATTTGCTGCTCAGCAGTAAAAAGAAAAATCCATCGAAAGCAAGATTGGTAAAAGTCGATGCCTTTGAGGTTCTCGATGAAATCTGGGCGGAAATGGATGCCAACAGAATGCGAGAGAAAAACAAAGGCCGTCCTCTTTTTAAATACATTAACTTTTTTCAATAATGAAAACTGCAAAGGAATTATTCCGCAAAATCAAAAATGGAGAGTTGACTCCCGATTCAAGTAACAAGGAGTGGAATAGTCTCTACCAAAACGGCAAGGCTACACCTGTGCAGGTACAGTCATATCGAATGTGGGAGAATTTTTCAAATAAGAATCCAGACTACAAGCGACCAAGCACAACGAAAATAGTCGAGCCAACTCACACCACTAATCCAACTGTAGCCTCTTTTAGTGAAAGTGAGAGTGCTTTGGAAGGAGTCGTGTTGAGTCCTCCGCCCACGTTGGACTTCAATTATCAGCAAAAGTGGAATCAGCTCTATGATGACTCAAAACTTATTGAGAAGAAAAATGAAGTTTCTGCATTCGATAAAATCCTCGAGGACAAAATTCAAGAGCGAGATGACAAGTTGTTTGAAGTCGATGATAATGCGTGGCTTTCTGAGGCTTCGCGCGTAGGTCGAAGAAAAAGAGTCAATGAATATGCCAGTCTCGTGATTGGAAATTATGGAGATAAAAGGAAACGCTTGGCAGATGAATACAATCTGGGAATCGAAGAAATTAATCAGAAGCTCGGATTTGCCGAAAAGGACTTTCAAAGCAAACAAGCGAGGGCAGATAGCCTCTTTAGCTTCTTGGGCGAACTTGATGCTACTACTGCCTCGGCTCTGCCAGTCGACTATGCAGAAGCAGTATTTAGACAAAAAGGTTTACCTGATTGGGCTGCTGTCGCGTGGATAGAGAAACAGAAAAAAGTAGCGGAAGCTGAAGAAGCAGCTGCCAAATCAAAAAGCGAAGAAGATGTGGTCAAACTGGCGCAAGCGAAGGCAGATCTTGATAAAGCTCTCAAAGAAATCGAGCAAATCGGGAAAACTAGTCCAATAGATGAAGCAAGAGTAGAAGAAATCGAAGCTAATACGGCAGCGCAAAATCTTGAAAATGCAGAAAAATATGGAACTCAAATATCTAAATCTAGCAGTAATGGAGTTTCTGTCTCGATTACTGGCAATGGCGACGAAATTGGAATATCGATTCCAGAGGGGTATTTGGCAGAGTGTGGGCGCGGGGTGAATGACGTTTTCGGAGTGCCGAGCTTCATGAAGAATTCCTTCGCAGACAAAATGTCTACAATCGATCAGAGCATTACCAATCCAACTGCTGGCATGGCTTTCGTGATTCCAGTGGATGGTAAATATAAGGACAATGGACACTGTGGAATAATTCTCAAAAATAATGGTAATGATACAGTGAAGACTTGGGAGATGAACCAAGGCGATGAGCAAAAATCCGGAATCTACACGCGTAAAATTTCAGACATTCGGAATGGTGGAGGCTTTGCGCTTAATCCAAATACAGTAGAGCAAGCAAGCGAAGATGCGACTGGGGTAACTCAAACGCAGCAACAAAATCTCCATGATGCCGGTTTTTCAGTCGATAAAAACACGTCTTATGCTGATTTGAGCCAAATCGAAAAAATTATTGCCCGTAATAATGTCAAAACCGACAATGGCTTTAATTTTATCTTCGATGAGATGTTGAATTATTTCACCGAAACAACTGATAAAACCAAAGAAGATGCTGAAGTCGCAGTCACATTACTAAAGCAAGTCGGATTTAACGAGTCGGAAATTTCCGACTTTTTCAAAGAACTCGATGATCTAGATGTGATGGAGTTTAATTATAAAAACGGAAAAGTCGTTGAACAGAATTGGCTTAGTAAAAAATTCTAATGAGCTTTGCACAAATTGCTGCTCCCGTTTTGGTAAAAAAGAGGCAAAGTGGCTTCGCTGTTTCCGCGCAACCAATTTTGGACAAGCTGAAACCTGCTGATGATGTTTTTCGTGCGTTGGATGAAGTAAGGGGAGTGGGGACGAAAGACTACTTTGCTAAGCTCGACAAAAGATTAGCAGCTGCTCCGAGTAAGATAGATCGATATGCCGAGCTGATTAAAACCATCGATGATCCAAAATTTTACGAAGAAACCAGCTATGGTGAAAGATTGAAGACGATTCCAAAAATGATTTCAGGAGTTTATGGAGCGATTCAAGAAGCTCCAGCTACGATGGATGAGATCGCAAAAACCAGAATCGAAGAAATTCGAAACGATGGCAGAAAAGATGAGGCTGATTTTTTGGAAAAATTTAGATTGGCTAGTCGTCCGGCAATGAATGCACTGGAAGTCGCCACTGCTGTTGGCACTTTGCCAATAGAGGCAGTCAAAAATCCAGTGAAGACTGGTAAGGGCATGCTGCTGTATCCGTTTCAATACATAGGAGCAGTGTTGGATGATCCTAAAACTTTATTGGAGAGACCAGTAGAGGCGGTTTTATTGGGGTTTGGAGCCAAGAAAATGTATGAGCGTGGATCAGCCAAAATTTCTGGCGAAAGGATAGTTGCACCGCAATTCCAAACACGAGCCAGAGGTGATCTGCTCCCTAACCCGAAGAATCCGCGAGCAAGTTTTACTACAGAAGCAAGACACTTCGCGGGTCAATTTTTTCGAGATCTGCAAAAACTGTCCGAACAAGAAGGAGTCAAACTGCCGATCAAATTGAGAAACATCCTCAAAGAACCCAAAGCATTTGTAGACGGAGTGGTGCGCGGAGTGTTGGAAAAATATCAGCCCACTCTTTATACCGATTTAACCAAGCCTGTAAAAAGCATGTTCAAAGAACGGAATATGCCACTCGGCGCAACCAGCGCAGCTTTGGGCGCGATTCCACGGAATGTGAAATTTTATCCTGAAGAGAATTTGGAAAACTCAATCGGTAGTGCAACCAATCTCAAAAAAACCGACCTCAAAGAAGGAGAGGAATATCGTGCTGAGGAAATCGTAGACAGCGAAATTTTCAAAATAAATCCCGAATTGAAAGATACAAAAATTGTTATCCAAAAAATGGATGTGCCAGCTCGTTATGAAATCTTCGGCGATAAGAAAATTTACCTGAATCCCTCAAGCGAAAAAGAGGCAATCGAGGTTTACTTAGATCATGAACTGCAGCACAAGCATGATGTGGAAAAACTGGGCATAAAAGTCGATCGAGAAACTCTAAACGATATAAATTCACTACCCGAAAAAAGAGCCTATCTCACAACTATTCGCTCGGCTATCGAGAAAGGATATCCTATTGATCGGATTCGCGTTTCTCTTGAGCGAGTTCTTCTAACATCTGACCAAGTAAAACATGGTGATGTTGAGAAACTTTCGGCTTATTTTTTGCAGAAGGCTCAGAGCGAGATTGAGGCTTCGAAAAAACAGTTGGAGCAGTCACAAAGCGAGATTAGCACAACTGAAACTGCAGCAAAAAACATAACATTTAAAAAGACGAACTTCTTCGGTAAAACAGAAAAAGGCGGGGGTAATTATGAATTTCTCATAAATAATAAACTTGTTGGACATGTAACTATGCTGTTTAAAAGAACTGGAGAAAGAATCGGAGAAGGCGGACTTACATTTCCAAAGGGGCGCGATATTACGCAAAACACGGCATTTGTAGATTCGTATGAGATAAAAGAAAGTATGCAAGGGAAAGGTCTCGGCAGAGAGGTATGGCAGAAGATTGAGCAGATCGCGCGTGATGCCGAAATGGAAAAAATTGAGCTGACATCAGTTCAAGGAACCGCAACTGGTTTTTGGGAGAAGATGGGTTACGAGCCATCCAAAAAGTATCCGCTATGGGAAAAATATTTAGATGCAAAAGAGTTGCCTACCGAAGGCATCTCCGATGCCAATCGCACACTTGCGTCTAAGCAAGGCAAACGACAGAAGCAGACTGGAGATATTTCACAAATAGCCTCCAGAAGAATCAGGAAACATACCAATCCTTATCCTGATGAAAAGGAACTCCTGCCTCTAAATGAATATGCGGATTTGCAGGCAGCCAGAAGGTATTTCAAAAATTTAGAACAATCCGAAATTTACAAAGGACTTGGTGAAGCTGTCGGCGGGAAAGGCTATGGTAATATGAGAGCTTTGATTGAGTTAGCCGACCAAGGCGTACCGGAAATGCAAACACTTTTGAAAGATTTCGAGCAGACTAAAAAATTCATAGATGATAAAGAAACCAAAATTGTAGAGAGGCGGCGAGAGCAGAAAGAAAAAGAACAGAGTCTCCAAGAAGCTCAAGCGAAGAAAGAGAGCAAACCTGCCGACCAATTGGAATCAACATATTGGAAAGATCAGAAACTTCGAGAGAAGCAACAAGAGCCGCTCACGCCAGAACAAAAAGGAGTATTGCTTACGCAAATGAACGTCTCCGCGAGAAAAAAATATGATCCTAAGTTTGACCCGCAGGCAGTCATCCGACTGGAGCAATCCGGAAAAGCAGAAATCATACCAGTAGAAATACCTGCAGGAAAAAGGGTTGAGGCTACTTTCGCACTGGAAGGAAATAAGGAGAAATCTTACAAGCCTTTCGTTTTCCCGCTGATTTGGGAAGCTATTCAAAACGGCAAGAATATTTACATCGATGTGAATTCGGGCGGAGCTACTGTAGTCAAAATGTTGCCGAAAATGATCGAGGAAGGATTGGAAGAAGCGCACCTGAATTTTTTCGATAGAGAAAAGTATGTCATCCAAAAAAATCTGCAAGAACATGGTCCAAGCAAAGTAATCGAACTGTTAAATAAAACCGATCAGTCTTATCGTCGAGGATTAATGGAAGCACTCACTCGCAGTCAAAACAAAGATGTGCGAGAGATTGCCAAAGAATATTTGAAGAAAAATCATAAAGGAATTTATGATAAAGATTTTTTGGAATGGTATAAAGAGTATGAGACGGTAGCGGGAGAAAAAATGCCTCAACCATTGAGGAAAAGTAAATTTTACGAAGGTTGGAGAAAAATCATGAGCGATTTTCACAACAAACAGAGAGTGAAACCAAATGATTTGATTACTGCAGTAAAGGAAATGTATCTGGAGAAGATGGCGAGTAGGGGTAGTCAGCCATTTGTGGGTGTGGCAGGATTAAGCACACGCTCAAAGGTGGTGGAAAAATTAATTGGCAATCTGAAAGAAGATGCTGCTGCGTACAAGTACGCGCAGTCTTATGAAGTCAAAGTGCAGCTACATACGAATGACGGCAAAAAATTTGTTCACTCAATGATTAAAAAACTGACTGAGCGAAACGCGCTAGAAAAAGCGGTGATGTACACAGATCCGCCGTACATCCGCACCACAGCTACTTACGACATGCAGCAGCTGACCTCCGCAGCAGCCGAGGCTCTGACAGAATACGCTAGCCCCAAAGGAGTAGAGGAAATTTATAAGCCCGCGCTGGAAGCAACCAAGCAAGGAATGGATCTTATTCTCACAAATGACATCAATCCCGACTATTTCCGCAGACTGCTGAAGTATGATGCTTTCAGTAAATCAATTCCGGTTTATCGTGAAAACACCACGCCGACATCATTATTGCATACGCTTTCCGGCTCGCACATGAGACTGTATGAGAGTACCGAGAGATATAAGGCAGTGGCTGGATATGAACCGGAGAATACGCAAGCGGATAAAAATTACACGAGAAAAGTTAAACAGACAGTCAAGTATAAGGAATGGGCAAAATATGCTGAGGAAAATTTACAAAAACGTGATATCACAATGGCTCTTACTCGACTCGGGCATACTTCTCTAACGGCAGAGCGAGTCATGGAAATACTGGAAGGCGGGATCGGAATGAGAGGTTATCGGGAGATTATCAAGCCAACTTATGATTCGGCAGTGGAGATGGCTAAAGAGTTAAATCAAATCAAAATGGAAGTTGATGCTTTTGGAGTATTGGAAGGAAGTATGGAATCTAAGAACGCCTCAATCTATGCCCAGAAAATAGAATTCATTCGAGCTACAGAAAAGGAAAAGAATTTGGCGGCTTATGCTCGACAGAAATACGATGAATTATTAGATCGCATGAATAAAGTCAGAAAAAAGCTAGGAATCGAGCCAATCAAAAAACATGCGGACTACATCACGCACTTGCGCGATTTAAACGCTTTGATTGAACTCTTCGGATCATTAGACCGAATAACAATTCAAGAGCGCGTAAGCAAGCGTAAGCAGCAATTGTTGCAAAGATACGCGGACTGGGATGAGGTGCAAGCATTCGAAGTGGCTAAGCGGGAGATTGAAGAGTTGCAGGGAATTGAAATGTACATCGATGCGAAACAACCGGCTTTTCGTTTTGTGAAACAACGCAAAGGCGAATTTGAAAAAAATCCAGATATTATCCGCTCCTTTTCCGCGTATATCGAACCGGCCATGCGCTATATTCACCAAGCTGAGAACGTGGCGAGAAATAAGGCTTACAAAGATGCTTTGCCTGCGAATGCCAAAGAATTTTTTCGTATCTGGAATACGGAGCAAGTGGGCGGGAGAACGTTTTCTAAGTTTATGACTCCGGCAATGCGCTCCTCTGTCTCAGCACTACGTGGAACATTGGGGGCAAATACGATTCTTGGCAATGCTGGAGTGATGATTATGCAACTTACATCTTGGGCACAAGTTTATGCTTTCGCTGGAACACGTAATCTGCTTTACGGAGTCGGAACGAGAATCGGCAGTTATTTAAATGAAAACTCTGGCATGTATCAGCATTCTCGTACTAGAGCTTTGCGAAATCTGGAAACAGATATTGGTCTCGGAGACAGCTTGCTGGATAAATTGCTTTATCGTATCGGACAAGTTGATTCTGCCAAGAGTGCTACGACCAAAGCCAGAGCTGCAATTGATGTAGGTAGACATCTGCTCATGTCTGTGATGGAAGGATTTGATCAATTCACAGTCGGAGCCACTTTCGAGACCTTTCTTCATAAGGGGATTAAAGATGGTCTAGAAATAGAGAGAGCGATGGACTATGCAGATGTCATGACCGGTAAGACTCAGGCTAATTATTTCAAAGAAGCTCTGCCTCCTTTTTTAAACACAGTGGATGGTAAAGCTTTTGGGCAATTCGGTACTTATGGCATGAATCAGTTTCAGATGATGATTCGCGATTTTGGCAAAGAGTATGAATGGAATAAAACGAGTCCGAAACAAAAAAGAACACTACTCAAACACTTCATCAAATTTTTAGTCGCAGCTTATATCGTGGATACTCTCAGTGAAGGAATTTTCGGGAGGCAGCCTTATGAGGTGAAGCAACTAGCGGATGAGACTGCGAGGCTGATTGTGGGGGAGGGTAGTCCACGGAAATGGTTGGATACGGCAAAAGATACTACTACTAATTACGTCCCTTTTTTGAGTAGCGTGAAGTATGGCTCAATGCCTCCGGTTTTTGAGTTTGGCGGTGATGTGTTGAATGCGATTTTTGCCGATGGCGAACGCAGAAAAAAATCTCTCAAAGCTCTGACAGAAAAATGGTCTTTTAATATCTTGCTGCCTTATGCTGGAACGCAGATGAGAAAAACCGCACAGGGGACGGAAGCTGTTTTTAATATCGATCTCCCATTCGTGAGTGATCCAAGCAAAACAGTAAATGGAAATGAAAGATATGATTTGAACGGAGTTTTGGAAGAAGTGAAGGCTTTGTTTTTTAGTCCGAATGCAACGAATGGTGCGCGGGAATATTTCGATGATTTAAGTGGTAGCACAAGCTCTCAAAATTCTGGCAGTAGTAGGAGAAATCGCAATTTACGAAAAAATCAATCGAGGAGAAGAAATTTGATTAACCGTTAGATGGTTAATCCACCTCTTTCATTTTCTTTAATTTTTTTGATTGTCCAAAAAAGTATATTGGCGACTAGAAAGGTTAATAAACAGGCTGGAATAAAGTCTATAATATGAAAGAATTCTGATGTTGTGCGACGACTTAAAAGATCTTCATAGACAAAGATGTTCCAAAAGTTGTCTGAAATGAGCATAGCAATAAATAAAAATACTACGCTGCTCGTGAGTAGGGTGAGCTCATAAAGAAGGAATGGTTTGGAGATTTTCATAAGAAGAAGCTTAATTGATTTTTATTTTACAGAATATTAAAAATGGAGCCATAACTAAAGAATTTTTTATGCTCAAAAGAATTATCACATGTCTTTGCTTAGTTTTCATAATGAGTGGTTGTGGAAATGATAATCCATCAAATCCGCCAGAGCCTTTCACTTGCGGAGAGCATACTGGTCTCGGAATTCCGAGCGAAGCCGACCAACTACTTTATCGTGAAGGTTATACTGCGGGTTACGATTACGAAAAAAAAGTTGCTAGCTGGGTGGCTTACTGTATTACTGCGGAAAATGTAAATAAAGTTTTTGAGCGATCGAATAATTTTCAGCCTGATCTAGAAATTCCAGAAAATCATCGTGCGGAACTTTCTGATTACAAAAATTCTGGCTATGACCGTGGTCATTTGACTCCGAATGCGACTGTGGATTTCTCGCAAAATTCGATGGAAGAATCTTTTTTACTTAGTAATATGGCGTCTCAGTTAGCGGGCTTCAACAGGGCTGGTTGGAAAGGACTTGAAGAAGAAGTTCGCGATTGGGCGAATGAACGAGAAGGTTTATATGTGGTTACTGGGACTTTATTTGAGGGAGAATATCAAACTATTGGTGAAAATAAGATTGGTGTGCCAACTCATTTTTATAAAATCATTTATGATCCAGTTGAAAAAGCTGCGCTTGCTTTTCTGATTCCGCATGAAAATTTTTCTAAAACAAATTTGTCGGACTTTATTACTTCTGTGGATGTTGTGGAAAAAAAGACGGGTTTGGATTTTTTGAATTTGTTGGAGGATGAGGTTGAGGAGAAAGTGGAGAGTGAGGTAGGAAAGATGTGGTGAAGCTTTAATCGACACACTTTTTTTGTTTTGAACTTTTATTTAGAAATCGAATAAATCTTTTTAATTCTTTTGGCTTCATAGCGAACGTGAAGTGCCAGCCAAAATTGGTAAGCATGATTTCAAAAGGTTCTTTGTCTTCGGGAGGTATTTGAAATTCACAATCAAAATTCTTAGTTTCGAAAATATAAGCTTTTGGGTTGAGCATGATGGAGTGGGTTAAGGCTCTGGCATTTAGACATAGGGAAAAAGCTTGTTCAAATCTTTGGGGTGGACTACAGTAGGTAGGTCTAGCATAAGTGGTTTTACTAAGTATTTCAGCTGCTTTTGGGATAAAATCAGGGAAATAATTCTTTCGATATGAGTAGAGAAAAAGCCCAAAAAACAAATGGGGAATTTGAACAACAGCTCTTCAAGGCTGCCGATAAGTTGCGTAAGAATATTGATGCAGCGGAATACAAGCACATCGTGCTTGGCTTAATTTTTCTCAAATATATTTCTGACTCCTTTGAGGCTCATTACAAAAAGCTACAAGATGAGGTAAAAGATGGAGCTGATCCTGAGGATAAGGATGAATACAAAAGTGTGAATGTGTTTTGGGTTCCACCGAATTCTCGTTGGTCGCACCTCCACTCCCAATCTAAACAACCAACTATCGGGAAAATTGTGGATGAAGCAATGGAATCTATCGAAAAAGAAAATCCAAATCTCAAAGGAATTCTCCCGAAAGTTTATGCTCGGGCTAATCTAGACAAGACTGCTCTCGGTGGATTGATTGATCTCATTGGTGATATTGCTATCGGGACTGAAGCTGCCAAATCCAAAGATATTCTCGGCAGAGTTTACGAATACTTTCTCGGCCAATTTGCTAACGCTGAAGGAAAAAAAGGCGGGCAGTTTTATACAGCCAAATCAGTGGTGAAGGTTCTCGTAGAAATGATTGAACCTTACAAAGGCAGGGTTTACGATCCTTGCTGTGGTTCGGGTGGAATGTTTGTAATGAGTGAAAAATTTGTGGAAGAACACCAAGGTAAGCTCGATGATATTTCAATCTACGGACAGGAAAGCAATCAAACGACTTATCGCTTGAGTCGAATGAATCTAGCAATTCGTGGTATCGATGGCTCTCAAGTCCAATGGAATAACGAAGGCTCGTTTCTCAAGGATACACATCCTGATCTCAAGGCTAATTTCATTCTCGCTAATCCGCCTTTCAATCAATCTGACTGGGGGCAAGAGCTTTTGCGAACTGATCCACGCTGGAAATACGGACTTCCGCCAGCAGGCAATGCCAACTTCGCTTGGATTCAGCATATGATTTATCACCTCTCGCCCAAAGGAATTTTAGGATTAGTGCTGGCGAATGGCTCTCTGTCATCCAATATTTCAGGCGAAGGAGAGATTCGCAAGAATATCGTGGAGAATGATTTGGTTGATTGCATCGTAGCGATGCCGAAGCAACTCTTCTACAACACTGGCATTCCGGTTTGTCTTTGGTTCATTTCCAAAAAACGCCACGAAATGAATGGTGATCGCAAGCGCACTGGTGAGATTCTTTTTATCGATGCGAGTGAACTTGGGCACATGGAGGATCGCACTCATCGAGTTTTCGCCGACGAGGATATTGCGAAAATTACAGACACTTATCACGAATGGAGAAAAAGCGGTGGAAAATATGAAGACATCAAAGGCTTCTGCAAGTCTGCAAAGTCGGATGAAGTCGAGAAGCATGGCTTCGTCCTGACTCCGGGTCGTTATGTGGGGATTCCAGATGAGGTGGATGACGGGATTCCTTTTGAGGAGAAAATGGAGAAGTTGACGAAGGAGTTGGGTGAGCAGATGAAGGAGGAGAAAAAGTTGGATGATGAAATCAAAAAACAACTTAAAAATGTTGGATTTAAAATCTAATTTTAAAATTATGAACAATCAAACACTGGCTGTTTTTGAAAACTTTCAGATTCGTCGGCATTATGATGAAAAAGCCGAGATTTGGTATTTTTCGGTGATTGATGTCATTGCTGCTCTTACAGATCAAAAAGATTTTAAAAAGGCGAAAAGTTATTGGGCAACGCTCAAAAACCGCTTAAAAAATGAAGGAAACGAGTCGGTCACAAAATGTGACCAACTGAAATTACTCTCTGCAGATGGGAAGTATTATAAAACTGATGTTGCTACTGTAGAGACTATTTTTCGGATTATTCAGTCTGTCCCAAGTAAAAAAGCCGAGCTGATTAAGCTTTGGTTGGCAAAAGTGGGCAATGAGCGCTTGCAAGAGATTGCTGATCCTGAGCAGTCGCTGAATCGTGCGAGAGAAAACTGGAAGCGGTATGGTAGGAGTAAGAAGTGGATTCAGCAGAGGATGATGGGGCAGGAGACGAGGAATAAGCTGACGGATTATTGGAGTGAGCATAAAATTCGGAAGGGTCAGGAGTTTGCTATTTTGACGAATATTATTCATCAGGAATGGGCTGATGTTTCGGTGCAGGATCATAAGAAACTAAAGGGTTTGAAGTCTCAAAATCTGCGTGATCACATGAGTGAGGCGGAGTTGATTTTCACGGCTTTGGCGGAGCTTTCGACTCGGAAGATTGCGGAGAACATGAGGGCGGATGGTATGGTGGAAAATAAAAAGGCTGGTAAAACGGGTGGTGGGATTGCGAGGAGGGCGCGGGTGGAGCTGGAGGGGAAGACGGGGAAGAAAGTTGTGGGTGGAGAGAATTTTTTGCCTCCGAAGAGAAAAGTGAAAGTTTTGAAATCTAAAAATAAGAAATAATAATATGGCAAAAACTGCTGCACAGAACGACTCATCCTCCGCTAAAGCTACGGCCGACAAGTGGGAAGAGACAATATTAGGAAAGATATTAAAAATAACAATGGGGCAATCTCCAGCAGGAAAAAATTGTAATATTAGGAATAAAGGATTACCGCTTCTTAATGGTCCCACTGAATTCAATAAACATCACCCTCATCCTGTACAATTTACAACTGATTCTAAAAAAATTGCAGAAGCAGGCGATCTACTTTTTTGCGTCAGGGGTTCCACAACGGGGCGCATGAATTGGGCAGATCAAAGATATGCAATTGGGAGAGGTGTTGCTTCTTTACGGCATACAAACGGGTTATCACTACAACCATTTTTAAAAGCTATGGTTGATTATCAACTACCTTCTTTACTTAAGAGTGCTACTGGTTCTACATTTCCAAATATAAGTCGAGATCAACTATTTCAGCATGAAATTTTATTACCTTCTCTCCCCGAGCAACACGCAATCGCAGCAGTGTTTTCGGCTTTCGACGAGAAGATCGAATTGTTACGCAAACAAAATCAAACTCTCAAAGCTATTGCGCAAAATATTTTTAAGCAATGGTTTGTGGATTTTAAATTTCCAGGATATGAGAAAGTAAAAATGGTAGATTCAGAGTTAGAGAAAATTCCGGAAGGGTGGAGGGTTGGAACAAT
>Ga0307989_1000904_pt1 | contig 17318 bp, 13 predicted proteins | sample EllFjometagen185_FD_203164 | JGI IMG/M metagenome (GOLD analysis project Ga0307989, IMG submission 203164) | Marine microbial communities from Ellis Fjord, Antarctic Ocean - #185 | ecosystem: Environmental > Aquatic > Marine > Unclassified | place: Southern Ocean | collected 2014-10-08
TTACCATTTAGATACTGTCCATTGTTACAAATTGTTTTGGCGTTTGTGTTGGTTATCAATGTGTCACAATTACCCTCTCCATCTAAATATTTACTAGTACCTGTACATAGTGTATTTGCGTTTGTATTAACATCACTCTCCCATACCCCAGCTCCACTACCATCTGATTTCCATACTTGCCCATATGTTCCTGTGGAATTAATCATAAAAGTACCATTTTGCATTTTTGAAGTAGATAGTAGTCCATCTGCCAGGTCAGCTAGATGTGAATTAACAGCTAATGTAGCTGGTCCTGCAGTAGTAGTACCGATAAGCCCCGTACCTGCTGAAACGCTCGTAATGTCACCAACTGTAATAAGATTACAGGTTCCATCCCCGTTTAGTAAATAGCCAGGACTACATTCTGTAGCAGCACTTGTATCTGTATATGAGGTTAAATAACCATTGTCTGAAACATAGCTATTTACTTGAGCTTCTGACAACTGTGTGTTTGTATCGATATCTGGACGGCACAACCATTGATTATTAATATACTTCAATACCTCATTTGAATCACAATTTTTTATACCAAAGCTATTACCACTTTTCTGAAGTCCCTTATTACTCATATAACTATATGTAGTGTCATTATCTGGAACTGTCACACTATCGCTACCCGTTAGGGTTATTGTGTGACCACTTATCCCTAATGTTTGATTTCCCCCTGTCGCATCCGTACCACAAACCCATGCACTATTATTCCATTTTAATACCGAATTCCCAGAACATGCCCCACCAGTAGGAACATTAGCTAAACCACCCTCTGTCTCAATTATATCACCATTAATATTTATCCCTGTACCTTTTACATAAGTAGATCCTGCTTCCCCAACCTTGTCAATTCCACATGCCCATGTATCATTTGTATTATCCCACTTGACAACAGCTCCATTTGCACAAGGTCCATCAAAAGCAATAATATCTCTTAAGGTATTTCCAATTTTAATTTTAAGGTTTTGGTAAACGGTTGCTACTAATCCTGGCTGCTCACATGTTATTACATCTAAGCCATCAATTAACTTTGTAAACCCAGATGCACATGTAGTTGTACTACAAGTACTACATGCTGTTCGTTTAAAATTACCTGAACATGCGCTGGTATCTTTTGGCTGACACGTTCCACTACAAATCTCATTAGTAGATGGGCAATAACAAGCACCATTGGCACAACTGAACTGCTCATATTGCGTACAGTTATCAGCCTCAGCCTGACAAGAGCGATTTGCTGGCTCTCCACCATCTGGTCCATAAAAGTCAAAGTCTGTTGCACAAGATTCCGCAGCAGGAAAACCCGCAGAAGATTTTGTACAAGATGAACTATCTGCTGCATAAGTTACTGGAGTCAGAATAGCAAAGCTAAAGACAATGAATGATATAATAAGTGGAAATAGTATTGTTTTTTTCATAGGGAAAAATTTATTGAATTGTTTATTATTAGTAATTATTTACAACAAGCATAGGGGTGTGTGACTTCTGAACACTGCGCTACAAAAGCTTGTCCTACAGAAAATGACCATGTTGATCCCCAGTCTATGCTTGCGTCTGATGTCCATCCTCGACAATCATTAACAAGGACAGCTGAATACCCTGGAGGACCATTGTTGATCCAAGAAGAAGCAATTGAAGTTGCAATCTGTTCGTCGACGGAAATATATGCATTTATAATTTCATCAGCAGTACATACATGAGATGTGCTTACGGTAGGGAAAGCTGTTTTACATAAATCATCAGCGTCTTTATATCCATTGGCACCACTCGTATTCTCGACTCGCCTTCCTGTAACCTGAGCAGCAGTTGCCCCAAGAAAGTCTCCAGCTTTACCCATTTCATCAATTGTTTTACATTCATCTCCAGCAGAATTACAGACTTCACCATAAACCTTACCTGTAAGATTCCCAGTTACATTACCTTCTACATTACCTTCTACATTACCTATTAAACTTCCTGTTACAACTCCATCTACATTACCTGTTAGATTCCCTGTAACATTACCTTCTACATTACCTATTAAACTTCCTGTTACAACTCCATCTACATTACCTGTTAGATTCCCTGTAACATTACCTGCCAGAGGTCCTTCAAGATTAGTGGCCTTTACTGTTCCAGCTACATCTAGCTTTGTTGTTGGTATATCTACTCCTATCCCAACATTTCCAGTTGTACCTAAATGAACATTGCTTGTGTCTGCATCGGAATCACGAACCCAGCTTCTTACATTGGTAACCATAGAGTTCCATAGTTCTGGAGTAAGAATATCGTCTCCTGTAACTGGATTAAACCAACTGGCATTATATGCAGCAACGGACATTACCCCAACCATTAGAACAGCAATTATTACCCCAGGAATAAGGTTTCCTACACGTTTAAATATTTTTTTCATGTGATTTAAATTAAATGTTTAATTTTGTATAATTAATAATTACTCAGATGCATGCTCCCAGAAGTCACAACCGAACTTTTCCCCAAATGCACAACGAATTTTCCCATCCCCCTCACACTCTGTTTTACCAGTCAAACTCAGCCAATAACCTGCTTCTGTATATCCACAGTAATCATCGTCTATCGGGCTGTAGAAAACAGTACCAGGTGTTGGAGCTGTTGGCTTTTCAGACTCTTGTAAATTTACTTTGTCTACAGTTAGATCACCATCAACATGTAGCTGAGTACCCGGATTATCTGTACCAACCCCCATTTTTCCAGTTTTACGATCAACATATACTAGATCTTCCCAATCACCACCACTCCCCATTAAAGGATCCCAACCTTGAATATATAAACCGTCGTTTATGTTTGTATCGTTATTTGCTGATCGAATGGCCATTCTACCCTCATCATCTGTTCCGTCCGTATCTTCAATAATTATTATTGGCTTGTCGCTTGCAACATGAAGTATACTTTCTGGTTCATTTGTACCTACACCAACTCTTCCTGAATCGTAATAAATATTATTAGGATCATCCCCTGTTTTCCATTTCCCTCCATCTCCACAAATCCACTCTGCATTGTCTATATCCCAAGTTGGCACTTGGCCATCTACACAATCAACTTTATTCTCACCATTCATCTTAATGGTAACCACTGACCTCCAGCTATCAGTTGTACCTTTTACTAATTGAAGAAACATATCCTTCCCTGAGTGATAAAAGAAAGCTAACTTACCCATACACTCACCTTCATACTCCTCTTCCCCCTCTGCACAACTACAAGTTACATCACAATAATCAGATACCTCCTTCCCAAGGTTATTACATATGTTCTCAGCTATTGACTTAGCCTTACATATATCATCCCCAGCACTAATAATTGTAGGACATAATTCATGAGTATCGAGACACTCATTGAGACAACTTCCATTACATTGGTTAAAATCAAATCCACCATTACCACAGTTATTTATATCAGTGAACGGCTCCTGGCAATCGTTATCACAAGAAATAGTACCACTGGAACAACTACAAGTGCCTGAAGTACAATCAAAATCTGCCTCCTCATCAATATCTCCGTCTGAATCTGTTAACCCACCACCAATTTGACAATAAACACGCGAATAACATTCTGGGATACTATTTTTAAAATAAAAATCTGGTGTTTCTGGTGTTTCTGTTTCACATAATTGTTGACCGTTGGGTTGAATATTACATGAATCACTACTATAATCTGGCCCATCTACCGCTAAGGCATTTGAACTAAATATGAAAAAGCTGATTATTAGTAGGGGAATGATTTTGAATAATGAGTGCTTCATAGATTTATTTGAATGAAGAATTTATTTGTTATTGGCAGCAAGCAAAGTGATAAGATCGACTACATTTGGCTATAAAACCTGTATTTACTTTAAAACTCCATACATAACCATAAGTAGAGGAGTCTGTTGAATCCCAGTTCCACCCGTAACAGTCATTTACATTGGCTTCATACCCAGGAGGACCATTGTTTATCCAAACTGTTTCTTCAAGACCATCCATTTTCGTTGAATCATTCTCGTATGTGTTTATGATTTCTTGAGCTGAACATACATGCTTATTATCTAAACATTCGTCGTTTGCCGCAGCATAACCACCAACCTTTCCATTACTAGCATCACCAGTAGATAGGTTTTTAAACATTCCCACTCCACCAAAATCCCAATAAGATTTTCCATCTGCATTTACTTTAAGAACCTTACCTTTTTCTGTTCCCGCTGGAACAATAACCTCTCGAGCCTCATCCACCTTTAAAACAACATGATCTCCCCCATCCATATAATTATAATGAATATCTCCAACTGCGTCTTCTGGTGTAGTTGGTTGTAAGAAATAATAAGAATCTTTAAGGAAATTATCATTTATTTGAACTAACGTATCTTGATTAAAAATCAATCCCAATATTTCCTGAATATCTGTAATGAACCCCTCAGCTGCTCCTAATCTTGTATTTATTGTACCCACTAATGTCGTTAATGCTCCTAATGCAGTATCTATTCCCCCTGGTGTAAGACAGTCATCAGAAGCTCCACCAAACAAACAATTTGTACACTTACTTCCACTTGTTATACATGCGTCATATGCTTTACCCGCTTTTGAACAAGTGATTTCTTCTGACTCTATCGGTTTTACACATATTCCAGTACTACAAGAAATATATCCATCTGGACAACGAACCTCACCTGTTAAACAATTAAACTCTTGATTATTTGTTGTGTATTTCCCTAACTCTCTCTTTGCATCAGTCGGTTCAGTAGCATCGCTTAAAATCATGCATTCTCCGTTGAATAAATAGTATTTATCACCAAGAATGGTACAATCCTGACCATTTGCCTGCTGAGGACAACAAGCTTGAATATCCATAGTATCGCACCAACCATCAATTGCATCTGCAGAAACAGGAGTGATGATTAAAAAGGATAAAAATAATGCTACTAAGAAAAATATTTTGGTTTTCATATAAAAATGTTATTTACAACAAGCAAACGGAAGTGCTTTCGTTTTAATGTGGTTACATTGCATAATAATTGATCGTTGTTCATCAAAATCCCAAACTGACCCAAATACCATTTGGTCTCGAGATCCAGTAGTTATGTTTCCAACGTAACCTTTTAAATTACTCCACCCTTCACAATCGTTTGCAAAGCCATCTCCACCAGTTGGATTGTTAACAAGTGCATATTCACTTGGAGGTAATACGCTTGTGTTGAAATTGTATGTATTAATCATTTCCATTGGAGTACAAACATGAGAACCTTCGTGATCTACAAGGTTTTCACAATAATCGTTTACCCCATTATATCCAGCACCTGTGGAATATTTAGATGCAGACAATGTTACAAATTCCCCAACAACACCCTGACTAGTTAAATTTACAGGATTTGCTGGCCAATCAATATCTGCTGCATACACCCACATAGCGGCTCCTGCCACTAAAAAAACCCCTAGTCCTTTAATCCCTACACTAGATATCCATTTGGCAAACTTGACAAAAGATTTATTTCTCATGATGTTTTTTTGTTTAATCTTAAAGAAAATTTACCAAATTACGACAATAATGTAAAGAATCCTCTTATGTTTATGCGGTAAATGTTTGATTTTGACTTGCTTGATGAAGAAAATGTTACTAAATCAATTCTTAACTAGGAAACAGAACACAGGAAACAGGAAACAGCCTATCTGAGTTCTGTGTTCTGTGTTCTGTTTTCTGTAACAAAAAACCCCACCTTTGTTTCCATAGGCAGGGCTTTTGATTTGTAATTGAAAATGTGCCGATTAGCTAGTTATTCCTCTAGCTTCTTTAATTTTCTCAGCAACATTATTTGGAACAGCTTGGTAATGAGAGAATTCCATAGTGTAACTAGCACGACCTTGGGTAAGTGAACGAAGCTCCGTTGCATAACCAAACATCTCCGCCAATGGTACCTTAGCAGCAATTGTTTTAGCTTCTCCACGATCACCCATAGATTCGATCTGTCCACGCTTAGAGTTAATATTACCCATTGCGTCTCCCATGTATTCCTCTGGAGTAACAACCTCAACGGACATCATAGGTTCAAGTAATACTGGTTTTGCTCTGCGAGCAGCACGTTGGAAACATACAGAAGCAGCTAACTTAAAGGCTAGCTCAGATGAGTCAACATCATGGTAAGATCCATCATAAACTTCAGCTTTAATATCCACAATTGGATAACCAGCTACAACCCCACGAGTAAGAGCTTCTTTAACACCTTTTTTAATTGCAGGGATATACTCTTTTGGAATACGTCCTCCAACGACAGAATCGATAAATTCATATCCTTTTCCTGTTTCGTTAGGACCGATTCGCATAAGCACATGACCATATTGACCACGTCCACCAGTTTGCTTTGAGTATTTCTCTTCTTCTTCCACAGTTTCTTGAATAGTTTCACGGTAAGCAACTTGAGGAGCACCGATATTAGCTTCTACCTTAAATTCTCTTTTCATACGATCAACAAGTACCTCAAGATGAAGTTCACCCATACCAGAGATAATAGTTTGATTAGTTTCTTCATCAGACTTAACAGTAAAAGTAGGATCTTCTTCCGCAAGCTTTTGAAGAGCAAGACCCATTTTTTCTTGATCGGCCTTAGTTTTTGGCTCAATAGCAATAGAGATAACTGGAGCTGGGAATGTAATTGATTCAAGAATCACTTTTTGCTTCCCTTCTTCAATAATAGTACTACCAGTTCGTACTGATTTAAGACCAATTACCGCACCGATATGACCAGCTGGAATTTCTTGAATTTCTTCACGACTATTTGCATGCATTTGCACAAGACGACCAATACGTTCTTTTTGACCTTGTGATGAATTAAAAACATAAGATCCAGATTTTAAAACTCCAGAATAAACACGAACGAAACAAAGTCGTCCCACGAATGGATCAGTAGCAATTTTAAATACAAGTGCAGCAAGAGGTTCTTTATCATCAGATTTACATTCAATACTCTTTTCTTCGTCATCTGCAAGATGCCCTTCCATTGGTGGAACATCCAGCGGAGAAGGAAGATAGTCATTAACTGCATCTAGTAGAAGTTGAACACCTTTATTTTTTAAAGCTGTACCTGTAAGAACTGGAATAAATTTGTTTGCAAGTACACTTCTTCGAATAGCTGCTTTGACTTCTGGAACGGTAAGCTCCTCACCTTCTAAATATTTTTCCATAAGAATGTCATCTCCTTCAGCAATTTTTTCAATCATATTCGCTCTCCATTTATCAGCTGCCTCTTTAAGATTCTCAGGAATTTCGCCAACCTCCATTTGCTCACCTTTATCATCTAAATAAATAGTAGCGTTCATTTCAACAAGATCTACGATACCTTTCATATCAGATTCTTCACCAATAGGTAGTTGAATTGGAGCAACCTTCTTAGTCAGTCTGTCGACAATACTTTGAAAAGATCTCTCGAAACTAGCACCTGTACGATCAAGTTTGTTAATAAAACACATACGAGGTACGTGATATTTATCAGCTTGTCTCCATACTGTTTCAGATTGTGGTTCAACACCAGCAACTCCATCAAATACAACTACTCCACCATCAAGTACACGCATAGAACGTTCTACCTCAGCGGTAAAATCCACATGACCTGGAGTGTCGATAATATTGTATTGGTGGTCTTTCCAGAAACAAGTTGTAGCAGCAGAAGTGATAGTAATACCACGTTCTTGCTCTTGCTCCATCCAGTCCATAGTAGCTTCACCTTCATGTACTTCACCGATTTTATAGTTAACACCGGTATAATAAAGAATACGTTCAGAAACGGTTGTTTTACCTGCATCAATGTGGGCAATAATACCGAAGTTACGTACTTGTTCGAGTGATTTTCGATCCATTTTAGTTTAAGTTATAGATTTTTGAAATTTGCTAGAGAAGTATACCTATGCTGCCAAAAAATACAAGCCATTTTGTCCATAATAGATTTTGCTTTCAGGACATAAGACACAGGACAGAGTAGATAGAAAAATTGTGTTCTATTTTCACCATTAAATTCTCTCATAATCCTCTCGTCTTTACGACCATACCCACCCTTGTCATTTCGACTGAGACGGAGAAATCTATTCCTTTGTACAATCATCATTTAGATTTCTCCATGTGCTTCGCTTAGTCGAAATGACGAATAATGAGGTGTGAAACAATTAGTGAGCTTGGATAAGGCAATAAACTATTGATTTGAAGCCGTTTTTTTGGTATAATGAATAGATGCGATAAATACGTTCCGAAGCGAAATAACTCCAAAGGAGTAATGAAGCAGAGGATGAATCATGAAAAGGGAGGAGTAGCCTTAGCGAAGACTCCTTAAGTGATTCAAGTATTTACCAACTGAAATAGATAAATTAAATATATATCTTGCCAAACAAAAGCCTCACAGAACCGGTAGTATATGATAGATTGGGGAATTGCCCATCGCTTATTATTGAAAATTTGGTTGATGCAATGGTTGCAGAAGGCATGGATAGAGAGGAGGCTAGGGAGATGATTACACCTCAAGTAGCCAAGATTGTTCAATTAACACGTGAAAATATCCAACTTAAAATTCAATTAAAGATTGATAAACTCACTGGATTAAATAACAAGGCGGCATTTAATGAGGCAATAGATGATGAGTTTAGTAGAAACAAACGTTATAACAGACCTTTTGCATTACTTTCATTTGATATTGATCATTTTAAAGCTGTAAATGATTCACTTGATCACTCCGTTGGAGATTTAGCTCTGCAAGTTTTATCTGAACTTGCAAAAGAAACAATGAGAACACAAGATGTTTGTGCACGTGTGGGAGGAGAGGAGTTTTCAATGATACTACCAGAGACAAATGAAGAAAATGCTGAACTCGCTGCAAGAAGGTTTAGGGAATCCGTTGATAATGAATTTATTGATAGATTATTACAAAAATATATCGAATCTGATTACTATCAAGGAGAAATTGACCCAAAGCTTGAAATTATTAAAAATTTAAAAAGAGTCCAAAAAAGTGGAACAATTTCTATTGGAGTAAGAGCTTTTGATGAATCTGATCAATCTCCTGCTGATATGATTCGTGATGCTGATGCAGCATGTACAATGGCAAAAAACATGGGACGCAACCAAGTTGTAGTATTTCAGGCCGGGCAAGAAATTGTAATAGAGGATGGTGATGAGCAAGAGGTAGCTCAAATTCATCGAATGCTTAGTCATGTTGGTGATGATAAGAAAGCTGAAATTTATCAAGCATTACTAGCAAAAGTAAGACCTACAGGAAACCTTACACCTGATCAAAAAACAATTTCAGAAGAGATCCAAACCCCAGAAAATAGCGAACAACGCTTAGAAAGGTTACTACGGGAAAGAAAACAATTAAATGCTGAAATAGCCCTTCTTACCAGGGCGGAAGAAGAAAGCGAGGCGTCGTAGTTTAAATCTCAACTCCACAATCTCTCAAAATATCTACTGCATAAGTTCTGATAGTTTTCATAGCACCTAACCTTGAATCACCTCCATTATCAATTACTTGACCATTTTTAATGATTAGTTCTTTACCTAATGCAGCCTCTAGTGCACCCCTTATTCTTTCAGCATTTATTCCCCTTTCTTCCACCAAAGAATGTCTATCATAATTTATGACAGCTAGTCTCAACTCTGCGATTCTATCGTTATCCACAACAGATTTCATAACTTATACTTTAGTAAAAGGATAGTATTGTATAATGGTTGGGCAGGGATGTCAATATAGAAAAGTGAATATGCTTAGCCTCTACAATAAACATTGTACAAGGTTATCAATAATAATTAGTTAATAGATTTTTTTGTATATTCCGCCTGGGGGCGGCCTAGCCTCTTTTGGTAGCAAAAGAGGCGTAAAACTACTGGGGGTTCTGAAGCCTATTTAACATAATCACCTTAACTCTTCACTAGAAGGCTCATCACCCCCAGACCCCACTTGTCCTTTTATCTGCATTATGTACAAAGGCATGAGTAATATAAATAGCATCTACCTAAAGAAGTAAGAAGATGAATATAGGTTATTAGGGGGCCTGCCTGCCGGCAGGCAGGTCTGAAGGAATACAGGCGTTTTAACAATGATGAAAAGCACAACGTTGAGTACGCTTTGTATTCCCACCAGAACTTTTTGGTTACTTTTTAGTTATAAAAAGTAGACCCGCCTTGGCGGAAGGTGATTATTTATTATGAAAAGTTTTTTATTACTCCAAAAATCTTACAATGTTTATTGTGTGGAATCACCCACTACTCACTTCCACCAACCTGCTTAAGTATCTCCCTTGCTCTGTCTTTAATATGCCTAGCTATTGGCTGAGTTGCATGATTTACTTCCCATGCTTCTGATGCTTTTTGTATTGCTTGATTTGCAAATGAGGCTGATTCAGCATTCTTTTTTTGAACTCCTGAAATAAAGGAATCAACTAAGTAGTCGTAAGATCTTGCCAACTTAGCTGCACCTAAAACTACATCGTTCTCTGGTAAATTATGATAGGCCTGCTGTGTTAGATCTACTGCAAGTGAAGATGCTACTTTTGCGAATGATACCTTGTTAGCAGCAATATACACTTCAATTTGAGCCATTTCAGTTTCAGAACGACTCAGAAGGAACTGCGTATCTTCTCCGTGCTGAAGTATTGAAAATAGATATAGCATAGAAACTACTTCTCCCCTGCTTAAATTTTTACTTGGATTGATATTTCCCGCTGAATCGTTTTCTATTATCCCTACCGTAATTGCATAATTCATATATGGTGCATACCAATCCGTCATTTTCATGTTGGTAGCTAAAGATGTTTCTGTAAATTTTTCTATTGAAATCTTATTGGTCGTAACTAGCATCTTAAGGAATTCTGCAAGGTTTACCTGTCTTCCTGGGGCAAAGGTACCATCTTGATCGTTTCCCTTCACTACACCAAGCTCACGCCCCTTCATAACAAAGGTAGAGAACCAATCCCCTTCGTTTACATCCGGAAAGTCTCCTTCATAAGCTAAATCTGCTTTTATTCCAGATCCAACTAGAATAACTTTTAAGACTTCAGCTCTGTTAATTGGGTTTTCTGATTTGAATGTCTTATCTGAATATCCTTTTATTACACCTTGGCCTGTTAAATAGTTAATTGGCACATAATACTCATGACTCCTCGCTACATCTAAAAAACCTTCTGTTTCATTTTCAGCTAAAGCTGGATGCACAAAGAGAATTAAAAAAAGCATACTACTTAATATTGCATGCAAAGTTTTTTTTAATATTATTGTTTTCATATTTTTTGTTTTTAGAAACTTGAAATTATTAATGAATCCAAGTTGGAGTTCATTATATCTCATAAGTATCATAAAGGTAAAGATGTCGTTTAGCTGTAACGAGCAAAGTGAGCAAATGCCTTATTAGCTGCAGCCATTCTATGAGTATCTTCACGTTTTTTGAAAGCACTTCCAGTTTCATTACTTGCATCCATTAGTTCTTGAGCAAGAAACTCTGACATTGTCTTTCCTTTTTTAGATCGGCAAGCATTGATTACCCATCTAATACTGAGTGAAAGTTGTCTTTTTGGCTTAACTTCAATTGGAATTTGATATACAGAACCTCCTACACGTCTAGCTTTAACCTCTTGATTAGGCATTATGTTTTTAATGGCTTTTTCGAATACTTCTTCAGGATTCTTTATTCCTCGTTCCGTCATAAGTGCCATAGCATCTTGGAATATTCGACGAGAAGTAGATTTTTTTCCAGCAAGCATCATACAATTAATGAATTTTTCAATCATTTCTGTAGATCCAGCTGGTATATATTGTGCTTTCTTTTGAGCCATCTTAGTTTAATTACAAATTACGAGTTATAAATTACGAGTTAATGGTGTTTTATTCTTTAGGTTTTTTAGCACCGTATCTAGAACGACCTTGTTTACGACCTGCAACACCCTGACAATCAAGTACACCACGAGTTATATGATAACGTACACCAGGTAAATCTTTTACACGACCTCCATAGATAGTTACAACTGAATGTTCTTGAAGATTGTGACCTTCACCCATGATATATGCATTTACTTCTTCACCATTAGTTAATCTAACACGAGCAATTTTACGAAGCGCAGAGTTAGGTTTCTTTGGAGTAATTGTAGTTACTTTTACACAAACTCCTCGTTTTTGTGGACAACCTTTTCTAAGGTTTACAGCCTTATTACGAAGTGAATTAAAAGTATAAGCTAGCGCAGGAGTTTTACTCTTTTTCTTAGGTGAGCGCCGTGGATTACGTATCAATTGATTAACTGTTGGCATGGTTTTAAGTTAGAAGTTAGAAGTTATAAGGATAAAAGTTCAATATTTTGACTTGTTACTTGTTATTTATAACTTAGTATTATAGCGGGATTATTTTAATGATTTTTCAATATAATGCAAGTGAAAAGTGAAATTTACTAGTTAAGTGACTATTTTTTAGCCACTTCTTCTATAGCGTTTTGTTGTCGGAAAATTTCTCCAGCAGGGATAAGTTTACCAATAATAACATTCTCTTTAAGACCTCTTAATCTATCAATTTTCTTAGTGGTAGCTGCTTCTACAAGTACTCGAATTGTCTCTTGGAAAGACGCTGCAGAAAGCCAACTATCAGTTGTAATAGCCACACGAGAAATACCTAGAAGCAGACGTTCTCCATGTGCTTCGATTTTCTTCTCTTTCTTTAGACTTGCGTTAGCTCTATCGAATTTACCGATATTAACGATTTCTCCAGGTAAGAAAGGTGAATCACCAGGATTAACAACACGCATTTTAGAGAACATTTGTTTTACGATAATTTCAATATGCTTATCATTAATAGTTTGTCCTTGTGATGCATAAATGTGCTGTACCTCATTCATGATATAACGTTGAGCTATATACACCTCTGTCATATGCATTAATTCCTGAAGACTTAAGTGTCCAGCATTTATAGGAGTTCCTCTAGTTATCTTTTCATTACTTTTGACCAAGATTTTCTCTCTATGTCCAAAAGAATAAATCTTTTCTTGTTTTTCATCGTGTTTAACTGTAATTACCCCTTTACTGATACTAACAACTTTACCTGCTTCTTTGATCTTAACTGTTTGTTTATCTTCGGTACTACGAGCGATAATTTGTTTAGCACGAACCTTTTCTCCTTTTTTAACCAAAGTTTCAAAAGTGTGAGCTACTATGTATTCATCTTGACCATAATCATCAGCATTAATGATAACCTCAATCATATCCTTTTTGTGATGTACTGTGACTTTACCTGTTACCTCTGCAAGTACAGCAGCAGCTTTTGGAGATCTAGCTTCGAAAAGTTCCTCTACCCTAGTAAGACCTTGAGTAATATCTCCTCCTTCTGCAACTCCACCCATATGGAAAGTACGCATAGTAAGCTGCGTTCCTGGTTCACCAATACTTTGAGCAGCAATAATACCTACAGCTGTTCCGATTTCAACAAGTTTATTTGACCCTAAATCAAATCCATAACATTTTTGACAAATACCTTTCTCTGTCTGACAAACCATTACGTTACGAACTTGCACTTCACTGATTTTATTTTCATTAATATATTCAAGAAGTCTGTTGTCGATAATTTCACCTTTTTTAGCAACAATTTCGCCTGTCTTAGGATTAGCAAGAGGTGTAACCAATGTTCTACCAAAAATACGACTTTCAAATTTCTCACCAATTTTTATACTTTCTTCACGATTAATAATATGTTGATGATTTGATCCACAATCTGCTTCTTTAATAACAACATCTTGAACTGCATCAACAAGACGACGAGTTAGGTAACCAGCTTCCGCAGTTTTAAGCGCAGTATCTGATTTACCCTTACGTCCACCATGCGTCGCAATAAAGTACTCTAAAATCGAGAATCCGTTTTTTAGATTGGATTTAATAGGAAGCTCAATGGTTTTACCACTTGGATTAGCTACGAGTCCTTTCATACCACAAAGCTGTGTAATCTGTCCCCAGTTACCACGAGCTCCAGAGTTAATCATATAATAAACGTGATTTTCTGGGTATTTTTTAAATTTTTCAATCATTTTAGCACTAATATCACCCTTTAAAGATGACCAAATTCCAATGGCATGATTGTAACGTTCTTCATCTGTAATCCAACCTTTCCAATATTGATTATTGATTTTACGAACCTTTTCATCAGCTTCCTGAATCATACCTCCTCGTTCTTCTGGAACAACCATATCAAAAACTGAAATACTTAGCCCTGATTTAGTAGCAAACTTGAATCCAACTCTTTTGAATTCATCAGCTACGCGTGCAGTAGGTTCTTTCCCACAAGTATCAAGAATATCAGCAAGAACTTGTTTAAGTGCTGCTTGATTCATAGATTTGTTTACGTATTCAATTTCCTCTGGTAAGAAGCTGTTGAATATCATTCGACCAACTGTAGTGTCTTGAATTTTTCCTTTCATTCTACCCTTAATGGCTGCGTGTAAATCTACAAAACCCATACGGTAAGCATTAACTGCTTCACTAATGTCTGTAAACGTCATTCCTTCACCCTTCTTCCCTTTAAAGGCTTGAGTAAGATAATAAGCACCAAGTACCATATCCTGACTAGGTGTGATAATAGGTTCACCAGAAGATGGTTTAAGTAGATTCTGAGCAGATAACATTAATCTTCCTGCTTCTTCTTGAGCTTTATCGGAAAGTGGAAGATGAACTGCCATTTGGTCACCATCGAAATCGGCGTTAAACGCAGCACATACAAGAGGATGAATTTGAATAGCTTTACCTTCAATCAAGCGAGGTCTAAAGGCTTGTATACCAAGCCTATGAAGTGTTGGAGCACGATTTAGAAGAACATACCTTTTGCTTGTTTCTTGTTCTAGAATATCCCAAACTTCTTTTTTACCAGCTTCAATTAAACGCTCAGCCCCTTTAACATTATGTGTTAATTCGTTTTGGATCAATTTACCAATAACGAATGGTTTGAATAATTTCAGAGCCATTTCTTTTGGAATTCCACATTCATCAAGTTTAAGTTGTGGACCAACCACAATTACAGAACGACCAGAGTAATCTACACGTTTACCAAGTAAATTTTGTCGGAAACGTCCTTGTTTACCCTTAAGCATATCTGAAAGTGATCGTAACTTTCTTTTATCACCTGCAGTAAATACAGCTTTACCAGCACGAGCAGAATTATTGAAAAGTGTATCTAATGCTTCTTGAAGCATACGTTTTTCATTACGACAGATAACTTCTGGAGCTCCAATAGCCATAAGACGCTTTAGACGATTGTTTCTATTAATTACACGTCTATAAAGGTCATTTAAATCACTAGCAGCGAATCTTCCTCCATCAAGTTGAACCATGGGACGAAGATCTGGTGGAATAACTGGAAGTTGTTTAATTACCATCCATTCTGGTCTGATTTTTGCTTTATCAAAAGCAGTAGCAAGACGAATACGTCGAGTTAATTTCTTGTGACGTTGTCCAGTACTTTTTCTCCTCTCTTCTTCTAGTTCTTTAATAAATTCAGGAAGTTCAAGATTTTCTAGGATGTGCCTGATTGCTTCAGCACCACTTCCAGCAGAGAAAACATGACCGAATTTCATAGAAAGTTCTCTGTATTCCATTTCTCCGATTACCTTCCCTTTTGTAAGGTTTTCTAGTTCGTCTTTAGCTTGATTGTGTTGAAGGTTTAATTCTTCGATTCTTTGAGCAAAAGCATCTTCTACACGTAATAACTCATCAACACTTTCTTTATCTACTTTTACGTCTTCAGTAGCAGCAGCTTCTACTTTTTCATCCTTCTTTTTTCCTTTCTTTTCAGTTTTCTTCTTCTTTTTAATCTGAAGATCATTTGATTTAAGTTTGAATTCTTCTTGAATTTGCTTCTTGAATTTCTCGTAATCTTGATCAAGTTGTTCCATTACGTCCTTTTTCGCTTCTAAATCCACACTTATAACAATATGAGCTGCAAAGTAGATTACCTGTTCGATAGCTTTAATAGGAAGGTCTAAAAACAATCCAATACGACTTGGAGTGGACCTTAGGAACCAAATGTGAGTTACAGGAACTGCTAGGCTAATATGACCCATGCGTTCTCTACGAACGATAGAACGTGTAACCTCAACACCACATTTTTCACAAATTACCCCTTTGTATCTAATACGTTTGTATTTCCCACAATAACATTCCCAGTTTTTTGTAGGTCCAAAGGTTCGTTCGCAAAAAAGTCCATCTCTTTCAGGTTTTTGAGTTCTATAGTTGATGGTTTCTGGCTTGGTTACTTCACCATGTGACCAACTCAAAATTTCATCTGGACTGGCAATGGATAGGCCAATGGCATCGAAATCCTCGTGCTTATGAGGCTTATTATGAAGCATAGTTATTCAATTAAGAATTAATAAAAGTTATTTTCTGTTGGTTCCTTGTAATATTATTTTTCTTCTTTATCTCCTTCTAGTTCAATAGAAGGGTCTCCAAAGGCATCTGATGGATCAAACTGATCTGCAAGACGATCTCCTTCAGGTGGAACAAAATCTCCATCTTCTGGACGTTTGTCTAACATAATCATATCGTTTGCAACGATTTCAGTTTTAAAAATACGTACTCCTTGATCATTATCCCAAGAACGTGTCTTAAGATAACCTTCTATGTAAATTAGCTTTCCTTTGCGTAAAAATTGACCACAAATATCAGCTAAACGTCCCCATACAACAATGTTGTGATATTCAGCAAGGGACTTTTTTTCATTTGCTTTAGTAACCCAGTCACGATTGGTAGCAATACCAAATGTAACAATTGATTGACCGTTAGTAGTTTGTTTAGTTTCGGGATCTCTGGTTAAATTCCCGATTAGCATTACTTTATTTACACTTCGCATACTCTTATTAAGTTATAAGTTATAAGTTAGAAATCTAAGCCTTATCTGGATTTTCAGCAGCTTCCTCAAGAGCGTCAATTTCCTCTTCGGTAATGATCCCTTCAGGTCCTTCATTTTCCATAGTTGCTGCTTCCATTTCCTCTACAGCATCCTTGCCACCTGCATCCTTACCAGTTATTTCATCAGAAACTGTTTTATCGTCTTTAGGTTTATCTGATAATTCACCGATTTGGTCTTCGATAGGGATAATAATCTCATCTTCTTCGGTTCGAATTACATCTTCAAGAGCTACTTCTTCAAGAACCTCTTCTGATTTCTCCTTAAGAAGATCTACATTGAGACAAAGGCTCTTCAGTTCTTTTACAAGTACATTGAAACTCTCTGGAACATTCGGTGTTCGAATAGTCTCGCTCTTTACAATGGATTCATAAGCTTTTGCACGACCAATCACATCATCTGATTT
>Ga0307989_1000905_pt1 | contig 17318 bp, 14 predicted proteins | sample EllFjometagen185_FD_203164 | JGI IMG/M metagenome (GOLD analysis project Ga0307989, IMG submission 203164) | Marine microbial communities from Ellis Fjord, Antarctic Ocean - #185 | ecosystem: Environmental > Aquatic > Marine > Unclassified | place: Southern Ocean | collected 2014-10-08
TTCAAGCGTTAAAGGACAAATTAAATGAAGAAGTTTCTGAATACATTGAGAGTGAAGATCCGGAAGAGTTAGCAGACGTCATTGAGATTATTCGAGCGCTGATCAATCATCACAGCATGACTTATGACGAGCTCGAGACAAGCAGAGAGACAAAGAAGGAAGAACGTGGTGCTTACGAAGAACGTATTTTCTTGGAAGAAGTTATTGAAACTTAAAAAGAGATGAAAGGTGGAAATGCTACCTTTCTTTTTTTAAACATAACACAAAAATATGCCTGGAAAATTTATTGTCATTGACGGAACAGATGGTTCTGGCAAGGGCACACAAACAAAAATATTAGTCGATAGATTAATCAAAGAAGGCAGGCAGGTAGAAATTGCTGACTTCCCACGTTATGGACAGAAAAGTGCGACAATGGTTGAAGAATATTTAAACGGACAATATGGGACTGCACAAGAAGTTGGTGCTTATCGGGCTTCAATATTTTATGCATGTGATCGCTATGCGGCATCTTTTGAAATAAAAAAATGGTTAGAGGAAGACAAGATTGTTATCAGTAATCGTTATGTTTCATCAAATATGGGACATCAAGCTGGAAAGATAAAAGATATGGAAGAACGAGAGAAGTTTTTGCATTGGTTGGAAGATTTAGAATACAATTTGTTCGATATTCCAAAACCGGACTTAAATGTTCTGCTCTATATGCATCCAACAATTGGACAACAGTTAGTAGACAAAAAAGGTCATAGAGATTATGTAGGAGGTAATAAAAGAGATATTCATGAGGCTGATCTTCAACACTTATTAGATGCGGCTGAGGCTTATAAATATGTAGCTGATAAATTTGATTGGCATGTTATTGATTGTACTCCAGAACAAAAGTTAAGGACTATTGAGGATATTTCTGAGGAACTTTTTGAGAAGATTGTTCTTCATATTTAGCTGCTAATCTGCGAATACTGCAAATTATTACCAATACTACAAATGTAAAGATAAACATTACCAGGTATGTGTAGGCGATACATTTATGTGTCACGTACATATACCTGGTGAAATAAACAACTTGAAGGAGAGAAGAATGGCCAGACCGGTTGATGTTGAGAGGGTGAAGCAGGCATTAAGGGATTCTTGGACGAGGGAAACTTGTTATCCTGGTTGCGTAGATGAATGGAGATTGATTAACCCGTCGTTTGGACAGTGTGCTGTGACAGCGCTCATTCTTCAAAATTACATCAATGGGGAGTTATTGTATTGCGCGCACAATCACCATTATTGGAATAGAACTCCTGGACAGGAAGAAATTGATTTAACAAAAGATCAATTTCCCGCAGGAACGATTATCTGTCTTGATGAAGTTAAGCCAAGGGACTATCTTCTCTTCAGTGAAGCGGCTAGAAAAGTTAAAACAAAAGAGAGATACTTGTTGTTACGAGAACGGGTAGAAAGAATACTGAAAAGATAAGTTGATCATGAAACATGAATCACATAACACGTATCACGTAACATTGATCATGGAACATGGAACATAAAACATGGATAAAAGAACATAGTTGTTATGCGCCATAGGACGCACTCGTCCTTTGGCGAGGAAATTAGTTGGAAGTTGATAGATTGGAGAGTAGTGACTTGTTGTGAAAAGTTAAATAGAAAAAAATATGGAGAATGACAAACAACTGCCAGAAGGAGACACCATGCAATGCCAGAGCTGTAATAGACAAGGCTGGATTGAGGTTATTGCTGGCTGTATGTTTGCTGGTAAAAGTGAAGAATTAATTCGAAGGCTTAGTCGACTGCCTTATGCAAAATTGAAATATCAGATATTTAAGCCACGCCTAGATGATCGTGATGGTGCCTTTGTAAAAAGTCATGATGACAATTGTCTTTCAGGGACAACTGTTGATGAAGCAGAAGACATTCTTGCGTTAGTTGAGGAAGACACCTTAGTTGTTGGTATTGATGAAGCTCAATTTTTTGGCAAAGATTTAATTGCAGTTTGTGAAGAGTTAGCCAACAGAGGATTAAGAGTAATTGTGGCTGGTTTGGATACCACTTTTGAAGCGGAACCGTTTGAACCGATGCCGGGATTGATGGCGGTGGCAGAAAGAGTTACCAAAGTATATGCGCACTGCGTAAACTGTGGCTCACCAGCCTACAGATCTCATCGATTAACTGCGAGTAAAGAGAAGGTTGTGACTGGGGCAAAGGGAGAGTATGAAGCGTTGTGTCGTAACTGCTTTTCTGAGCTAAAATTAGAGAAATAACCCACACAGTAGAGAATAATATTCTCTACTGTATAGTTAACCATAAGGGGTAACACTTTGATACAATAAGGGTAACAAAGGTTAACTAATAAAATTAATAATAAATATGACAGGATCAATATTAAGTGCCCCGAAAAATGTTCGTGGTAGATGGTATTTGCAGGTAGACAAATACGGAAAATCAGTTACTGAAATTTGTAGAGTATTTGGAATGTCACGTAAAACATATTACAAGTGGTATAAAAATGATCATGGTTTGTATAAATCCAATAAATATATAAGTAAAAAGATACATCCGCACACAAAATTAACATCAAAAATAAAGAAAATAATTTATGAAACAAAAATTAAATATAATTATGGACTATTAAAAATGAAAATATATTTAGAAAAAAACAATATTGTAAATGTTTCTACAACTACAATATATAAATATTACAAAAAGAAACATTTAATCAGAAAGCCTTAAAAACGGCTTAAGTGGTACACGCCATTAAAAAATAGATACTCAGCTACTTTCCCAGGAGAAAACGTTCAATTAGACATAAAATATGTTCCAGAAAAAAAACAAACCTGGGCATATCAATATCGTTTCATAGACACTGTTTGCAACATGCAGTTTTCAGTTGACATGAATAATCGCGAAGCAGTTACAACTATAAAAGCAATGAAGAAAGCACAGCAATATTTTCCGTTTAAAATAGTTGGAATACAAACTGACAATGGCAGTGAATTCAGAGGAAATTTTCATAAACATTTAATAGCTAGTAATATTATTCATCGTTATATTCCGAAGAGATCAGCACCTTGGAATGGGAAAGTGGAGCGTGCAAACAGGTCCGTTGATGATGAATATTACTTGAATTCAACAAAACCGTTTAATTCAATTGCTGAATATTTTAAATGGTATAATTTTGAAAGACCACATGTTGGACAGGAAATGAACGGTCTGACTTCATACGAAAAATACCTTATTTTACAGCAAAAAAGTGTAACCTTTGCAGGTTAACTGTACATCTACTTTTATTTTCTATTGTTTAGTGATATAATTTAGTTATAAATGAATTAAAGAAATACAAATAAGTAACCCTTTGTATTTAATTTATAATATATGAAACTAGAGGTAATTATTGGATTAGAATTCCATGTTCAGTTGATGTCAAAAACTAAGATGTTTTGCTCTTGCAGCAATGACGCGGATGGTCACGCTCCGAATAGTTTGGTGTGCCCTATTTGCCTCGGACATCCTGGAACTCTACCAGTTGTAAATGGTGAAGCGATGAAAATGGCGATGAAGATGGCTTTAGCTTTGAATACAAAAATAAATAATTTTACAAAGTTTGATAGAAAGAATTATTTTTATCCGGATCTTCCAAAAGGTTATCAGATTTCTCAATTTGATAAACCACTAGGAGAGCATGGTTATTATGATATTAATTACAAAGCAGCAGATGGTTTGGCTGGAAGATTAGACAAGGAAGATGAAATGAAACGAATTAGAATTAATCGATTACATGTTGAGGAAGATTCTGCGAAATCAATTCATGATGGAGAAAAGAATGCGACTCTTGTAGATTTTAATCGTGGTGGCTCTCCCCTAGCGGAAATTGTTACGGAAGCTGATCTAAGTTCACCAAAGGAAGCAAAAACATTAGCTCAGGAAATGCAATCACTGGCTCGTCAACTTGGAATATCAGAGGCCAGCATGGAAAAAGGTCAACTTCGGTGTGATGCGAATATCTCACTTCGACCAGAGGGAGAAAAAATATTATATCCAAAAACTGAAATAAAAAACTTAAACTCTTTTAAATCAATAGAAAGAGCGCTTGAGTTTGAAGTAAAAAGACAAAAGGCACTATGGCTCGATGGAAAAGCACCAAAACATGAAACTACTCGTGGTTTTGATGACAAGAAACAAATCACAATGCTTCAGAGAACAAAAGAGATTGCAGCTGATTACAGATTCTTCCCGGAACCGGATATTCCACCTGTAACTTATACAGAAAAAGAAATCGAAGATGTACGAAGAACTCTTGGAGAGCTTCCTCAGGCAAAGAGATACAGATTCATGAACGAATTCAACCTACCTCCTGAAGATGTTAAACTATTGACACATGAGACAGAATTTGCTAATTATACAGAGAAAGTAATATCTGAATTGCAGGATTGGGTTCACAATCTAGAGGGAAATGAGATGCCAAAAGGTACTTGGAAAAAAGAAAAGGATAATTTGATTAAGCTTACGGCTAACTGGTTAATTAACAACTTGTTATCCCAAATGAGTGAGAAGAAAATTGATTTTCCTGAGTTAAAAGTTACTGCGGAAAACTTTGCTGAATTGATAACTCTAATATTTGAAAACAAACTAAATAGTACTAACGCTCAGAAGATTCTTGACCATATGGTAGACAAAGGATCAGACCCTTCCCATGTAATGGATGAATTCGATATGAGCCAGGTAGATAATGATGGTGAGATTGAAGCTATCATTGAGACTGTCATTACTAACTTCCCTGAACAAGCTCAACAGTTTCGAGATGGAAAAGAATCTATTATCAAATTCCTACTCGGTCAAGTAATGAGAGAATCGAAAGGAAAGGTTAACCCACAAAAAGCAGAAGAAATATTACAAAAAAAATTAATATAAAATAATTAGACTCCGGATCAAGTCCGGAGAATATAAACATATGGAACCTAAATTAGCAGTAGAACATCCACAGGGACCTGAAACACCTCAGACAACTGAAGTGCCTCAGGAAAGTTCAAAACCTAAGAGGTCTTTCCCTTGGAAGAAAATTTTGAAATTTTTGAAAAAATTCTGGTGGTTAGTACTTATAGGAGTAATTGTCTTATTAATTATTATTGCGGTAATAACACCAAAGACAGTGGCGTATGAATATTCAACAACTGAAGTTGAAAAAGGCAATCTAATTCAAACTGTTGAAGCCACTGGAGCCGTTGAACCATCTGCTCAGATTGAACTCCGCTTCCCTGCTTCAGGAACATTACTTGAAAATAGTGTAATAGTAGGACAAGAAGTAAAAGAAGGTGATGTTTTGGCGAAGATTGATGACAGAGAATTAGGATATAGAAAAAATCAAGCTGGAGCAAGTCTTAATCAAGCTCAGGCAAATTTAAATAAAATTTTGGCTGGGGCTAGCGCAGAAGATATCTCAATATCGGAAAATTCAACTGAGAAATCAGCTATTGATTATCAAAATGCACTAAACAACCTAGAACTTGTAAAAGCTCAATCAGCGCAGGAAATTCTTACTTACGAAGAAAGTTATAACAAAGCGACTGAAGATATTAAAACATACGAGCAATCATTAATAGATACAACGTTGAGTGAAGAACAGAAAGCTCTGAACTATCAAAATTCTGCTATCTCAGCAATGGAATCAGCACTTACTGACTGTACTGTTGCTTTGGATTACACAATGATAATTCATAACGATTCAGATCTTGATAGATACCTGGGAATAAGAAATCCACAGATGATCAGTGAAGAAAGTGCTAGTTATCAAACTGCTCAGAACAATATTGCAACAGCAAGAACACAAGTTAATTCTGCTAAAGCATTATTAACAACAATGAATATTACTACCGCTGCGAATGCGACTTTATTGGCACTCGATAGTACATTTGATAATCTATCTGACATGTTCGCAGTTTTGGCTGGGACAGCTACAGGGCAGGATTTCACGAATACTGAACTGGCAGCATACAAAACTAGTATCAATACTCAGATTGCTTCAATCTCTGCTGAGAAAACAACAACTCTTGCTGCTCAGCAAAATTTGGCTAATGGTTTGATAACAAACAATACAAATATTAATACAGCTGAATCAAATATAGTATCAGCAAAGAATGCTGCAAATATTGCGAAAGCAAACTATGATCTTGCAAAGTCTTCAAAAAATTCAAAGATTGAGACTGCTGAATCACAGGCTAATGCTGCAAAGGCATCTCTGGCTATTTCACAAGCACAGTTGGATTACAAGAAAGCACCGGCAAGATCCTTTGACGTTTCATCATATAGAGCTCAGGTAAACCAACTTGGCGCTGCTTATCAAATTGCAAAGAAAAACTGGGAAGATGCTTCTATTAAAGCTCCAATCGACGGTGTGGTGACAAAAATTGCTTATGAAAAAGGTGAACAAGTTTCACAATCTTCTGCTGCAATTATTATGGTAAACACAAGTGGTTATGAAATTGAAGTAGATATATCAGAAGCAGACATTGCGAAAATCAGATTAGCGAATAAAACAGAAATAACTCTTGATGCTTTTGGTGAAGATACAGTTTACAAAGGAAACGTAACTTCTATTGAACCAGCTGAAACGGTTATTCAAGATGTTATTTATTATACTGTCAGAATATCTTTTGATGAGATTGTTGAAGGAATAAAACCTGGAATGACAGCTAATATAACTATAAATACTGCAGAAAGAAATAACGTATTATTTACTCCTCGTAGATCAGTTATAGACAAAAATGGCAAGAAAATAGTTCGACTATTAGTAGATGGTGAGCCACAGGAAGTTGAAGTTGAGACAGGATTGCGAGCAGATAATGGATTAATTGAAATCAGAGAAGGTCTTAATGAAGGTGAAAATGTAATTACCTTTTCGAAGGAAATTAAATAAATAAAAAAAAGCAAGAACATTGTTCTTGCTTTGGATTGTTAATCCTGTGAATCTTTCATTTGATGAATTAAACGTGAAAGACCGGCTGATTTTGAAATGACCGTTCTCTCAACTTCTTCGAATTTTTTAACGAGAGACAGTAAGTAGCTACTCAAGACAGCATAACTTGCATTCCTGAAATTTGGGAGAGTAACAACTGTATTTGATATTTCAATTTCTTCACTTTCTCTATGAATAAGAATACTGAGAACATTCAAGACTGTTGAATATTTGGAAATTAGCTTCAGTATATCATCTGGCTTTAAATAGTAAAAATGATGTAAGCCAAAGAGACTTGATTGATTACCTAATGTAAAAGTTTGAACATTCACTCGGCCTGATGTTAACAAGTAAATTCTCTCTTTTTTTCCATCTACGCCTTTTACATGTCGCAGATAATAAGGAAACTTTGTATCCTCCGTACTACATTTGAAAGCAAATCCTAAAGCTTGATTTAAATCATCAAAGACCAAGATTAGTCCACCTTCTCTAACACGATGAAATTCAAAGATGTTTCGGACATGTTTCATGACGCTCCCCCTTTGTGACTGATTAATCTAAACATAACATATAAAAAAGAATTGTCAACAATTATATATTACGAAATTTGTTTAGACAGAATTACGAATGAAGAATTAAGCGTAAACAATAAGATAATAAATATGGCATTAATACAAGTAAAAAATTTAAAGAAACAATACGAGAATGAAGAGATCATAACAAAAGTTTTGCATGGTCTTGATTTTGAAATTAGCAAAGGTGAGTTTGTAGCAATAATGGGACCGTCTGGATCAGGTAAATCAACATTGATGCATATTTTGGGATTTCTGGATAAACCAAGCTCTGGCGAGTTTATGTTTGCGAATAAAAACATTCAAGATCTAACTGATGATGAGATGGCTGAGACAAGAAACTTTGATATTGGATTTATTTTTCAATCATTCAATTTGTTACCTAGAACTTCTGTTTATGATAATGTTAAGTTGCCCTTGCTCTACAGTAAGCTTCCAGCGGTAGAACATGATAAGTATGTGAGAGATGCAGTAGAAGCAGTTGGACTGACACATCGTATTAGTAATTTATCAAATCAACTTTCTGGTGGAGAAAAACAGCGAGTAGCTATTGCTAGAGCGCTTGTTAATAATCCGTCTATAATTTTTGCTGATGAGCCAACAGGAAACCTTGATTCAAAAACCGGTGGTCAGATCATGAAAATATTGCAAGATTTGAATGAGATGGAAAAAACTATTATTCTAGTAACTCATGAAAAGTATACAGCCGAACATGCGAAAAGAATTATATACATGAAAGATGGAAACATACATAGTGATTCAAAGGTTACTAATCGTTTAATTATTCATGAAGGAGAAGAACTAGCCAAGTAGTATGTTTATTACTCAAATGATAAAAACATCTTTAAAGAATTTGCGCGTGAACAAAATGCGCTCTTTTTTGACTATGCTTGGAATTATTATCGGTATATCATCTGTGATTTTAATCATGTCTACAGTTGCTGGCGCTGAGAGTTTGATTGTCAATCAAATAAGAGGAATTGGATCAAATATTATTGGCGTATTCCCTGGTGCAGGTGGCGATGATGGACCTCCAGCAGCAGTAATGGGTGTTATAATTACAACATTAAAAGACGCAGACACAGAAGCCATCAAAAGAGAAGTCCCCTCCGTTACAGCGGCATCATCCTATGTAACTGCTACAGAACCTGTAACATGGAAAAATCAGACCGTCACTGCTAGCATGACTGGAGTATCACCTGATTATATAAAACTAGCAAATGCTTCGCTCAAAGAAGGGAATTTTATAACTGAAGATGACAAAAAATCTGTTGCGAATGTAATTGTTATTGGTTCGCAAATAGAAGAAGATTTATTTAGCAATAACGACGCCATTGGAGAGAGAATTAAAATAAAAAAAGAATCATTTCGAGTAATTGGAGTAATGGAAAGTCAGGGAACCGTTGGATTTCAGAATGTTGATAAAATGGTTTTTATTCCAGTAACTACTGCTCAGAAAAAGATTGTTGGAATAAATCATGTTGGTTTTATAAGAATAACTGTTGATAATGAGGAGACTTTAGATGAAGCGACTAAACAGATAGAAGAAGTATTGAGAGATAGACATAATATATCAAATCCAGACGAAGATGACTTCACAGTTAGAGCTACAGACTCAGCCCTAGACTCCCTAGGAGCTATTACAGGCGCTCTCAGTGCTTTTCTGGTAGCTATCGCTTCCATTGCCCTATTTGTTGGAGGAATTGGAATTATGAATATTATGTTAGCGGCTGTAAATGAAAGAATCAGAGAAATTGGGCTCAGAAAATCTGTTGGTGCAACGAAAAAAACTATTGTCACTCAGTTTTTAATTGAAACAGTGACTATAACTTTGATTGGTTCTATTATTGGAATTATAATTGGAATTCTATTCTCATTTTTCATTTCATTAATTGTAAATTACCTAGGATATAGTTGGGACTTTGTTATTACAATAACTTCACTATTATTATCATGTGGAGTGTCAATTTTAATTGGTTTAATTTTTGGAATTTATCCGGCGCAAAAAGCGGCTAAACTTGACCCTATTGAAGCATTAAGATATGAATAAAACAACACTACTATTAGCTTTAGCAAGCATGAAGACAAATATAGGACGAACTGCCCTAACTCTTTTGGGTATTGTAATTGGTATTACAGCGGTGATAGCAGTGCTATCGGCAGGGCAAGCTATTAGTGATTTAATTATTGGTGAGATTGAAGCTTTTGGTGGAAATGCGATCGAAATTGAAGTAAAAACTCCTAACGTTTCACAAAACTCAACTGAAAATGCATTTAGTATGGTTGGTGGTTCTGTTATTACAACATTGAAAGAAAAAGATGCAAAGGCAATATTAAAACAGCCTAATATCATAAATTATTATGTTGGGGTAATGGGTCAAGATGCGGCAACCTACAAAAGTGAATTAAAGAAGTCTACACTCTTTGGAATCAATGCCAGCTTCATTGATATTGATCAAGGAAGTGAAATAGAGTTAGGTAGATTTTTTACAAATGAAGAAGATGAATCACTCAGTCAAGTTGCTGTTTTAGGATACAAGGTGGCTGAAGATCTTTTTGGTCAAAACGATCCAATTGGTCAGTCAATAAAAGTTGGTAAAAAACGATTCCAAGTAATCGGTGTCATGACAGAACGAGGTGCTTCGTTTACTTTTGACTGGGATACTTTAATTTATCTACCGGTTAAAACGTTACAAAAGAAAATGCTTGGTATTGATTATGTAAGTTTTATTTTTGCAGAAATGGAAGATGCTACACTTGGTGAAGAAACGGTTGAGGATATTAATTACATAATGAGAGATCAACATAATATAACTGACCCGGACAAGGATGACTTTGCAGCGATTACTATGGATCAAGCGATTGAGATGATGGCTGTCATTATTGTTGGTATTCAAATTCTTTTAATTCTTCTTGGCTCAATTTCACTGATCGTTGGTGGTGTAGGAATCATGAACATCATGTATGTGTCTGTGACTGAAAGGACTTATGAAATTGGATTGCGAAAATCTGTAGGAGCTAAGCAAGCTGATATCTTGTGGCAATTCTTATTTGAAGGAATTATTATTACCCTACTTGGTGGATTGATTGGTATTGTTTTTGGAATATTAATTACTGGGTTAATTAGTTTGGTTGCTAATGCAGCTGGATTTAATTGGCAGTTTTCTATTTCTTGGACTGGTATGCTTGTGGCTATAACAATGTCTGCAGTCGTTGGTTTGGTGTTTAGTCTTTATCCTGCGAGAAAAGCGGCTAAGCTGGATCCGATGGTTGCGTTGAGGAAAGAGTGATTTTGATGATTAAGCTAGTTAGCTAATCCGACTACGCTAAAGCTTCGACGGACAAGTAAGTTAGTAAGCAAAAAAAACGAATACGACTTTTGGTCGTGTTTTTTTTGTGGATTAAAAAAGGGACTATTTTATAGCACCTTTGTTTGAGAAATTGTTGGTTTGTGTTTTTTTGGGGACCGCTAACCGCTGATCAACATAAAGAGAACACCACCTAAGCATATCAAGAAGACTCCAACACCTGCAGAATAATTAATAGGACCTGGGTCATCCTTATCTACATAACTTCCCGGGAACATGTCTTCTCCACTCTTCGCAATGGAAATTATTCCAAATATAACTAAACCTATTGCTATTAAGTAAATGATCATTGCGATAATTCCGCCCATGTAGCACCTCAATAGTTAATTACTAATTCAATAATAGCAGTATATATTTATTATGTCAAAGTGTTTATGTGATAAAAATTACCTAATTTAAGTAAATATAGCCAATGATTTATTGTTAGCATTGCAGATGATCACTGTTTTAATAATTGACCACTTTCCTTCGACACTGACGTCGAAGGTTTGAAAAAGTCTATTCGAGATCTGGTAGAATTCTTTCACATCTGAGAATAGAACGGGGTTTGTTAAAGATCCAACGACGCGATCTTTTGCACATGAATCTTGTATTCGTGAAGAAAGGAACCCGAAAGCACCTCTTAAATAGAGGTAAGCTTCGTAAGGTCTACCCTTGACCCTTGAGTTAATACCTCTTGGGGATAGACTTTTAAAGACCAACGTGTAAATCACGTTGGTCTTTTTCTTTTAAACGAAATCACACCTCCCAAGTGAACATTGGAATGACAAATAAGCGGATTTGGATGACTTGAAACAGTTACCTCTTAAGGGCAAGGCTCCACAGCTGTGTTTTACCAGACTATTGAGCCTGAAAATATTATTTGAGGAAGGTTTTTATAAGTTTTTTTGCTTCGGGATAGTTTTCGACCCAGTGAATGTCGGAATGTCGTTTGTACCAGGTGAGTTGTCTCTTTGCATAACGGCGGGTGTCTCGTTTAATTAGGCGGATGGATTCTTTTAGATCAATGTTACCTTCGAGATATTCGATGACTTGTCTATACCCTATTCCGGTAATAGCAGGCGAATCTTTTTTGTAGCCTTTCTTCTGAAGTTTTTTAACTTCGTCAATGAGACCTTCGTCGATCATTTCATCAACGCGTTTATTTATTTTAAAATATAATTCTTCTCGAGATAGAGTTTTGCCAATTTGCAAAAACTCGAATTCAGTTGACTCTAATTGCAAGTCTTCAGTTGAGTCATCGTCTTTTAGACTGTAAAGTTCTAGAGCACGACAAACTCTTCGAGGATTTTCGATGTCTATTTTTTGGTCAATGTCTGGATCTATTTTCAAAAGCTGTTTGACTAGATATTGTACTCCGAATTCGGCTAGATCTTTTTTGATTTTCTTTCGTAGTGATTTGTTATAGCCACTTGGTAGTTCGTAGTTTTTTACTAGAGCAGTCGTGTATAATCCTGTTCCTCCGACTACCACAGGAAGCCTTCTCTTTGTTCGAATTAGGTCTTTTGTCTTATTGAGCCAGTCATCTAGACTAAAATATTTGCTTGGTTTAAGGAAGTCAACTAAACATTCTTCTATACCGTCAACATAAAATGTCTTTTTGAGACCTTTTCGGAGCCATTTGCCCTTGTCCTTGTTAGTTCCGATGTCCATATCTTTGAATATTTGCCTAGAATCTGCGGATATTAAAAATCCACCGAAATCCTTGGCTATATTGAAGGCTAAAGTTGATTTGCCTGAGGCGGTTGGTCCGACAACGACAATTACTTTCTTTTTTTGCATATTTTAGTAATTTTGTTATAATAGCTATATAATTAAAATATCACATAATAGAACTATTTTCAACACTATGTTAAAAAAAATTACTACTGCAGTTTTTCTATTGTTAATTCTCTTCACTGTAACTGGTTGTATTGCTGGTGAAAAAACAGATCCATTTAACCAACAAATACTAAAAGCAGAAGATGCTAAGACATCAATATTTAGTGATAAATTCTTTAACTCAGTTGATACAATTGAACTAAAAGACGTATCTGATGGAACAGCAACTGCAAAAGCTTGGATAAAAAATACATCAGAACAAACTATTCATAAAGTTGTAGCAACAAACTTGCCAAAACTTGAAGATGATTATTTTTATGAAGGTTGGCTTGTTCAGAAAGCACCAGGTCTTGATTTCTTTTCAACTGGAGAACTCAAGTATTCTGAAGAAACAAATGAATGGATTCTTACTTACACTTCAGATGAAATTAAAGCAGACTACGACTTCGTGGTTATCACTCTTGAAAAGAAAGACAATGATCCATCACCTGATGTTCACATTCTAGAATCAAGATAATCTCAAAAACATATAAGAAAAAACACCTTGCATTGCAAGGTGTTTTGTTTTGGTTTAGTTAAACTTTCTTCTTCTTAGAATAAGTACAGTTGAGCAGAGTAGCATGAGTAGAGCCAAATTCATTTGACTACTGCTGTTATTAAAACTACAGCCATCATTGCTAGAACTTCTTTCAAGTGAGTGACAGTCTTCAACGGTAAGCCATTCACTAAAACTATAGACCTGATCATCAAGAGTGATTGTCATTTCTACAAGATACTGTCCATCTCTATCGTAAGAGTATTCTGCAACGTAATGAGAAATCATATTATTAAGATTCGTGAATTCACATTGCTGAATGGCCGATCCGTCTCCGAAGTCGACTGTACAGTCATCTACAAGTATGTTTGCTCCCGATATATTCCAGCCCATCTTTGTCCGACATTCACCGTTCAAGAGGTAAGCTTTGTCTATACTGGGAACGACTGAACTTGTTTCAGCTTCATTACTTGAATCGTAACTTATTACTTCGTAATCAGTGTCTGGTTGAACAATGTCTAGAATCACAGCTTCCGGATTGTCATGACAGTCTGGATTCTCAGCGACATTAATCACAACTTCCTTTTCTACCGTGCTCAGAATATCGCTTAGAACAATAGTCAATGGATGCTGTCCAGCTGTGCCACAATCGAACTCTGCAATATAATCACAGTAACAATAACTGTCTTCACATGTACACATTACCTGATTAATACTTACACCAGAAGACTGATAATAAACATTAACGATAACATCTAATGGATTCTCGTCATCGAAATAGTGAATAACTAAATGAGAGGCTGAACCTTCGGTAAAAGGTTTGTCCCACTTAATATCTAGCAGACGAGGTTCAGTATCGTCAGGAATAATTACTGTTTCTGGAATTAGGGCCAAAGGACCACTAATATAGTTGTAGTAAACAAGAATCTCGTAAAACTTAGTGATCGGATTAGTCTTAAACATTTGTTGACCGTATATAATAGCATCTGCCCTGAGTTCATTTGAAGCTTGGATGAATAGAGCCATTAACCATTCCTGGTCTAGTCCATTTTGCTTCGCATAAAGTTCGACGCCTTCCAGAATAGACAGCTGAAGATCTCCGTCACCAACTTCGTCAGCGAGGTTGAATAGCCTCAAAACCTTATACTGAGAATATCCATCTTTGTAGAACCATTTCTTGAGACCATCGGTAAGACCTATTGCACTAAAATCACTTCTGATTCTAGCATTGGTCACTATTATGAAATTCTCAAGATCCATTCCCTGTAATTTCTTCAATGCTCGCATGTCAGTAAAATACTCTATTGCTGGTTCAAGGTGAACATTCTTTTTTGCAGGAGTTAAACCTAAATCTACAACAATGTACTGACGATCTATTCCATGAATTTTTTCATGAAGAAATGTGCGGAATCTGACAACAAAAGAACTATCGATGGGAAGTCCCGTTTGCTGATTATACAATGTCTCTGAAATGGGACGAATATGAATTCGCCTAGTAACTTTTGTTCCTACTGTCTCAACACTAAAACGACCATAAGACTTAACAGTTCCAAAATTAGCATCAATAACAATTTCGTCAACAATATCATCTAACTGATAACGCCCGTCACTAAGAAGAGACATTATATCAGCAGAGTCATCGGCGAATTTTAACTGATCAAAAACTTTGATAACAATCTGATTCTCTTTGTACTTCAGATTTTTTCTAAGAACTGGAACAACTTGTCTATGAAAATCTAGAACCTTCTGCCCACCAGCTAAACTACTAATGGAATTTCTGGCAGTATTATGAACAATCTTGTTTGAAACAGCTTTGTCAAAGAAGAAAATCTCTTCAATGGCATCATCACCATACTTATAAACATTGGAGATAGCTGAACCAACTTCAGATTTCTTAGACTTTAGTAACTGCCAGTTTTTTCCTTGCATGAATGTGGCCATTCGAGTCTGTAAAGTCCAATACCTGGTGCTCACCATAACATTGGCTTTCATTGCTCCGATTACTACCCAATCACCAGTGCAAATAAGACAACTAGCTACAGCAAAACTAGTTATTGGAACAATAGCTAAGCAGGTAGCACCTACAGTAGCAGGACATGCAGATCCAGCTACAAAATCTGCTGTTAGAGAAACAGCACAAATAGCACAAGAAGCAACCCAGGCAATTATTGTTCCTTTCTGAATATATTCCATGACGCTTGTTTCAGGTGCTTCATCGGCTTCCAGCCTTTTCATCATGCATTCAGTTGACATAGTAATAGTACCGTAATCAGGACATTCTTCCTCTTCGAGAGGATATTCTACCAGCAAATCGACTAGGTCGCCTTCTAACATAGTTCGAGGATGAACAAGCATGTTGCTCGACTTCAGATTATGGTTGTCATAATAGATTCTGAAGTAATACTCATTCTCAATGTTATTCCAGGCGAATTGATCCTTGTAAAAAAGAACCAACCAATCTACGGAAGTAACATAAGAATTTGCATTGAAGGAAAGTGTCATTGTGCTTTCTAAATCATCAGGTAGAATACCGTCTGATTCATAAATCTTCAGCTGAAAGAACCCATTGCAGTGACTGTTTGTTCCAATTTCCATTTGAACGGTCTCGCCATCTTCGGCTTCGTTTTGCGACCATTCGAGGTAGAGGACTTCACAGTCGGCAGTGCAGGATTGAGTTTCAATTGGTTTGTTTGCGTACGTTCCACAACTATTCGAATCTTCACAGACACGAAGTTGCATGTCATTATCACAAATACCCCAATCCTCGCAAGACCAATTCTCAACACAGCATGGCTGACATACACCGTTCGAACAACCACAGTCACAATCAGCAAATATACCTTTTTTCGTGCCGAAGCTGTCATAACACCAGACGTCATTTCCAACGCATTTCTTTTCCTGGCAAAGATCGTATCCATCACAAGAATTATTGTAGCAAAGACAACTGACTACACTGCCCCATTCGAGACAATGATCATCGTCATAATCACCACAAGTTTCCTGAGTACCACTATTCAGGCAATGCGTTTGATTGGCAGTAGTGCATTCATTATCACAAGTACCCATGCACTCCCCGGCCATACAAACTTCTTCACTTCCACAATTCTTATAAGTCTTCTTGTAGCAGTTATTACTGTCTTTTGTGCAAGTCCAACTACGTGTTGGAAAAATATCACAACCGGTTTCGTTGGCAGTACATTCGTTTGAACAAGTAAAGCATTGGTTATCAACGCATTGACAACTCATACTAGCGCCCCATTCGAGGCAATCGTCAGAGTTATAGTCACTACATTTCTGCTGTGTAGTATTGTTCAAACACCTTGTTTCATTTGCCGTAGTACAATAATTCGTACAGCAAGTGTCGCAAGTACCATCAGTACAACCACAGGAACAAGTCGTGCTCTTGTGATCGGCGTCACCGAAACTGTCGTAACACCAAACGTTACCACCGTTACATTTTTCCTCAGCACAATCATCGTAATTCGCACAAGAACCGGCGTAACAAAGACAACTCATATTAGCGCCCCATTCGAGGCAATCGTCAGAGTCGTAGTCACCACATTTCTGCTGTGTAGTATCGTTCAGACACTTTTTCTGATTCGTATTCGAACAGTCATCATCGCAGTCTTCAATACACTCACCTGCAAGACAAATGTCATCGCCGTCACAATAAGTATAATCTTTTTTGTAACAACCGTTGCTGTCCTTTTCACAAGTCCAGCTACGTGTAGGATAAACATTACAACCAGAATCACCGGAGGAACATTCATTGTCACAAGTGAAACATTGACCACCGAGACAATCACAACTCATTGAACTTCCCCATTCGAGACAGGGATCAATGTCATGATTACCGCACGTTTGTTGTGTAGTGCTGTTCAAGCATTTGGTTTCGTTCGCAGTAGGACACTCATTTATACAAGAAATGTCGCATGAGCCGTTGGAACAACCCGAAGAACAATATTCGCTACTCAATTCTTCTGTCGTCCAGTCGCTATAACATTCCCCATCAGAACAGCCTTTTTCAAGAATATTTAAGATTTTTATCTTGTAATTGCCATCACAAGAATAGT
>Ga0307989_1000908_pt1 | contig 17291 bp, 16 predicted proteins | sample EllFjometagen185_FD_203164 | JGI IMG/M metagenome (GOLD analysis project Ga0307989, IMG submission 203164) | Marine microbial communities from Ellis Fjord, Antarctic Ocean - #185 | ecosystem: Environmental > Aquatic > Marine > Unclassified | place: Southern Ocean | collected 2014-10-08
GAATTAAAAATTGTGTCCAATACGGTTGATGATATATTGGAATCATCAACTACCGAGATTGAAACGGGTGACATATTTTCAGAACATTTGTCGAACGATATGTTATTAAGTTCTGTAAATGATATATAACTCATCATCTTTTTCATTGCCAATCTATTAATCTATTAATCATATTTAATTGTCGTAATAATATGCGATTATTGCGTGACTTTGAACATTTTTTGTTTTTATTATACATACTTTTATTTTATGAACATCACATTCGTCCAACAATGAAGTTGTACATACAATCAGTTGTAACATACGTTGTTCGGTATTATATGTAAACTGATCGATGAAATCGTATTCTTTATTTTTCGCGTGTGTTGTTGAAAAACGTTTCAGTGACATATTAATAAATGAACAAAAGTTATGATGATTGTTGAGGAATTCGATTCCAGTTGTGATTTCAATTATATATGACATTGAATTATTGATGATATATTCATCGTTATTTTTATAGTATTTGACTACATTGAAGTTTGATCCATATATATCAGTAATATTGATATTTTCAATAAATGTTAATATATCATATGTATCATTGACACACATAGACTTTATGTTCAACTTTTCATAATGCACTTTATGTGGATTAATAATATGTGTATTCAATTGTTCGCAAGAATGTTGATTATAACATGTGAAAGCATATGAATTATAATCATATAATTTATTTAAATCAGTGATATGAATACCATATTGTGTTGCAAGATTATATAAATTATTGGACACATATATATCGAACCCATTTATTGTGTATGTCATAATATCTTCCAATAACAAATCATCTATTTTGTTTGTATCATGATTGATTTGTATCGCACATTTGCGATTGTAAAAACAATAATTGAAGTCTGGAAGTGAATAACATTCATAATCATGTGTTTTGACAAATATCTTTTTCAATGAATTTAAATTATTCAAATGTAAATCATTTATATTTTCAAAAATACAATTATCTATCCGTATTCGTGTATCAAGTGTCTTTATATATATAATTGTGTATAATCGACTATTAGTAAAATATATATTACTTTCACTATAAACACTTCGCAGTTTATCAATCAATAAGTTTAATGTGTTCAAATGGCGTTTTTCATCACCATATATTCGTATATCGATTGGAAGAAAGTTTAAATATTTCTTTAATTTTGTTTGAGTTGTTTGATTGGTTTGTGATAAATTACATATCAATTTCGTAATCATCAATCGTAAACCATAAAAATATATATTAGACAATCCGTTATCTGAACAATTAATTAATTCAATTAATCCATATGTGTATTTATTAATTGAAGATAGTAATTGAGAGGTATTGATGGTTACTGATAATTTATTCCGAATAGTTGGTGTTTTGGATTTGATTGATACATTTTCAGTGTCATCAACTCCATTCAATCCAATTCCAAGTTTACCACCAAAATTGTAACTTATTTGTGTTGAACTATCAATACATAACAATTTAATATCACAACTTATTGTATGTGTAGATATAGAATATTTATACTTTTGAATAAGACGACGAATTATTTGTATATAATTCGTATCGTTTACATAGTTATGTATTTCATAGTATCGTTTTACTTTTCTATATAGTAAAACAGCGTGTGGTGTGATTGTATTTTTTATCAATTTGGTTTTACGTGTATGTGCTCTACAAATTGGACAAACACATAATTTATTGACACATGTATTATGATAATAATAAGAACAGGAACAATTGAAAATAATTAAATTATTGATGTCATCATTTGTTATTTGTTCTAAACATATTGGACATACATTTTCACATATTTCGTTGTTTACCAATTCATGAATCGATTTTAGTATTTTTGTCGATTTGTGTTTATGTGAAACATGTATATTCATTGATATCGTTCAATTTAATATTACTTTACAATTCTGTCTATATATAGTTATAACATTAAACGAGTATTTAGATTATACATAGAAACTTTGAAATAAACTTAATGAAGAGAGACTATGCCGTTGGAATTGTTGGAGTTGGATTTGTTGGAAGTGCAATTAAACAATTTTTCGAAGATAAAATAACTAAACAATGTGATATGGAACATGATATGGAACATGATATGGACACTATTATTACACATGTTTATGCATATGACAAATATAAAGAACCCTACAACGAAATACCATTGTTACATCAATTGATTGATAACTCGGATGTTATATATTTATGTTTACCAACACCATTCGATCAAAATAATTGTTATGATATGAATGAAACAGTTGATATATTAAAAACAATTAATGAACATGTATGTTCATGTGAAAATATAACGCAACACAAGTGTGTTGTATCTAAATCGACAACAACACCAAAATTATTCGAGTCTTTATTGTTACAAATATTACATATCGATAATACTAGTGATATATGTACAAAGGTTGGTTATATACATAATCCTGAATTCCTTTCTGCAAAAACTGCATATGAAGATTTTTGCTCACAAAAACATATAGTGATTGGAAAAACACCGTATTGTTCAAATGAAACGTTTGAACAATATGTACATTTTAATAGAACATTATTTCCACATGCAACTATTTCCACATGTGATTCTACTACATCAGAAACAATGAAAATACTTGCCAATAATTTCTATGCATCAAAGATAATGATATTGAATGAATATTATTTAATATGTAAGAAACTTGATATAAATTATGACGAGGTAATCGATCTAATGTTGAAAAATGGATGGATTAATCCGATGCACACACTCGTACCAGGAACAGATGGACATTTAGGATTTGGAGGTGCATGTTTCTCGAAAGATACATCTGCATTGTATACATATATGAAGAACAATGATATGATGTGTGGAATATTAGAAAAAGTGATTGATGAGTGTAAGAACGTTCGTTAATTCAACAATTAAAATAATATGTGTTTAAATATATCTTTTACTTGATTTTACTTGGATTGAGTTTATACTAACAATGAACGCTGAAATATTAGAAGATTGCTTTAAATTAATTGGACATGTAGACTTAAAAAGTGGAGACATACAAAGTATATTGAATGACCCTGTTTATTTGGATATTAATATGATTGACCATATATATAAAGTAGAACCACCAAAATTCGTCAATCAAAAATATTATCAATTAAGAAAACAATTGTTTGATAAATATCATGTTGTATATGAGAACGCAATTGACTATATTACAAATAATGAGGAATATATAACATCAAACGATGATGAACGAGCATATTTACTACGCAGTAATACACACTTGTTTAGATTACAAAGAGGATTGATAGATTTGATTAATTTCTTTTACAACGAGAATTGTGTGAAAAGCGTGGTTATGCATGGAAACGTTATTGAACAACATGGAGTTCATACACCAACCGAACGTCCATATGTTTTAATATTTTTATCTGAATACTATCGTAAACAATTGAATGATGATTTTGTATTTAGTGTTACGGAGAATGAAAAAATGGTGACTATTAATTTACAAAAGACTTACAATATCAAAAATACTCGCATTCTACGAGTATGTGACTATACTTCACCGAAACACCATAATAATGATAAGACATGCATAGTGCCGAAAATTAATAACGAACATGAAAGTGGGAAACTCAAAATTGTTGGTCGTTTGAAGAATTGTAAGCGATATGGTCATCGTCTTGGTGTCAAACATTTGAAAAAGTAAAAACCAACCAACAAATCGAACAAATATATGTACATGATTGTACTAATGAATGATTGTACTAATGAATGATTGTACTAATGAATGATTGATGATGTATCAACGGATGTCATTAATGTCATTCGACAACATTGACGTTTAATATTCATGCGATCAAGCACGTAGTTTTCTATTGTGGTAATAATTTTTTTGTCGTTTTTCAGAGTAGCGACAAAAGTCAAATCGTCCTGTGATATTGTACTATTTTCAGCCTTTTTTTTAGTAATAATATGTTGTTTTAATATATTTGTCATATTATGATAATACATTAATTTGTGACCAATGAAGGCGCCACAGTTTCCACATTGAAGTTGTTCAGTCATTGTTATACTTTGATTGGATGACAACTATTAAATATGACAGAAAATTATCTATATATATACAATTAAATTATACGAGTAACTCATTAATTGTTTTTTGTTTCTGTTTTTATTTTTGTTTTTTGTTTTTTGTTTTTTTTGTTTTGTAGATCTGTATTTACTCAATATTTTTGGTATATATAAGTGCTAAGTCATATATACATAACTTTATACTTCCTCCATTATTAATTGTTTTTGATATGTCAACAATTGTTTTTATGATATTGCCAAATTTCCGATCATCAATCACACCATCAATCTTTCCGTTTACTTTTAATTGAATTAACATATCAACCATATCTTCCAATATATATATAAAATTATATTTGTTTGCATTGTGAATATTATTCAATAATCGTACATTTTCTTGTAATGTATGTTTTGTCAAGTACACAACTAAGTTCAATATATATTTACGAGTTGGTTTTCCAATGTATTGTGATATGTCGTCACTTGTAATACACTTGCGTTCAATCGATTTAACTGTATGTAAGCATTGTAAGATATTTAGAAGTTGTCGTAAATCTTTATCCAATGTTGATAGTGTTATTTTTGCATCGTCTGTTATTTCTATTTTTTCTTTTTGAACGATTTCGTCAATTCGTGTTTTAATGTCTTTTGGTTTTAATGAATTGAACATAAGTTGTGTACAACGGGATGTTATACCATTGATAATTTTTGAATAGTCATTGCATATCAAACAAAATCGTGCAACATCAATGTATGTTTCCATTATACGTCGTAATGCTCCTTGTGCTTCACTTGTCATTGCGTCTGCTTCGTCTAATATTACCAACTTTGGTTTGTCAGAACGAATTCTAATAAAGTTAGTAATATTATTGCGGACAATATCTATTCCTCGTTCATCTGATGCATTCAATTCTTTAATGTAGTTTTTGTATTTATCCACACCGTACAATTCTCTAGCACATGCAATGATGAAACTGGTTTTTCCTGATCCAGGTGGACCATATAATAAGAAATGAGGCATATCCGAATGTTTAATCAATTCTCTTGCTAATTTTATTTTATCTTGATGACCACATAAATCACTGAGTGTTTTTGGACGATACTTCTCTGTCCATGGCAATGTTTGTGAATTTCTTTCAGTAACATCATTCTCAGAATATGAGATTGCAAGTGTTTGAAATAAACTCATGAATACGAACAACGAATAACGAATAAACAATGTGAAATACACAAATTGTTGTGAATTTATGTGAATTATGTGAATTATGTGAATTATGCAAAATTATAAATATTTGTAGTAATGAAATTATAAATGAAAATCATTTTTTATACGTTTACACAGAAGTTTTGATTTATTTGAAGATCTATATATATATATATAACATATACTCCAGTAAAAATGAATTACTTCGATCGTATTGGATTAGATGAAAACGTAGATGATATTGAAACTATTAAGAACGCATTCGAAGAACGAATCATACAAATCGATTTGAATAGCGCAATTCTTTATGAAGATAAAGATATTGAATATGCTAAAATGAAAAAGGCATATTCTATAATATCAAATGTACGATTGAGAGAGCATTACAAAAATATAATACATTGTAGTGATTTGTATATAGTTCTTGACATAACAATGAATGATGATATTAAAAAGATACGTAACCACTATAATAAATTGATCAAACTACATCATCCAGATAAATATGGAGACGAAGAAGCATGTAAAAACATTCAAAGTGCGTTTGATATTTTGAGCAATGAAAAAACGCGGAAGAAATACAATAAATTACAAATCGTTCAATTTGACGAATTAAAAAGTGTGTATAATACGGAACCAAGCGAAGAAGATAAAAGACAGAAAGAAGAGATCGATAATTTAACAAATGAAGAACGAAAAGCATTATTCAATAAATTAAATGACACATTCAATGATAATAAATTAATCATAGGACGAAATGATGACACTGACGATGGAGATTTGACTCATAAAGATATATTACAATATGAACAATTTGATAAATTATCGCTTACTAAACAATTAGCACAACGAATGGCAGAACGAGATGAAATAGATGAACTTGTATGCGAAATTGAACAACCAAAAGATGAAGACGATTTCAAACAAAAATTTTCACAAGCAGTTGCCGATGGAAAAGCATTTACTATCGACGAATTAGATAATGAACACTATGGGATAATGGAACAGAGTGAATTACAAGAGTTTGAAAAGGATATGCATCGTCGTTTGGGGACTGAAAACGAACACATCAAAGAATTAATGAAAATATACAAAAAAGAACGTAAACAAGAAACGTACGAATTTGAAAATGAAGTGGAAAACATGAAATCTAAACAAGAGAAGCAAATTTGTGATATGTTAGACGATTTATTAAAAGACGACGATTCAGTAAACAAAGAAACTGACACTAATTACACAGCAATTACGTTTGACAATCATGATCATTTTGAATTGTAATTCAATTAAATGCCAAACGCTTCCAGTGTTTCAACAACATTATTAATCGATTTGACTTTTTCTTTATATGTAATGATATATACGAATATAAATGCTAATATGAGTGCAGATATCGGATCAATTGTGTAATAATAAATCAACAGACAAATTACAATTATAAATACTACATTATTTTCCAACAATGTGTTAAGCGTATTATAATATGAAATACTGAGTAATGTTTCGTTAAATACAACAGTTATAACAGCAACAGCGATCAGCACTAAATGTATATTATTCAAGTTGAATAACATTTTATATGTTTATATTGGAATTTAATGTTCAACAAATAGAATGTGTTATTTGAATATTGACTATATAATGTTATGAAATTAAAATTGGATATAATATATATAATAACTCGAAATTAATTAATGTATGAAAGGTGCATCAATTCAAGAAGTATATGGACATGAATTCAATGTAAACTCATTAAGTCCATTCACCATACCCTTTCAAAGTCAACCAACTCAACCCGAATATGAAACAAACACCGATCCATTATCATACACATATGCACATATAAATGACGGATTTGAATTTAGTAAGTTAGACGACGATTATGAAACTATTGTTCCAAAAACGCAATATACCGCACTGTCTCCTACATCTCGTACACATTCTCTTTCTAATGAAAGTACTTCACAAATGACACCAAAAGACTATTTACTAAACAAAGTATTAAATGACGAGGAATGTTATAAAAAGTTAGAATCACATTTCCAAACGAAATTAGGAGACCAATTGGAGAAAAAAATCAACGATAAAATTGAACAATTCGCATCAAACTCACTGACATTAAATACTCATACCACACCAACTGACATCGTTGATTTAATACAATTGTTGTTTCAACGAATATTTGATTTTATATTGACGACTGACATAATCGCAAATATGTTCGTCATACTAATCGTGTTGTTTCTATTTTTAATCGTAATCGATTTGTCGAAAACCGTGTTCAGCACATCATCGAACATATAAATAATCATTGTCAATTATTTGACACGTATATATGTAGTGTTTGATATTTTTTTGAAATATTTTCCTTGATTGTCTGTATAAAATGTTCCATTTTTTGTTTTGATGGGGTGCATATCACAAGTATATGTATTTATGTAATTTAAGTATTTATCTAATTCGAATATGTTTCCTTCCAAATGAAGTGAGTCATGTTGGATAGTATAAACATTATTCTCTTTGCCCAAATAAAATTTTTCACCTAATTCGTTTATTATTTCGATCACATTAACCGTGACTATTTCAACGTCTGGTGATTGAATGTTTATTTCGTTTTCAATAGTAGTGCTATTTTTCTTGACAGGTGATACATCATTTGTGATATGGGAACATATGTTCTTCAATAATTCTTCTGCATCAATTTCTGAGTTTTCGATTGATTGAATTATAAATCCGATCAGTTTTACACATTCGGTGTGTGGATATACATGTTTGATTGTTTCAATATTACTAAATATATAGTCGCTTAAAATTTGTGATGAAGACATTTATGTTTTTGATTTATGTTTTAAATGGTATTTTCAGATAGTAATGAAAAATAACTTCGTTATTTCGATTTGTTTTTTAATCAATGTCGTCAATTATGTAATCAATATCAATCAATGTATTCCACAAATGAATTATATTTATATCATTTTTCTTTGTGAAACTGATTTCACTCGTTGTAAGATCGATCAAGAAATATACATCAATTCCTGTTATTTTCATATCATCCATATAGCACAACTCATACAACGTTTTCTTTAATAATCGTTTATATGGCACAACATTAATATCTTTATACACATTTAATATTTCATTAAATCGAATAACATTGGTTTTAATTGTATGAAACAAATTAACTGTGGTTTGCGTACTTTTTTGAATATGTCGTTGTGTTGATATATATAATCTTAGTCCATTTATCTTCTTTAATGCCTCATCAATTTCATTTATCGGAGTATTCATCATTTCTTTCATTGATGTGATAATTTTATTTCGTATACATCCAAACATATGATCGTGTGTTATGTCATGCGAATCATCATGCGTTCCATCATGCGTTCCATCATATGTGTAACCAAGGGTGTTTTTAGTTTTTATGTCTGAATAATCAGATAAACCACTCAAACTAGTCATCATACTATATGAACGTGAATGGCGATTCAACTCATGTTTTTTATCATAATCATTTTCTTCGTTGTGTGGTTCAGTATTTGGATGTAACTTTTTTGGCATAGGAGCATTTTTTACATAATCACTTGAAGTTATGTCACTATCGATTTGATTTATGATTGCTCCGTTACGTCGATTATTTTTGGTGATTAAGTAATGCAATATTTCAGCTTCAACCCGTGATATTATTGCATCATCAGTATCGTCATCGTCTTCCGAAGACACTTCGCACCAATTGTCTTCGTTTCTTATTTTGAACTTGATATACAACAAACCACCCACACGATTAATTTTAAATACATTTTTATTTTGTATTGTTGCACGCAATGTTGCCAATTTCTCATCACTATACATTTGATTATCCAACAAATCGATATAATCGTGCAAAGAACATGCTTTTGATTTGACAATTGTATTATAAAAATCATACTGGTCAAGTTTCTCAAGTTTTTCAAGTTCTATTTTCATTGTTTTATATAATTCATTAATTCGATCTTCATCACTGTCATTGCTATCATCACTACACTCACTACACTCACTACACTCACTATTACTACTATCATCATGACATTTTTGATCTATATTTACAACCATATTACTTACATCATCGATTTGTTCGTCTTGTTCAGTTGTTCGACTCATTTCAATAGTTGATTTGTTTTCAATCGGTTCATCATTCATATTTATGACGGATTTATTGTGTATTCGTTGTTATTGTATATAATTAAACATTAATTAATTAATACTAATCATACGCATAAAAAATAAATATTCGGAACAATATTTTACTGACAATCAATAAACTTTAATACGAGAAAAAGAGAACATAAAACAAATCCAAAACAACCCCAAAATAAACCTAATTAATACCCAACGAACAGAACGCGTCAAATATGGGATTGACAAATTTCAGTAAATTATTAAAATTATCACCTACTTCGAAACAAGTGATTAATATACAAGATTTACAATCAAAATCAAATGTTAAAAGAGTTGGAATTGAAATGAGCGGTTATATTTACAAGTTTTGTCATTCGAAGAATAGCAAATCAAAAACAGAGTATTTGCGTCGCTTTTTCTATTTATTCATTAGTTTTATGAGATATGGAATCATTCCAGTTGGGATATTTGATGGGAAACCTCCAAAAATTAAAGAACCTACATTACAAAAACGTCGAGTCGCACGAGAAAAACAACAACAAACTTTAGAAACATTGAAATCACAATTATCTATTGCTCAAACAGATACACCTCGGAAACAAATTGAAAAAGATATAAAAAAATGTGAAGGAAATATGATTTTATTAAATGATGAAATATTCAAGAATGTTAAATATTTATGTGACTGTATGGGAGTACCACATTTCACAGCAAACGGAGAAGCAGATGCATTATTTTCATGGTTATTTAAACAAAAAAAAATCGATGGTGTGTTATCCGAGGATTACGATATGTTTCCTTTTGGAATTAGATATATTTACAGACAATACAGTCAAATAAATAATTCAGTTGTACAACACGATTTGTATCAATTATTGAATGATTTACACATATCACAACAACAGTTAATTGATTTATGTGTATTGTCAGGATGTGATTATGCAACTATACATTCAATGGATATCATTAAAGCATATAAAAATATTCAACTGTATGAAACAGTTGAGCGAGTTGATTCAGAGTTTTTGAAATTGAACGATGACAAATACAATCATTTGTCTGCTAAAACTGAGTTTTTAGAATGTCCAGAACGCGAATCATCTATATGTATAGCACATGACGAAATTAAATTATTCAAATTCGATACACATAAATTATATGAATTTCTTTCAAGTAACTGTGGTTTCAAACAACAAACAATTTCCAATTGGGCGAATATATTAAGTCGTCCACAATCAACACCAATACAAACACACACACCAATACAAACACACATATCAATCACAAAACATGTTCAAAATGATTACTTATTGGATTTGATTAATTACATTGCGGAAAAATCTGGTTATACTACAACTGGTATTGTAAATAATGACAATTATAAAATGACAATTAATATGCTTTCCTACGATGAAATGTATGTGATATATTTCATGATAAAAGACACATTGGTTGGTTATTTAACATCATCCCGGGATGATGTGTACAGTATTCTATTGAAAAATTTATTACAAATGTCACAAGTGACACAACATATCACTACTGGTGTGGATATGAAATATATAAATCATATTGACTTTCAAAGTGGTATAATCAATGTAAATATGGTTTGTGAAGATTTTCAAATTTATGTAAAATATGTAAAAAAATCGGATACATCCAACGTATATAACATACATGATTCAAATGAGATTTCAATCGATTTCATGACTGATGCAGGAGTAGTTTTATTTCATTAGAGCGTTATATTTATTACTTAATTCTCGCATTTTTTCTTTTATTTCATTCATTCCTCCACTCATTTTCATTTCTTTTCCGTTATAATTTCTATCCGTAAGTTTAGGATTCATTAATTTACTGTATTTTTCACTTAATTTGTGAATTTTTTCCGTGGTATCTGCATTTGTGTTTCCTTCTTTAATTCGTCCTCCTCCAACATGTGGATTAAATTTGAGTTGTGCGATTGGATGAAACAGTTCCTGAACATCATTTATATCTACATCGCCTACACCTACATCACCTACATCACCTATATCACCTACATCACCTACATCACCTATATCACCTATATCACCTATATCACCTATATCACTTTTATCACTTTTATCACTTTTATCATCAAATGATTCAATGCTCGTATCCGTGATAACCTCGCCTATATCACTTATATCACTTTTATCAAATGATTCAATACTTGGCTGGATTGCAGTTCCTCTTGACTGGATTCTCGTGTCAGCAATAACCTCGCCTATATCACTTATATCACTTTTATCAAATGATTCAATACTTGACTGGATTGCAGTTCCTCTTGGTTGGATTCTCGTGTCAGCAATAACCTCGCCTATATCACTTATATCATCAACCGATTCAATACTACTCGTGTCATCGCCTATATCACTTGATGTGTCACTTGTCGTATCATAAATATCATCCTTTATTTGTGAAGTACTAATATTTAATGCGGGGATTGGTGTATGTGTACCAATAACATCTTGAATATTTGGGAATATGGGATTTGTAGGCATACTATATTCGAATGTTTTTGTATCAGTTGTTGGTATATATTTAACATTTGGTTGATTTTCAAAACTGTTACTTATATCTGCTGATGTGTATAAATTAATATATTTTCCATTTTCTGAAAATTGATCGCTCATTATTTGTTCAATATGAGTTTGATGTACTTGCTCAACTGCTGTGTGTTCTGGTAGTGCTTTAAATAATTCTGCGATTTTCACAGCATTTGTGTTGTATATTTCATCATTGAAATATTCTTCACCGTTTATCAATAATATAACACTTGTTGTATCATCATCAATTTTATTATATTCTACACTGTATTTATCTAAATCGGTTTTAAAGTTTTCTGCATCGACTGATGCAACCCACTTTGCGCTTAATTTTTGACCATTCACAACAATTGCCAAATGAACTGGTTTACGTTTTAGTTTTGCTTTTTTAATGAAATCATCGATTGAACGATATTCGGTACGGTCACCAAATATGTCGTCTTTCTGTAATGGACCAATACTAAAATCATGGGTCTTTTTATAATAATCGTTCCAATTCATGTGTCCATTCTTGACTTCTTTTCGTGATCCAATCAATTCTCCATCATCCAAATAATCCAGTTGTTCAAAAAACTTATTGTGTTGTTTTTTTGAATACTTTTTACCATTATATTTTAAACTTCCACTGACTGTAAAATACACATCGAAATTTCCAATTTCACTATTGTCGTAATTTGACACGTTCATTGTTAAGATTTTAAATTGGTATATATTAATACTAAAAATATTTTTAACAACATATTTATTGTTAAACATAACACAAATATTTCAAACTCAATCGAAATGGATGTGCTTAATATATTAGTTTATGTATATACATACATTCAATTGTTGATGTATAGATTATATAATACATTTGCGTGGCGTAAGTATATTACATCTACATCATTTAGAATAATCGACAAAACACTATATATGTCAACTGATCACAACCATATCCATTGTCATTATAGTGATATCAGTTCGTACAATAAAATTACATATGATGAGACAGCAGGAACGATTCAAATAAATGACGGTTACTTATTATATAATAAATATGGCAAACAAATACATATACATGACAATATTGTACATTATTTATTAATATCATATATGTACAATCATAACGTATACCGATGTTTGTATGATATTAACATGTGTATACAAAATGTTGGGAACATGGTTGTTGAATTTTATCCAATTATAACAAACATAAATGTACATATGGTAATTCGGATGAATCCATTCTTCAAATGTTGTGATGACGGCGATTGTGATTATGAACATAGAAACAATCGATATTTACAACAGATATCTGGTATGTATGGTGATTTTCATACTGATCGTAAATATACTTGTGTCAATCGGATAATTATGGATCAATATTTATGTAACGCGGATCAAATGTATGATACATCAAGTATACAATGTGAAAATGAACTGGGAACAAAATATGTGATAACTGATACAAGCATACGTGTATTCGATAAATCTCAAACATCGTCAATCAATAGTATTGACGATATTGACAAACTGTTCAACGATGATATTGATGATTAGTTAATCGACGTTCTTATAATTTAATCAATTGAAATGAATATATTTGTATAAAAATACATAATACGATGACACAAGAGTTATTTAACCAACGAAAGTTGGAATATGAACGACGAGAAGAAATGATTGAAAATATACGGAATGGAGTCAACATGACAGTACATGGAAAACGATCATTGAAACGTCAAATTGAAAAATTGACAGATGATGAACAATTGAAAATATATGACATAATAGTTGATAATGATGAAAAACAAGCAATGTCTATTAAATCAATGTCTGTACTATTCGATTTGGAACAACTTAGTTTAAAAACATTGTGGGAATTAGATTACTATGTAAAACAGTGTGAATGGTCCGAAAGACAGAACTTGATAGAACAAAATATAAAACGTCAGCACATAGAGAATATGTCACAATTGAATTGTACAATGTTAAAGCAATCATTAAAACGTAATGAAAATGAAATAGACATGAGTACAAGCGGGAATACAAATACTGATATAAATACAATACATGACGAAATCATTGAAACGGAGGAGGACAGTAAAACATCGGATAAATCCAATACATTGGAAAAATCAGATGGTGCGAAAATGAATATTGATACGTTGTTCGAATTATCAAAAGTTTCAACAAAAATAAAAAAATCTCGCAAACAAAAGAACATACCGTCTACGAACATGAAAAATGAAAATTGTATGTCAACAAAAGAAGGGACCGATAAAAAACATGTCGTGCGACGACGCCGTCGTAATATAAAAATACTAAATCCAAAGTAAACTGATTGATCAGATTAATATTATATTATCTTTTTGTGTTTGAACAGTTCCAATCGGCATAGTCAATTGTATATCTTTGACAAATGCGTAAATAATTTCAATATGATTACTATGACAACATAATTTCTTTTTCATATGTGTTTTCAAAATCGAACTCATTCGATAAATAGTCCCATCTTTACGTAATCGATTCATATTTTTATCGTATATGTTATGAAATATTAGATGGGCAGATGAATGTTCATTCAAATGAAACCATACATCATTTGGTGCGTTTTGTTGACTGTGTTGTATAATACGTACATTGTCATACTTATTATTTCCGAGTGTGTAATCAATGTATTTCATTTGATGTACGAACAACGAACAATGAATGTTTAATGAGTACAATATTTTTTTATAATTATATTAATTATATTATATCCAACAAAGTGTTTTGATATTTCAAATCATTAACGACTATATGATTGATAAAAGTTGTTTTAAGTTGAAGAAAATAGTAGAATTCAATTATATATTTAATTGACAGTAACATTAACATATGCTTCAAGCAGCTTAACCGTTTTTTTCTCGTCACATGTGTTAACAATAAAGTTTTTAACATCTTCTAATTGAACAGTTTTGTGTTGTGGTTGTAACACGTCACAATACAATTTATGAATACCCAACAAAATTGGATAATGAACAGTTTGTATAAATCCATCATTTGGAGTCAATATTCGGCGAGGCATATTGCTTGATGGACGTTTAAAACGCATCCCATACAATCGATAAACATCATTAACAATGTGATTTAATTTATTTTCCAAGTTTTCAATTGACATAACATCCTCTGGAAATGATTTTTTATATTTGTTAATCGCTGTTTCCTCATCCTCATCCTCTTTCTCGGATATTGTTCGAATTAATTTGATAAATCGTTCTACAATCGACGCAGTATTTAAAATCAACCCTGCATCATGTTTGTAAACATTAGTTGAAATCTTATAACAATACGTTTCATCAAACACCATATATCCTAATTCATTCGTTGTATCATCTTCAATTGTATGTGTAATTTGAATCGTGTCCTCCATAGTTAATTTGTGTTTTTCAATCTTACTACATATATTAAATATATAATCGTCAGATTGAACACTTATTTGTTGCAATGTTAAGTTGTCATATAACGCATATAAATTCAATCCATAATTTGTATGTGAATGTACAACTCGATTTTCTGGATGTTGTAAAATGAATTGATATGTGTATTGTACATTCAATTTACTAAAATCAATCGGGGTTGATTTGTAAGTAAGTACATCAAGAAATAATTGTTTAAATGTCTTGTTTGTACTCCATTTCGCACGCGGATGTGATGAATCCATCATACGAGTTGTCGCAAAACGCCATACACCATTGTGAAAGTATAAACGTATATAAGTTCCTTCTACAATTTCCATATAATTGTATATTTCTTCATGTTTTAATGTAGGCAATTCAAATTTATCCAGTTCGATTTGAATAGGAACCGCATTACACACCGGTTTATGTAATGTGTATTCGACAATCAACCCACGTGTATTGTACACCATTTGTTTATTCAATTCGTCATCAAAATCGGTGTGTTTTTTTGTATTGTCATTATGTAATAAAATATATGCTCCAAGATTGATATCTAAATATGTATTGATGTTGTACTGTGTTTCAAGAGTATGTTTCACGGTTTCATATGATTTATCACTCAATGTTTTAATAAATTGATTATAAAAGTTCATTTTATTCACTTATTAAATAATTGATTTGTTAAATAATTGATTTGTTAAATAATTGATTTGTTAAAGTGATGGATGTGAAATTAAACAGATAAACGATGTTTTTGATTGTGATGAATCGAGATTGAAATGATTTGAAAAAGTTATATAAGTAATAAAACATTAAACTTTAAGTCATTCATTTTTTACGGATTAAATATTTTACATATATTATATATTTATGTTATTTTGATAATGGAACAGGCAATAGAGCAAGATGAACATATTGAGATATCTCTCACTGATCGCCCAGATATAATATTACATAAACTACACCGCAAATTCTCTATATTTCATAAGAAAGACATTTTAGAAGAACTGGGCAGTGTTGATTATCATGTTGACATTGAAACAATCCAGTCTTTCCATCCATCCCAACCATACCAGATTGATATACGTGTACGCGATGGAAGCTTAATCAGAACGAACATATACGAAATAATGTTGTTATCATATAACATATATTCCAACCCAGATAATAAACAAACAAATCAAATTGACACAAGTTTAATTTATATCACACCAGATGTGATTAATTATATAAATTACGATAATAAACAGTTTTATCGTAATATATCTGCACATATGATAAAATGTTGTAATTCAATAATGGGGCAGCTTGGTTTTGGGAAGTTGTTGAAGAAGAAAGAACTTATGGATATTATCACACATGCATATACCAAAGTTCGTAATTTATTATTCACGTATTTGCCATTTGCACATATTGCACTGATAAATACTCATTACAATCGCAAAATCAACGATCAATTAGTACAAATATCCGTCAAGTCATATATACATACAAAATATTCGTCAGTTAAATACATATTTTATCGATATTCAGATAACGAATTCTATAGTATGTATAGAATGTCACGCGATACGGGATGCTTACATAAAAATTGTTATGTTGTTTTATATGGCAAAGAACAGGATGTATTAAATTTCAATGAACTCGCATACACATTTTCACAAATACGTGATGTTTATGGTATCAATGATGCGCATGTTGAAAATACAGATATACGTACACATATTACAAGGTTCAAAGACCAGGAAGAGGAAGAGGAAGAGGAAGAGGAAGAGGAAGTGGAAGAAATAAAGAGTGAAGAACAACAAGAACATATTGTGGTAATTCAAAAGGGAAGTTTGGA
>Ga0307989_1000909_pt1 | contig 17276 bp, 13 predicted proteins | sample EllFjometagen185_FD_203164 | JGI IMG/M metagenome (GOLD analysis project Ga0307989, IMG submission 203164) | Marine microbial communities from Ellis Fjord, Antarctic Ocean - #185 | ecosystem: Environmental > Aquatic > Marine > Unclassified | place: Southern Ocean | collected 2014-10-08
ACCCCCTTTTTTATTTTTTCTTGTTAAAATTACTTTTATTAGTTTTGGAATTGCAATGAAGAAAACAATTGAACCGATTACAATATTGATAACTTCAGAAGGTGCCTGCATAAATGGTTGAATCTTAGCCCCTCCATACTTTAGAGCACCAAATAATAGTCCAGCTAGAATGCATCCCAAAGCGCTACTATTGGCTATCAAAGCAACAGCTATTCCATCAAATCCATAACCCTCCATTGCAGCTATTAACGTTACCTTATGAGAAACTCCAACAACTTGCAATGCACCAGCAAGTCCGGCTAACCCACCTGCAATGAACATTGATATAATCATATTTTTATTTACATTGATTCCACCATATTCTGCTGCAAATTTATTAAATCCAACAGCACGTAATCTATAGCCAAGTGCTGTTTTATTTAGAATGAACCAAACGAGAACAGCCATCAATACAGCAATTAAAAAACCCCAATTCATTGGTGTTCTTAACAGATCTTTCCAGAATGGATGCTGTAATAACCATTCTCGACCAGCCTCTGATTGCTTCCATGTTTTAAGTATCATCATATTAGCTGTAGGCTGGATAGAATGGGATGTTTCTCCACCAGGTTTTTGAAATCCTTTGGTATAGATTAGGAAATTTTGGAAATATAAAGCGATCCAATTGAGCATAATAGTTGATATTACCTCATGTACACCAAACTTTGCCTTGAAGTAACCGGCAAGACCACCCCAAATACCAGCAGCTAAAACTGCTGAGATAATAACGACAGGAATATGTATCAACAAGGGCAAATGCAGAAAATATCCAGCTGCAGTAGCAACAACTGCTCCGATAATATATTGTCCTTCTGCACCTATATTGAATAAACCTGTCTTAAAAGCAAATGCTATGGAAAGTCCTGTTAGGATAAGAGGTGTAGCACGAACTATGGTGTAAGAGATATAACTCGGTTTAGAGAATATTCCACGCAATATTATTCCATATGCTTGAAATGGATTAAAACCTGCAGCTGCAAGAAAAATTGCACCAACAACAAGTCCAAGAAATATTGAGATCAATGTAAAACCGATTGTTTTTTCTGTAGCAAAAATGTATAATTTTTTTCTTAATTCTTTTAATGTAAGTTTCATTCGTTGCCTCCGCCTGCCATCATCAATCCCAGTTTTTCAACTTCGGCATCTTTTGCATCTACAATACCCACAATTTTCCCCTCATAAATCACAGCGATCCTATCCGAGACATTCATGATCTCATCTAATTCAAAAGAGATAAGGAAAACTGCTTTATTATTATCACGTTGTTCAATTAATGATTTATGAACAAATTCGATTGCACCAACATCGAGACCTCTTGTTGGCTGGGCAGCAATAAGTAAGTCAGGATCATTTGAAACTTCTCTGGCAATTATAACCTTCTGCTGATTCCCACCTGAAAGGTTTCTTGCCATTTTCGTTTCTTCTTTGGGACGAACATCAAATTTATCGATCAACTCCTTTGCGTATACTTTAATGTTATCATATTGCAGAACACCTCTTTTAGCAAATGGATTTTTATAATAATTTTCTAAGATTGTATTTTCTGATATGTCGAAATCTAAAACAAGACCTCTTTTCTGTCGATCTTCCGGTATATGTGAGATCTTCTTACTAATTACCTGGAACGGTGTGCTATTTGTAATATCCTCTCCATTTATCTTTATCTTACCGGATTCAACTTTTCTGAGACCAGTTATTGCTTCTAATAATTCAGTTTGTCCATTTCCATCAATACCAGCCAAACCGAGTATTTCTCCCTTTTTAACTGAAAGGTTGAGTTTATCTACAGCAATTATGTCTCTGTTATCTTTTACAACAAGACCTTCTATAGAGAAAATCTCATCGCCTGCTTCTTTTTCTTCTTTAGCAACACTAAAGCTAACCTCTCTTCCCACCATCTTCGACGCTAATCCTTCTTCATCAGTTTCTGAAACAACTACTGTATCAATATGTTTTCCGCGTCTTATGATCAGGCAAAAATCTGCAGCTTCTATTATTTCTTTGAGTTTGTGACTGATAAGTATTATTGATTTCCCTTCTTTAGTAAGATTTTTAATTATTTGAATAAGCTCAACTATCTCTTGTGGTGTAAGAACTGCTGTCGGCTCATCTAGGATCAATATTTCTGCACCACGATACAAAGCTTTAAGAATTTCTACTCTTTGCTGCATTCCTACAGAAATGTCCTCGATTTTAGCGTTAGGATCCACATAAAGCCCGTAACGATCTGAAATCTCTTTAACATCTTTGAGTGCTTTTTTCATATTAAGTACACTCATCTTAGAAGTTGGTTCTCTACCTAAAATAATATTTTGTGCTACTGTAAATGGTTTGACAAGCATGAAGTGTTGGTGTACCATTCCTATCCCATGCTCAATGGCCACGTTAGGATTTGTGATATCTACCTTTTTACCATTTATCAATATTTCACCAGAAGTCGGGCTATATAGACCATACAAAATATTCATTAAAGTAGATTTTCCGGCTCCGTTTTCACCAAGAAGGGCATGAACTTTTCCTTTAAATACATCTAGATTTACAGAATCATTCGCTACGAAATCACCAAATTTTTTAGTGATATTTTTCATTTCAACCACTTTTTCGAGCGATTGTGTTACTTTTTCATATCCCATATTACACTCTCTTTTATTAATAGATTATTTTTTGTTTTAATTAAGTGAAGTGTCAAGATTTATATAATTTGAATAGTATTTTAAATAAATCATAACATAGCTTTTCATGTTAGAAGTTAACAACAAGTCCAAAATTTAAACTGAATAAAATTAATTGTTGGAGATATAATAAAAACAGGGAGCAAAAGCTCCCTGTTAGTGTCTCTACCAACTCTAAATTGGATTTATGCTTCTTTATATTGTTTCAGAATTCCTAAAACTTTATTAATATCTGATTCTGTATGATCTGCATTAACCTGGAATCTGATTTCTTCATCTCCTTTTGGAACAACTGGGAAGTTCAAACCTGTTCCCAAAACTCCATTTTCCGTTAAATACTTGACCAATTTTGTAGTTTCAGCTGTATCACGAACCATTAATGGAACAACTGGATGAGGACCTTCAATTGTTTCAAATCCTAAGGAAGTTAAACCATCTTCAAATTTCTTGGTCATTGCAGCAAGATGAGCTAATCTCTTAACTCCCCAATCGCTTTCTACCATATCTAAAACTTTTAAAGTTGCAGCAGCTTCAGAACAAGTGATAGGATTGGAATAGATATACATAGGAGCAGTTTCACGTAGATAATCTAATACTGTTTTTGAGGCAACAACATATCCGCCATTTACACCAAAAGCTTTCCCTAAAGTACCAATTAGTATATCTACTTTTGCACCTGTGTATTCCTCAGTTCCCCTTCCAGTTTCACCAAAAGCACCAACACCATGAGAATCGTCAGCGATAGTGATAACACCCTCTTCAAATTTATCATTGAATTTAGCACAGGTCTCGGTAAGTTCTTTCAGTGGAGCAAAATCTCCACGCATACTGAAGATACCATCAGTAATAACGATACAACGTTTGCCTTTACCTACAGCTTCGTTCATCTTAGCTTCAAGATCTTTCATATCATTATGTTTGTAAATTAGCTTTCCAGCAGGACGAGTAAGTCGCATTGCCTGGATGATACAGTTATGATTCAATTCATCAGATACAACTACTGTTTCTTTTGTTGTAAGAGGATAAATTACACCTAAGCTAGTAACATATGCTGAGCTAAAGATCATACCAGCTTCACGTCCATGAAATTTTGCGAGCTTCTCTTCCAACTCTATATGAGGTGTATGAGTACCACTGATAAAACGAACAGCTCCTGGTCCAACACCAAATTTCTGAGCCGCTTCTTCTTCTGCTTGAATAACTTCCGGATTCATAGACATTCCAAGATAGGAATTTGCATTCATTTTAATGAATTCCTGCTCTTTATAACCAACTAATTTGTAACGTGGTCCAAATTCACCCTTTGCTTCCAATACTTCACAAATAACTAGTTCTGCACCTTTATCTCTTCCAGTAGTTCGCAGATCTTCCAGATTCTTATTGAGTGCAGCATTTAATCTTTCAAGTGCCATACTTATCTCCCATGCTTTATTTTATTTTATTTTTCAATTACTACTACTGCTGTTGCGTAATCCTTTAAATGTGCAATCGAAACATGACTGAACTTTAAATTACGCTCGCTAAATATATCTTTTGTACTACCATAAAGAACTATTTCAGGTTTTCCTAATTTATCGTTCACCGTCTCGATCTCATTAAACTTTACACCATTGCTAAAACCAGTTCCCATAGCTTTCATGAATGCTTCTTTCGCTGCAAATCTGCCAGCAAAATTCTGAGCTCCATTTTTAAATTTTCGGCAATAATCAATTTCAGCTTGAGTGAAAATTTTTTTTACGAATTTATCAGCTTTCTTCGTAATTTTTTCTACTCTGTGAACTTCAATTATATCAATGCCAATCCCAAAAATCATTATTTAAGTTTTTTACCTAAAACTTCCAGCATATCTTCAGTCATTTTGGCCAGATCGTATTCGTAATGCCATCCCCATTCCTCAGCTGCGGCTGAGTCGTCCATATTGTTCGGCCAGCTTGCGGCAATTGCTTGACGGACAGGATCGATATCATAATCCATTTTGAATTCAGGAATATGGTTACGAATTGAATCAGCCAGCATTTCTGGATCGAAACTCATTGTGGAAATATTGAAAGCATTTCTATGAACAAGTTTTGCAGGATCTGCTTCCATCAGGTCAACAGCTGCTGTTAAGGCATCCGGCATATACATCATATCTAAAAAAGTTCCAGCTTCCAAAAAACAAGTGTAAGCTTTCTTTTTGATTGCTTCATAATAAATATCAACTGCGTAATCTGTAGTTCCACCACCAGGTAAAGTTTCGTTAGAAATAATTCCTGGATAACGAACACCACGTGTATCTACACCAAATCTTTTGAAGTAATAATCGCACAATAATTCACCAGCAACTTTAGTTACACCGTACATTGTGTTTGGTCTTTGGATAGTATCTTGAGGGGTATCATCTGCAGGAGTTGAAGGACCAAAAGCACCAATTGAACTTGGTGTGAATACTGCACAGTCTCTTTCTCGAGCTACTTCTAAAACATTGTAAAGACCATTAATATTTACATCCCAGGCAAGATTTGGCTTAGCTTCAGCCACACCAGAAAGAATAGCAGCCAAATGATATATTGTATCAATGTCATATTTTCTAACTACATCTGCAACTTGTTGAGCATCAGTACAATTTACGATCTCGAAAGGGCCTGATTCTAATAATTTGCCTGTTGGTTTGGTTCTATTACCACCAGCAACAACATTATCATTACCATAAAGTTTTCTTAACAACATTGTTAATTCTGACCCGATTTGACCTACTGAACCTGTAACTAAGATTTTTTTCATAATATCTCCAAGTATTTTTTGGAAAAAATGTTTTTAAGCTTTATTTTGTCAATTAGAAATTATCTGATTAGTATATTTTTTGTAAAAATATTTATTCTAAAGCCTTAACATCTTATTCAATAGCATTTTAACTCAAAAATTTTGGACTATGTTTTTGGCATTAAAGAATAAAAATATAAATAAAATCTGAAGTTAAACAATAGGTCTATATTTGTTATAAATGGATTCTAATAGTGTAATGGCTGAATCAAATTTAATGCTTAAACTTACCTTAAAATATTTTCTGCTTGACCCGATATCATATAATCCCCAACATCTTCAAATGATAAAAAGATTACAAGCTCTGTTTCATCCTGAGCAATATCAGGGTTTTGGGAAATCTCGACGATATTTTGAGGGCTGGTATTATAAAGTTGTGAATGCTGCCGAAGATAAAGCATTTGCGTTTATTCCAGGTATAGCGATGGATAAAAAGGGAAAGCAACACTCATTTATCCAAGTATTAAATGGAAAAAAACTTACTTCAGAATATTTCAAATTCGATTTTGGTAAGTTCCAATCTGAAACTGGTAATTTTAAAATCAAACTTGCTGACAATACCTTTTCTTCAAATTATATCAAGTTGGATCTACCTTCTGTGAAAGGACAATTGAACTTTTCTCGGCAAGTACCATGGCCAAAAAAATGGTACTCTCCAGGCATTATGGGTCCCTTTTCTTTTGTACCATTTATGGAATGTTATCATGGTATACTCAGTATGGACCATAACATTTCCGGGAAGTTGACTTTTCAGGATGAATCGATCGATTTTACTGGTGGCAGAGGATATATTGAGAAGGATTGGGGACATTCGTTTCCCAGTGGCTATATCTGGATGCAGACAAATCATTTTAGTAAGCAGGGGATTTCTTTAAAGGCTTCGGTAGCAAAGATTCCCTGGCTGGGAAATTCCTTTGTAGGATTTATTGCTGGTTTATGGGTGCATGATCGTTTGTTCAGTTTCACAACTTATAATTCTACCAGATTAATAAAATCTTTTGCCGATCTGGATAAGGTTGAATTAGTTCTGGAAAATAGTAAATATCGATTAGAAATATTAGCTCATCGAGATGCCACTACTCAGCTAGCATCACCAATTTCCGGATTTATGCAAGGACGGATTGAGGAAAGTATGACATCTAAAGTTGAAGTAGTGTTATCAGATCTTAAAAACAACAAGATATTGCTGCAAGATACTGGACGAAATGCCGGACTTGAAATAGCTGGAAATGTGGAAGAAGTATTTGTTTGATTTTTTTAACTTACCTGTAACTTAAAATTTTCCAAGTAATTACCTCATGCAAATTTTAATTAATCTAAATATATGTTGAATCTATGGTTAAAGTGAACTCTGTCGAACAATAAAATATCCGTTATTCAAAATTTTACTTGTATAATAAACCTGCCTAAAATTTATGGTCACAATAATTAGTAATTCAATTTATTGATTTTATAAATATTTATTTTTCAGTTTGTTAAACTTCAAAACGAAAAATTCTTAATTAGGAAAAAGAGGTAATATTATGGATATTAAAAAATTTAGAAATATTGGAATCAGTGCTCACATAGATTCCGGTAAAACAACATTAGCAGAGCGAATATTATATTATTGTAATAAAATATATCGAATTGGTGAAGTGCGTGGAAAGGATGGTGTAGGTGCCACAATGGATTCAATGGAATTGGAAAAAGAACGTGGGATCACAATCGCCTCTGCAGCTACAAATGTGAGATGGGATGGACATAATTTAAATGTGATCGATACACCCGGACATGTTGATTTTACGATTGAAGTTGAGAATGCTCTGCGGGTATTGGATGGTGCTATTTTGGTTCTTTGTGCCGTTAGCGGTGTACAATCGCAATCTATAACAGTAGATAGACAACTTAAACGATACGGTGTTCCCCACATTGCTTTCATTAATAAGTTGGATAGAGTGGGAGCTGATCCAGAAAAAGTGAAAGATCAACTTTGCGAAAAGCTTGATCATAATGCTGTTTTGATGCAAATTCCGATCGGCTTGGAAGACAAATTTGAAGGTATTATTGATCTAATTTCCAGAAAAGCAAGATACTTTACTGGTCCCAAGGGTGAGCAAGTATTAGAAAAAGAGATCCCTACAGAATATTTAGAAAAAACTGAAGAAATGCGCGAAACAATGATCGATGCTGTTTCAATGTTCAGTGATGAACTGGCAGAAGCGTTTTTGGAAGGAAATGAAACAGAAGAGATGATTATCGAAGGTGTACGAAAGGCTACTATTGCCATGGAAATGACTCCTGTTTTTGTTGGTTCTGCCTTCAAAAATAAGGGTGTTCAATTGCTTTTGGATGCTGTTGTTCGTTACCTACCGGATCCAACATCAGGTATTAATATTGCGCATGATAAAGATGATAATAGAAGAGACATAAAACTTGTTTCGGATCCTGATCTACCAGCAGTTGGTTTAGCATTCAAATTGGAGAACCAGCAATATGGACAACTCACATATTTGCGTATATATCAGGGAACCATTTCCAAGGGTTCTGATCTGACGAATGCCCGAACTGGAAAGAAGATAAAAGTAGGCCGATTAGTAAAAATGCATGCCGATAATATGGAAGACATAACAAGCGCAAAAGCTGGTGATATTATTGCTCTATTTGGTGTTGATTGTGCCTTAGGAGACACATTCAATGGTGCTGGAATAAATTATACAATGCGAGAATCATTCGTCCCTAAACCGATAATTTCGCTTGCTTTAGAAGTTCCTGATAGTAATGATCTTGATAAACTTTCTAAAGCTTTATCACGATTCACTAAAGAAGACCCTACATTTAAGGCTAATGTTGACATAGAGACTAACGAGACTATTGTACATGGTATGGGTGAATTACACCTGAATGTTTATATTGAGCGGATCAGACGTGAATATGATGTTAAGTTGGAAGTTCGTGCTCCACAAGTTTCATATCGAGAAACTCTTACAAAAGCAATTGAATTTGATTATATTCATAAGAAGCAATCTGGTGGTCGTGGTCAATTTGCTCGTATTAAGGGTGTTTTAACACATTCTGGCAAAGATGATAACTGCTTTAAAGATAAAATTCGTGGGGGGAATATTCCCAGCCAATTTATTCCTGGTTGTGAGAAAGGGTTTAACTCTGCGTTACAAAAAGGTGCTCTGGCTGGATTTCCTGTGGTGGGTGTAAAAATGACTTTGGATGATGGTGCTTTCCACGCTGTGGATTCATCACAACTTGCTTTTGAAATTGCAACCAGATCAGCTTTTAGAGAAAATTATAAGAAAGCAAAACCAATTATACTAGAACCTGTGATGAAAGTATCAGTAGAGACACCTTCAGAATTTCGTGGGAACATAATGGCAATTATTAACCAGAATAGAGGAATCGTTTTGGATACAGTTATAGATAATCAATTTACGCGTATTGATTCAGAAATGCCCCTCTCAGAAACATTTGGACTTGCAACACAATTCAGATCAGTGACTCAAGGTAAAGCAGATTTTACGATGGAATTTAGTGAATATAAAGCGGTACCGAAAAGTATCGAAGAAGAGATTTTGAAGAAAAGAGAGAAATAGCAATTAGCTCTTAGCTTGTTAGTAATCAGAGAAAAACCTTGCTGATTTTATGAACATCTGGTTTACAGGTTACCATGAAAATTATAAGAATTAGCCACAGTTATCTTTGCACTACCTAAATAATAATAATTTACGAGGTTATTATGTCAATATTTATTTTGCACTAACTTATTATACTGAAAAGAGTTAGGTTATGTCGGAAAGATTAGTTAGATGACTGAAAACGAAGTGGGAAATGTTAGTATATAATCAGTTTTGTTTTGGAAATATTGTTCATCAAAGAATTGAACTATACCAGAATCTTGACTTTGGGGAAATGCGCTTGATACTAGTAAACCAAACATCAAAATAATAGAAATTTTCATTTTCATAATAACTTATTTTTTTACCACCCACTCACAAGTAAGTTTACTGCTGCATCTAAACCACAATTTTGATAATCATTGTAAGCTTTGGCTGCTCTTAGCCGGATTTTAAAACTGTTTTCCAAATTTATCCAACCTTCAATGGCAGCTTCCAAAGTGTAAGCTTCAGGGGCCATCAATCCACTAGTCCATAAAAGTGGATAAGCACCTGTTTGTGATAGATGACTGTTGAAGTACAATTTGCTGATACAGGACAGAATAATACTCTCCCGCAACAGAGAATTATCGTTTTGGATTATGTCTTTAGTATAATTGTGATCCATCAACACATCATGTCCCACATATACCAATAATCTGGCTTTCCCTCCTGCATAAATTATTTTATTGTTTATCTCAATATCACAAGGGTAATTTCCGGCAGACGATTGTAAAAAATCATCCAATGTATTCATTATATATTTGCCATGATAGGCATCTGCAACCAGATAGAAATTTGAATTCTCTATCTTTCTTTGATAGATCACTCTTTCTAAGATCGTATCGTTTACTGCATATTTTTTCACTCTTTTCCAATCATGATTTCTATCAAAGAAAGTGCGCACTCCCCCGCTTGCACCCCAATAGAGATTTCCATTGGGATCATCACCTTTCCCTAAAAATTCTGGAACCGGAACAATTCCCTGGCATTGATTGCAGCACAAAGCAACGAAACAATGAATCACAATGTCATCACCAATATTTATTGATTGCTGTAATTCATCAATTTGAGTTTGTCGTGGGTCTTTCAACAACTCTTCCGTTGTCTCTTTATCAAAATCACAGGTGATGCTCAGCCTTTTATCTTTTTGAAATTTAGCTAAAGCTCTGCCAGTTGCAGAACCATAAACTCCATCAATCGAACCTGAGTAATACCCTTTCTGTAGCAAAGATGTCTGCAGGATTTTACAATTTTCAATAGTCCTGCTTTTCAGCAGGAAAGGAATATCATCCCTGTCAAATTGCTCTCCAACGATTATTGCATTTATACCAGCTTGAATATTCTCTGCTGCAAAAAGTTCAGCAATATCCGCATCTCTCAGCGCCATGCAGCCAAAGGTCCAATTATTGCCAATACCACAACCGTGAATCTGGATTTGGTCACCAATTGACGGGTTGCCATTATCAAATGGTGCAAGTTGATTTCGTCTGTAATAACTGTATCTTGCGTTATCCACAGTATTGGGGTAATTGATATCGAATGCTTTGTAGTATGTTGCATTGGGCTGCAAATTGTAGATCGTATAAATTCCTTCTGGCGTACTGCTGTTATCCTGGTTCAGTTTTCGCTTTACTGGATTTTTCCCCAATGCAATCGGATAGGTCTTGATCTTAACATTTCCATCCCACAATTCCAATATGTAATTTAGTTTATCCACTATAAAATGAGGATCGGAAAGCTGTGGAAGTTCTTTATTGGGAACAACAATAGATTCTACCTGAGATTCAAAAGAGTTTGAATCTATTTGCAGAACAGCTTTATAAAAGTAAGTTACATTATCTGCCCGTAATGAATCCTGGAATTCGATCTCTGCTTCTATAGATAACGGATAACTTGAGACCGGATAATAATTGGTTAGGCAATTGATATTTTGCAGATTAGTAGTGGATCGGAATAGAACAAGTTTATCAGTTGTTTGGTAATCTGTGAGTTCAATTTTCACATGAGAATTAACAACTTGCAAATCAACTGATTGTGCTGACAAAAATGTGAATAATAACACAAAAACCGTTACCGAAATTTGTTTCATATTTTTCTCCTAAAATTCAACATTCACAAGGTCGATGACCATTACGAATGTTTAACTTCACTTCGTATCATCAAAATCAACGAGCATTAAGGTATCTTCATTTTTATCGTGCTTCAACAAACCAAGTAAACGCAAATGATGAGAGACCAAACGAACTGGAATTGGCAGTTCCTTTTCATTACATTCAATCATTTTTTTGCTTGTGCTAATTCCATATAATATTTTCTCAAACCAAATTTATTAATCACTTAATACTCAAGATAAATATTTCACCACTTCCCCTACATTCGTGTGTATTTATAATTATTATTTCATCTTTACTATCCGAATTACGATCGATTATTGAAAAAGTAATATTACCAAATCTTTCCATGCTAAATAAAATATCTTCATTACTGTTCACTAAGATTTTACTATTGATCGTGTCCATACATTTAGACCCGATTTTTTCTGCTGAGAAAAGACGATCATTAAAATTTAATTCGAGCAATTCTTGCTTGCAAAAAGTTGTTAAATCATAAATATTTATTTCTTTGGCATTTTGGGGCAATTCTTGAACAACATCTACTTTGTTTATTGATACTTTAAATATTTGCCTTTTTCTTTTAGCATGAATATCAATGTATACATCATCCATCGATTTATACAATTTCGTATCAGTAAACAGAAGATCCTCAAATTCAAAAATTTTCACGAAACTTATATTATCTAAATCTATAAAGCCGTATACAATATCTGATGAATTTATTCCTGCTTCACCATATACATCAATTTCCTTTTCTATCAATTCAATATATTGTTTTTCTGTAACAAATAAGTTGTCATAATAAAAAGTGATATTTTCAGCGAAAATTAGTGTAATCAAAACCAATAAAAATAGTATTAAAAACTTTTTCATTTTTTCCTCTTCACTCCTATCACATTCGGTAAATGATAGAAACTTTCATTATGATCATTCTCGTTCCAATCAGTTTCATAACTACCAACTTTTTTAATAAGTGTGTCATTATAGTCAAAATATAAACTTGCTTCCCAACCACCCTCCAGGTGCATCATTTTCTGCAAGTTTATTGGTAGCCTCATCATTTCATTTATAAAATCATTCATAGTGTAAGGTGAACGACAATGAATGAACAATATATTGCCGTCTTTATCTTCTCCCAAAGCAGCTTCACTCCACATGTTTGGTTGCTTACTCCAAACATTTCTACTGTCTGCACTCAACATTCTAATGCTCTGCAGAATAGTGTAATATTGAGAAATTAATTTTTTCGCATCCGGTTCATCAATATCGATCATTTGAGCTTCCGGTAATGAATCATTCTTCGGATTGCAGACAAAATACATATTTTGGTCTTTAGCTTTTACAGAGTTATTCATATGGTCATAATTCTTCAGAATACCGCATCCCTTTTTATAATCTGTCTGGAACATTCCTGCATTGATAACACAATTCAATTCAAAATCTTCTGCCCACTGAACAGCATTTCTTTGTCTTGGTCCATATTCAGTTTCACAATAAATTCCGAAATCATATTGAGTCGGATCCATCTTGATAATTGTTACTCTGGAATCTGAGTATTCTGATTTCTTGGAAAGTTCGAATTCGGCATAAGAAATTCCATCTCCGAGTTTATTCCATTCCTGTGCGGATAGTATAACAAATAGATAGATTGCGACAATTATACATATTAGCTTTTTCATTTTAATTTACCTTAATAATTTTCTGCAGGCACAACAATTATGTGAACATCATAACAATCTCCAATAATATTTAACTTTATCGAAAACAGAGATCTTAAGAATCTTTGTCAATTCATAATTGCTTATAGTTCTTTATAAAATTCTTAACTACTCATTCCTAAACTCTAATTATCCCCTACTCCCACTCAATAGTTCCAGGTGGCTTGGTGGTTACATCGTAGAGTAAGTTTCCAACTCCATCAATCTTTTGTATAAGTTTTGAGAGTCTTTTGAATTCCATAAATTCCATTTCGAAAACACTGGCTGTCATGGCATCAGTAGAACAAACAGGACGCATTACAAAAGCCTGCTTCTTATCTTGGAAAAGCGGAAGAGCGACAATCGGCATCTGCCAGATCTCAGAAATGTGATCGGTTTCTTCACGAAGAATAGCATCAACTTCCCGCAGTTTATCCATCACTTCCTTTTCCAGAAATAGTTTATTCAATTCCAAATCAACCGGATGGTTGCTGAAAACAATTCTATTAACAGATTGAATTTTATTAATTGCTTTGGATGCTGCTGCTTTCAGAACATCCCAGTTTGATTCTATTCCTTCTTTGAACCAAACAACTGCTGGATGATGATAAGTGCGAAAATCACCTTGCACACCAACACTCTTTATTGGCAGGATATTCCCTGACAAACCAAAATCAGAAAATATTTCATTCAATTTTTTATTATCCGTTTGATAATCATCAGTAGCCTTATTTGTATCTGAACAGATTACTCGAATCGCTAAACCAGGTCCTGGAAAAGGATGTCGATGTACAAGTTTGTAAGGAAGACCTAATTCCTCTCCAAGCTTTCGAACTTCGTCTTTGTACAATTCTTTTATCGGTTCTATGATCCTGCCTTCTTCAATCAATTTCTCGATTTCACTTACGCGGTTATGATGAGTTTTAATTTTGGCTGCTTTATCGGTAGAACCACTTTCAATTGTGTCGGGGTAAATAGTTCCCTGCACAAGCATCAGTTCTTCATCTTTTTCCAAAGCTGAAATTTCTTCATTAGCAATATCAACAAATAATTTTCCAATAATCAGTCGTTTTGCTTCCGGTTCCACAACACCCTTTAATTCTTTCAGATACAATTCTTCTGCATTTATTATCTTGATATTTTCAAAACCAAGTTTTTCAAAATGCTCCATAATCTCAGTTGATTCATTTTGACGCATGAAACCCGTATCGATATGGATAGAAAATACGTTTTCATTTCCCAAAGCTTGAATACACAATTCCAAAGCTACTAAAGAATCGACACCACCAGATAGAAGCAGAACCAACTTTCTACCTTTAGCTTCATTTTTTATCTGCTGAATAAGTGAGTCTTTAAAGTTTTGCGGATTCCAGGTACGATGTTTTGTACAAACTGAAATAAATTTATCCAACATCTTTATTCCACTTGTTGTATGTGTAACTTCTGGATGAAATTGTACTCCAAAGAACTTCTGATCTAAAGACTCATAGGAAGCAATTTTAATTGAATCGGATGAAGCGGTTATCTTGCATGTTTCAGGTAATTCTGAGACGTGATCTCCATGACTCATCCAGACGCTTTGCTTATTTTCTAATCCATTAAAAAGTTTAGAATTATTTTCACATTTAATTGTTGTAAAACCGTATTCTTTGTTTTCACCACTTTCAATCGTTCCACCCAGCATGGAAGCCAGAATTTGATGTCCGTAACAGATACCAAGAATTGGAATTTCAATTTCTTTAATATTAATATTGATGCGATAGGCATCATCGGCATTTACAGATTGCGGTCCACCGGAAAAAATCATTCCGATTATATCATCATTAACTATAAATTCTTCTGGATGATATATTTCACTGTAAACTCCTAAGTTACGAATACGCCTTGCAATCAAATGAGTGTATTGCCCGCCAAAATCAATTATTGCTATTTTTTTCATTTATCCTCATTAATTTCACCGCTAAGTTCGCTAAGACGCTAAGCTAAAATATTTTCTTTTGTCATCCTGAGCCCTTCGACAAGCTCAGGACAGGCTCTGCCGAAGGATAAAGTTATCTTCATTAGTTTACTTATGAAGAATCCTTCCACACTTCGATGAACTCAGTGTGACATTAAAATTATACTTCACTCAATATTTGCATTTATTCTTTGCGCCTTTCCGTCCTTTGCGGTTAGTATTTTAAATATACACTCACTATAGAATTTATGTTCGATTTTCAATCCTACTTGTTCTACTTCTTCTATTGTTTTACAATCAGAAATATTTACAACTTTCTTACCAATAACTTTTCCTGTATCAAGTCCTTCATCTACATAATGCACAGTAATTTTTGTGTCCTGTAGCTTATTTTCCCAAGCCCAATCGTAACCGTGTAAACCTTGATGTAGTGATGTGTCTGCAGGATGAATATTGATAATTCTTTTGTGAAACTCTCTAATGATCTCTGGTGATAGTATCTTCATATAACCTGCCAAAATAATGAAATCTGGATTCTCTCTTCTTAACCAACTCAGTAATTTTGCATTGTAGTTTTTTTTCTTTTTCCCTTTGGAGGTTATTGCATTGGTTGGAATCCCTAATTCAGCTGCTTTCTGCAACCCAACAGCTTCAAGATTATTTGAAAATACATAAGTAATTTTGCAAACATCTATCAAATTGCCTGTTTTTACATTCTCAGCAATTGCCAGCATGTTACTTCCGCGATCGCTGATCATAATAATGATTTTTTTCATATTATTTCTATCACATTAAGTACGCTAAGATTCTTTTCATTTCTTATGTCATCCTGAGTCAGTCGAAGGATTGAGTTCTCTTCATAGGTAAACTTATGATGAACTCTTTCACACTTCGATAAACTCAGTGTGACAACTTTTATTAGTCTCAATTCTCTTTGCGCCTTTCCGTCCTTTCCGGTAAGAAATCATCTCAATTACTTGTTCCTTCGACCAATATCTTTTCGGAAAAACATATCTTCAAAATAAAAATCATTCACACGCTCATATGCTTTATCTATTGCTTCATTAAGAGTATTGCCATGTGCGACAACATTCAATACACGTCCTCCGGATGTTTCTAAATTAAAATTAACTTTTTTAGTTCCAGCGTGAAAAAGTAATTCCTGATCTTCTTTCAATCCACAAATATGAATTCCCTTTTTGTAAGCTGCTGGATAACCACCTGAAACTAGTACAATATCTACAAAGAATCCTTTATTGAATTCCATTTTATAATCTTTTAAAGTGCCATCAAAACATGAGAGTATAAGCTCTACCAAATCGCTTTTCATAGCTGGTAATACAACTTCTGTTTCAGGATCACCAAGGCGAACATTATATTCTAATAGTTTCGGTCCTGTCTTGGTTATCATCAAACCAAAATAAACTACACCTTTGTAGTTAAAACCTTCGGCTTTGATTCCTTTCATTGTTGGTTCGATTATATCATTTTCAATTTGTTTTTTGAGTTCTTCATTATAGAATGGAACTGGACAAAATGCTCCCATTCCACCTGTGTTAGGTCCTTTATCTCCATCCAATAATTGTTTGTGATCCTGTGAAGGAAGTAATAACTGATAATCATCTCCTTCAGTGAAGGCAAGAATTGAGAGTTCATTTCCCTCCAGTCTTTCTTCGATCAGGTAGGATGCGTCTTCCCCATATTTCTGATGGATTTCATCCAAAGCAGCGAGAGCCTCTTCTTCATTGGAACAGACAAAAACACCTTTTCCGGCAGCTAATCCGTCATACTTGATAACACATTTACCATTCATCTTCTTTATTGTATCTTTCGGAAAAATTGTTAACTGCTGACAGCAATCTTTATTTACCCCTCCAAATTCCTGATAAAATCCGGTGGCAACACCATATTCCCGCATGAATCTTTTTGCAAAGATCTTTGAGCCCTCTAACTGTGCACCAGCTTTATCTGGTCCAAAAACTTTTACCGGAGAACCAGCAAAGTAATCCACGATACCATTCGCTAAAGGATCTTCCGGTCCAACAAAGATAAGTTCAACTGTATTATGCCTGCAGAAATTCAGTAGCATTTCAAAATCGTTTATATCTATATCTACATTATTTTCAGTTCCACCATTTCCGGGAAGAACATAAACTTCATCTGCCAATTTACTTTGTGATAATTTCCAGGCAATAGCATGTTCCCTGCCACCTGAACCAATAACTGCAATATTCATACTTCTCCTTTTTTTGCAACTAACAAAACTAACTATACGAACTCTTTTTTTGTTTTCTTAAGAATTTTGTTCCAATAAATTGGGTACCCTTTCATAATCAAATCCCTTTCTG
>Ga0307989_1000910_pt1 | contig 17274 bp, 11 predicted proteins | sample EllFjometagen185_FD_203164 | JGI IMG/M metagenome (GOLD analysis project Ga0307989, IMG submission 203164) | Marine microbial communities from Ellis Fjord, Antarctic Ocean - #185 | ecosystem: Environmental > Aquatic > Marine > Unclassified | place: Southern Ocean | collected 2014-10-08
ATTACCTTTTTGGGCTCAAAAAATCATAAATAATTCGGTGAAAGATACTCCCTATCTTTTATCGGATAAAAGCATTGAACTTCTTCAAAAATTGAAAGAGAAAGGTGAGCTACCAACCGAAGCTGCTGACATTTTGATTATTGATTTGGTTCAATATTTTCGACGCCCGTGGGCAATCCCGCAAAAAGACGATGTTTTAAAATTGAACGATGTTTCGCAATATGCTGCATGGGTGCTAATTCACGGGAATTCTGTAAATCATTTTACGGCATTTATTAATTATCAGGAAGTTGCGGAATGGCCGGATTTAGAGAGTACATGCAAGGGGCTTGCGGCAGCTGGCGTGCCCATGAAAAAAAATATTGAAGGTGAAACAGGAAGCAAACTTCAACAATCGGCGACATTGGCTGTGAAAGAAGAAGTTGAAGTGATAGGAGACGATGGCATTGAAAAAATTATATGGACTTATGCATATTATGAATTGGCGCAACGTGATTTCGTAGAAGAAAATGGTTCTTTAAAATTATTTTCCGGTTTTCTGGGAGAACAAGCAGCCCATCTTTTCGACATGACGAAAACCCGAGACAATTAATTTTTGAACATAAATCCCGGGTTGCTTAAAAAACCAATTGAATCATAAAAAGAATCTAAAAAATTTCGGGAACAAATGTCATTTCATCCAAAGGCGGGCGAACATAACCTTTGCTATCTTTTCTTGGAGGTAATTCAACCGACTCGGGAGTTAAATCTTCATAAGGAATTTGCGAAAGTAAATGATGAATGCAATTTAATCGGGCACGTTTTTTATTGTCGGCGTCAACCATAAACCAGGGGCTTATTTTGGTATCGGTGTAGGCAAACATTTCATCCTTTGCTTTTGAGTATTCCACATAAAACTCACGCGATTTCATGTCCATCGGACTTAGTTTCCATCTTTTTGTAGGGTCTTTTATTCGCGAAATGAACCTTTTTTCCTGTTCTTCTTCACTTACCGAAAACCAATATTTTATTAACACAATTCCAGAACGGATTAACATTCTTTCAAAATTTGGGCAAGAGCGAAGAAACTCCCAATATTCATCGTTTGTGCAGAAACCCATTACTTTTTCCACTCCGGCACGATTGTACCAACTTCTGTCTAAAAGTACCATTTCGCCGGCGGCTGGTAAATGAGGAACGTAACGTTGGAAATACCATTGTGTTTTTTCGCGTTCGGTTGGGGTACCCAAAGCAACAACCCTGCAAATTCGTGGATTTAAAGATTGAAGAATACGTTTTATGGTTCCACCTTTTCCGGCCGCATCTCTGCCTTCAAAAATTACTACAACTTTAAGTCCCTTTAGTTTAATCCATTCTTGCAACTTAACCAGCTCTATTTGAAGGTTATTCAATTCTTTTTCGTAAATTTTATTAGATATTCCTTTTTTTGAAGCGGGTTGAGATTCTTGGTTTTCCATGATTCTATTATTTTAATACAAGATTAGAATTGAGCCATTTAAAATTAGTAAAAATCATTCAATAAAACTTCATGTAACTTTTAAACTAAAATATATGCTCCAAACAATGTTTTTTCTGATGCTTCTATGAGTGGAAAAAATCCTGATATTATTTTGCCGTTTACAATTTTCAATGGGTTTTTATTTTCCATTTTGTTTTTGAATTGAAGAAAAGTTGAGCCCGGTTGATAATAAGTTTTATAAACTCCCTTTTTTTCAAGGTGAATTAATTTTTCATATTGAATAGAAAGTAATCCCATACTTTGCCGGACATTAATTTCGAGACATGGGTTTATTTTCAATTCGTTTTTTTCGTTATAATAAATAAGCGTGTCCACTCCAAAATTACCTTCGTAGTATTTTGCAAGGTCGGATTTTTCTAAAATCTGAATTAATGGCGGAATAATTTTAGTAGGTATATATTTAGCAAATTCTAAAATCTTATTGTCTAAATTATCAGGAAGTCCATTCAAGCTATTTGAGTTGTATTGACCTTTATAATCGGTAGTAAAATTGCTAAATCCTAAAAATCTTATTTTCTCATTTTTTAGTTCAAACTGAAAAGCAAGATCCAGTGCTTTGTTCAAATATGGTTCTACAATTGCGTAATTTTGGTCTTTAACAATTGCCAATAATTTATCCCAAACTTTTGGGTGAATAGGTGTTTTTGTAATGGGTTGTAATCCTCGCCCCGAACTACTTAAAGGTGCTTTTACCATCAATTTTCCCCATTTTTGTATTAGTTTTTCAAAATCATGTTTGCTTGTGCAAACTTCGGTTAGCTGCTTTTTAGCAATAAAATGCTCACTCGGATATTCATGAACCAGAGTTTTTAAAATACCTGCAGCAAATTTTTTCGAATACAAATTTCGATACTCGGGGCGCCAATTAAATACAGGGGAATTTTGAAATTCAGAAGAACAAGAAGCTTTTAGTGGTGACAAAAGTTTGTGGGCTGCCGGACTCCAACCCCATGGGAGTAGTTTGTTTTTTTGAAGCTTTATGAAACTCGCATTGTTTAGCGCATCTTTTTTTAAAATAAATTTGGGAGTATCTAAATTAAGTTGATTTAAAGAATTTATAAATGCCGAAGATGGAATTTTGTCAACAATTATATAGTCACCAGATTGTGCAAGGAATAGTGGTAATAATGCCAAATCCGACTCCATTTTCTGTAGAATTCGATTCGGATTCCACGCAGCATCACCATTTGCAATTGCATATTCGCAGGTGGGGTTAAAATAGAAAATATTGGGAAGAATAGAGTTCATTTTAAGAGTCTAAAAGCACTGTTGCAAAAACAGCGATAATTAAAAAATAGAACAATTTGTTGAAAAAATATTACTCGATTTTAGTGCTATAATTTGAGAAAAATACACGAAAACCAGTACAGTTAATTTTCAATAAATACTAAATCTTCAGGATTTTCAGGAATGAATGTAAAAATTTTATCCTTTATGTTTAGGCCAGATTCTATTACAATTTCTTTTTCATTCTCAATGCCGGAAACCACCTCTTTTTTCCATATTTTGCCGGCTTTCTTTAGGTAAACGAAATTAATCCCGTTTTCAGAATAGAGACATTGTCGGGGAATTGTAAGTACATCATTCAGCTTATCAATAACAATGTCGTTGTTTGTTGTCATTCCTGGTTTAAGCTCCAATTTGGCTTGGTTTAGTTCAATCATAACTTGAAAAACTTTCGATTCAAACCCGGTGAGTTCTTGTCCAATGTTGGCAATTTCGGTAACAAATCCGGTAAACTTATTTTCCGGCATTGCATCTACAGTAACATTAACTATGTCGCCAATTGCAATTTTTGTTATATCAATTTCTTCGATATAAGTTTCCGAAATCAAAACCGACATATCGGGAAGAGTTGCAATGGTTGGGTTCCATGGACTAATATTATCTCCTACACGTATTTTTCGCCCACCTCGTACTTTAGCATACATAACCATGCCGTCTTGCGGAGCTGTAACCGTAGCGTTGGTAATGGCATTTTTCAATAGCGAATCACGTCTTAAGTCATAATTGTATTCATGCTCCTTTCTTCTAACTCTAACTGCCAGTTCCATTTTTTTTCGTTCGAAATTGCGTAGTTTAGCATCCATTTCACGAATGATTTTATTGTAAGCTACTTTTGCTTTACGCTGGTACGCCAACGACTCAAATTTTGCTTGTTCTAATTCAAGTGCTTTATATTCAAGGTCGTAATTAAATTCTTTAATTTCTTCCCTGAAATTTGTAAGTTCAATAGTCGAATCAATTTTTGCATCCTCAAAGTCAGCCAAATCCTCTTCCATTTCGTCATTGTTTTCTTCAATCTGACGATTAATACTAGCAATATCAAGAGTGGCTACCCAATCTCCTTTTTTTACCAGCGAACCTTCTTGAATTAAATCTTTAATCTGGAGTTCGCGAAGCCGCAAATTTCTGTTTTTAAAATCATCGTGAAGTTTTATAAGCACCGTGTTTTTTCCCTGAATTTCTCCTTTCGAAGAAATAACCGATTCAAAAGTTGCACTTTCAACGGTGCATAACTTAGGGCTTGCAATTTTTGTTCCGCCCCAAACAGACACAATTAAAATAATAATTACCAACAATCCAATAATAAATATGCTTTTCTTTTTCAATGCCATGAAACTCTGTTTATTGATTATTGATAAGACGGTCGAAATCTTCAGACAAGGTAATTGTGTTTTCGAAATCGTAAAGTGTTAATTGGCGAATTGTGAAATAATAGTTCCAGTACGAACGCAGTGCACCAATATATGCACGTCTGGCTCGTTCCTGATCGTTCCGCGCAAGATTTAATTTGGTAACATCTACTTTGCCAATTAAAAATCGTTGCTGCGTAACATCGTAACCTAATTGTGCAATGGTGTCAGCTTTGGCAGTACTAAGTACCTGATCTGCTTGTAAATTAAATTCCATTACATTCATTAAAATATTTTGTTCGAAGTCAATTTTTTCCTGATTGATGCTAATTCGAACTACTTCACGACTCGATTCGGCCATAGCCAACCTTCCTTTTCTCCTGCCCCAGTCGAGGACAGGAATATTAACTCCTAATCTTATCCGTTGGCGGTCAAGCGGCTCCTGATAAACAAGATCTAGTGATTCAGCATTTTGATTTAATCCGTATAGAGCATAAACATCTCCACTAATTCCGTTTTCCGACTTAGCCTGTCTTACCTTACGATCTTCTTCAATTAATCTTTGTTTTTGTTGCAATATCTCTGGATTGTTTTCCAAAGCCGTTTGAATGGCACTGTTTGCATTTATTTGTAAATCAGGTAAATTTATTGGAACAATACACTCTACATTTGTCTCTTTGTCGAAGCTGAGAAAAGAATTTAACTCAGCACGAGAACGTTCCAGTCCCAGATTTGAACGAGTTAGAGCCAGTTTAGCATTCATAAAACTAAGCTCCAGGTTTAGCAATTCATCTTGTGTAACAGTTCCAACCTGAAATCTTCCAGTTCCGATTTTATAAAGAGTGTCGGCATTAGCCATGTTTGTATTCGCAATATTTACCTCTATTTGGGCATCTACCAAATCAAAAAACCGGCGGGTAGCTTTTATTGCTAATTCCTCTTTCGATTGAATAAAATCTTTTTTAGCACGCTCGAATTTTAGTGGTTCAATTTTGGCAGTCCATTTTAGCCTGTTGTAGCCATTTATTGTTTGCGCATACCCCACACTAAAAGGAGTAGAATTGAAAGAAGATATTCTGTCAGCTCCAAGTTTCTCCGTTAAATTCAATTCAGAACGGGCAAAAATACGACCGCCGGTCAATCCTACATTTTGATTTAAAAGTAATCCGATCTCAGAACTTAAATCTTCGCGCGATTTGTATTCATCCCTGTTTTCATCGTAATTATATACTTTTTGCATAGAACGATTATAGTCGAATGGAGTGGCTTCAATAGTTAAACTAGGCAGCCGGTCGGCTTTAAAATATCTATATTCCCAATAACTCGACAAATACATGTTTTGATTAATAAATGCATCTAACGATTGTTTTGAAGCGATGTCAATAACATTATCTAATGTAAGAAATTTTTCATCCTGAGCGTTTGAAAGCAAAAAGGGCAGGATAAACAGCGAAATTAAAAGATACTTTTTTTTCATGATATAATTGATTTATTGGCGAAGCGAATTTACAGGATCCTGGTCTGATGCTCGTTTTGCAGGAAGATAACCAAAAGTTATCCCGATTAATACCGATACACCAAATGATATTACTATTGAAAAAACTGAAACCACGGTGGTAATATCAAACATTATCATAATAATTTTCGATAATGCGACACCTAAAATAATTCCCAGGATTCCTCCTGAAACACTTATTAAAGTCGATTCGGAAAGAAACTGAACTATAATATCTTTTCGCGATGCACCGATTGCTTGTCGAACTCCTATTTCTCGAATTCGTTCCATAACCGACGCAAGCATAATATTCATTATTCCAATTCCACCAACAATTAGCGATATTCCGGCAATTACCCCCAGCACAATGTTGAAGATATTTTTGGTGCGTTGTTGTTGTTTTAGAAGTAGTTCGGGAATGGTTATTTCGAAATCGTAAACCTCGTTGTGCCGTCGTAATAACATTCTACTAAGAACTTCGGCAGTTGAATTTAAGTATTCAGTTTCTTTAACCTGAACAACTATTTTGTCGAGTTGATTAACATTTTCAATCGTATTCACGCTACCACGCGAAGCAGTAAGTTGTTCAATTTCGTCAGTACGAACAAGCGATCGGTTTTTGAAACGCATTATCATTGTTTTTGCCGGAATAAATATTTTATTGTCGGTGCTGCTTATTCCTAATTCGTCGGAAGCGGAAGCCGTAAAATCGCGGCGTTCAACAACTCCAATAACCTGCAACCATATTTGTCCGCATTTAATATATTTTCCAACTGCTTCTTCGTGATTAAAAAACACATTGTTGATATTGTCGCCAATTACACAAACCGGAAATCCATCGTCTATTTGGGTTTGATTAAATACTTTCCCCTTTTGTAGGGAAATATTAAAAAGATCGAAATAATTATTATTGATACCTTCGAGAACAACTGGCTTGCTTTTCCCGTCTAATATTGCCGAGTAATTAAAAGAAATAACAGGACTAACTTTACTGACACTTGGAATAACCTGCTCGATTGCTGCAACATCAAGAAGAGTTAAACCCGGCGAGAATTTTTTTGTACTAACTTGTGTTTCATCGCCTGTTGGTAGTTCTTCTTCGTCAACATTTATAGCCGTCTGCGATGGTGAAATAATAATATTATTTACGCCAACCATCTTTATTTGTTCGAGAATTTCCTGTTCAGCACCGTTGCCAATGGCGAGCATACTAATTACTGCAGCAACTCCAAAAATTATCCCCAGTGCAGTAAGAAAAGATTTTATCCGGTTGGCAAAAATTGCTTCAATCCCACTTGCAACATCGTATTTGTATCGTTCGTAAATTCCCTTCATCCTTTAATTATTACACTGTTTTTAGACGAAGGTTTATATATCTGAGCAGTTTCATTGTTTATTTCTTCAAGCCTTTTATTTGCTTCCTCTTCTTCTTTTGCTTTACGCTCTTTTATTTCGTAAAACAACTCCATGCCCTCAACTGGCAAGTCATCGATGTTTTTCGATGTATTCAGAAAAAGTACATCTCCTTCTTGTACACCTTGATTTACCACAATAAAGTTTTCGTTTTTATCGCCCAAATCAACCACCTTTTTTACTATTTGAGAGCCATTTTCTAAAAGAACAAATTGCAAACTGTCGTTTTCAAAAACCGCTTCGGCAGGTATAAAAATTGCATCGGAAAATTGTCCGGTTTGAATAATATTACTGGTTGTCATGGCAGGTTTCAAATCGGTAATTTCACCAAAGACTTTAATTTTCACTTCAAAAACTTTTGCATCGCTTTTTGGCATTGGTTGACCAATATTTGCCACCGAAAAAACTTCGCCCTCCAATAATTTTTTGGGTAAAGCGTCAACGCCTAAGGCAACTTTCTGTCCAATTTTTAATTTCGAAATATCAATTTCGTTCACGTATGTTATTGAATGCATGGCAGAAAGGTCGGGAAGTGTAGCAATAGTTGGACTCCAGGGACTCACTGTTGAGCCTATTTTTATTTTTTGTCGCGAACGATCTTTTACATAAATCACCATTCCCGAAATAGGAGCTTTTATTTCAAGCGATTGATATGCATTATTTAATTTGTCCAAACGGCTTTGTCGCTGCCTCACTTCAATGTTATATCGTTCTACTCTTGTTTGTGCCTGACTTTTCTTTAACTCATATCCCTTAATTTCCTGTTGTAATTTTCGTTTGGCTTTGTTTAAATCCATTTCGGCTTTTCTTAACACGGCGGGAGATTCATAAACCGATTCGTCAAGAACGATTTGCATTTCTTCTACATCTTCGCGGGCATTTGTAATTAAATCGCGATTGTTACTCAATGATAAACTGGAATCCATTTTCGCATCTTCGAAATAATTGACCCTCATTTCTAAATCTTCCTGTGCACTAATCAGTAATTCTTCAACAACTTTATGGTCGAGTGTGGCAACAAAATCGCCCGAATCTACAACTGTTCCTTCTTCAACTAAATCGGTAATTTTAATTTCGTTTATACGAAGGTTGCGGTCGCGTAAAATGGTGGGTACCACAATGTTCTCTGAATTTTGTGCTTCTAATTGTCCGCTCGAATAAACGAGAATTTCGAAAGGTCCACGTTTTACAGTTGTTGTAATGGAGAACTCATCGCTATTTGAACGCGGGATTATAAAAATTGCAGCGAGTGCTACAATTGCAATTACAATAAAAGTAATTAGTATTTTCTTTTTCATAGTTGGTTTCTGCTTTGTTTCATTTTTTTTGAATTGTTTTTTGACACAAAAACATTGCCAAGGTTTAATACACGCACAAAATCCATTCTATTCACAAATTAGTTATTTTCAAAAAATACGGAAAAGATAAAATATTAAAGTAGCTAAATGCTAAATTTCTTTAATAAGTGGATTTGTAAGAAGTATTGGTTTTATTAATTCTCTGCCATCGCTTCTTTTTCTATGGGTGGTTCAAGCAACACTAAATCTCCTTCGCTTATTCCCTTAGTAACAATAACAAATTCATCGTTGTCTATTCCGGTTGTTATAATTTGTTTTTTAGCTCCATCTTTTGTTTTTAGGTAAATGTATTTTGTTCCGTTCTCTCTAAAAACAGTAATCATCGGAACAAAAATTGCGCTATCGTAATTTGCAAGAACAATATCATTGTTGCTTGTCATCGAAGGTTTAAGTCCATCATTGCTTTCGTCGAGATGAATTAAAACCTTAAAAACTTTCATGTCGAAATCTTTATGATTCTCACCAATCCGGGCAATATTTTTTATGCTTCCCATTATTATTGTTTCCTCAAGCGCATCGAAAGAAACTCTTACACTGTCGCCAACTTTTATTTTGGCAATGTCTATTTCTTTAACAAAAACCTCTGAAACAATTTTCGACATATCGGGGAGAGTAGCAATTGGTGGTGCAAATTCGTAGGTTGAAATGTTGGCATCTTTGCTGTGTTTTTTACCATCCCAACTTTTACCAAAAATTACAATTCCATCTTCCGGAGCCGTAATTCTTGCTGCTTTCATGGCTTTCTGAAATTTTTCAATTCTAACATTGCTTTTTTCAACACTTTCCTCAGTACGTAACACTTTCATTTTTAATTTGTTTTGTTCCAGCTTGTAATCCCTGCTTTTTTTTGCGATACTGTTTTCGGCTTTTTGGTAAGTCATTTGCGATTTTCGTTGATATGCAGGCGATTCATAAACCGATTGTTCGAGGTCGATTTTGTTGTATTCCAAATCGAGTACTGCATTTTTAATATCTTCTCTCATTTCGGTAAGTGCTACGGTACTATCAATCTTTGCATTGTTAAGATCGGCTGTTGCTTTTTCCAGTTTTTGTTGCTCTTCACGCATTCCCGACATAACCCGACTGGCATCGAGTTGAATAATAAAATCTCCTTTCTTTACATTTTTACCATCTTGCGCTAAATTTAAAATCTTCATCGACCAAAGACGCAAATCCCTGTCGCCCAAAATTTTTGGTGCTCTAATCAGGGTAGCATTTAATCCATTTATTTCCCCTTTGCAATTTAAAACTGCTTCAAATTTCTCCTTTTTAACTTCATAAAACTTTGCAGACTTATCAACCGATAGCGATGTTGCAATAAAAGTAGCAACAATAATTAAGATTAAAATGCTTACGACAATAATTATTTGGTTTTTTTTAAGTGCCATTTTTTCTGTTTTTCAATTATGAACGTAAAGAAACTACCGGGTCATTTTCGGAAGCCCTTTTTGCTGGGAGATAACCAAATGTTATTCCAATAACTACCGAAACTCCAAAGGCAACAATAATGCTGAATGCCGAAACAATTGTTTTTATATCGAACATTACCGTTATTACTCTTGAAAGAACAACGCCAAGTATAATTCCAATTATACCTCCGGCTAAACTTATTAATGTCGATTCAGCAAGAAATTGAGCAATTATATCCTTTTGTTTTGCGCCAACCGCCTGGCGAATTCCAATTTCACGAATTCGTTCCAAAACAGATGCGAGCATAATATTCATTATTCCAATTCCGCCAACAATTAGCGAAATTCCTGCAATTGCTCCTAAAACTACATTGAATATGTTTTTCGTTTTTTGCTGCTGTTTTAGAAGTAATTCAGGAATGGTAATCTCGAAATCGTACAATTCAGAATGTCTTCTAAAAAGTACTCTCTTAATTAATGTTGCAGTTTGATTGAGTTGTTCAGTTTCTTTCACCTGAACAATTATTTTATCCAGTTGATTCAAATTATTATCGGTGTCAAGGGGTTCTTCCTTTTGTTCCGGTCCGCCAATTATTACAACCATTCCATTTTGTCCACCACGTTGGTTTGCTTTTGCAATTTCATCGGCTCTAAGTAGCGATCTGTTTTTGAATCGAAGAACCATGGTTTGAACTGGAATAAATATTTTATTGTCGGAACTGCTTATCCCCAACTCATCGGAAGCAGAAGTTGTAAAATCGCGACGTTCAACAACTCCAATTATTTTTAACCAAATTTGCCCGCATTTAATGTATTTTCCAATTGGGTTGTCTTGCCTGAAAAACTGAGTTTTAATATTGTCGCCAATAACGCAAACCGGGAGACCTTTTTTTGTTTGCGATGAATTAAATCGGTTGCCGTTGGAAAGTTGAATATTAAAAAGGTCGAAATAGTCGTTTTCGACACCCTCTAAAACTACGGGTTTACTTTTGCCATCGAGTAAGGCCGAGTAGTTAAAAGAAATTACCGGTGTAATTTTTTCGATGGTTGGTAGAATTTGTTTAATTGCTTCAACATCGCGGAGTGTTAATCCTTTTGAGAATTTTTTACCACCGGCTTTCCCATCGTCATTTTCCTGGTTATTTGCAGCACCTTCGTTTACCACATAACTACTTGGCGTAACAACAATGTTATTTATCCCAACCAATTTTATCTGTTCCAGAATTTCCTGTTCTGCACCGTTTCCAATAGCGAGCATACTAATTACTGCGGCTACTCCAAAAATTATCCCCAAGGCGGTTAGAATTGATTTTACCCGGTTTGCAAAAATGGCATCAACCGCAATTATAATATCATGAAAATATTGTTTTATAAACATTGTATTATTTTTATGGAATTAGTTCGAGGTCTTTTCAACAACTTTTACATTTGAAAATGGCATATTGGGAGGTAATTTCTTACTTTCCTTTTCCGCTTTATTTTTTTTGTTTTCTTCTTCTTCTTTAGCTAATTTTTCTGCTTTTTTCCGCTTTATTTCCTCGTATATTTCAAGTCCTGAAATTGGGCGAGATTCTGCATCTGTCGGTTCCAGCGAGTAAAGTTTTTGCCCCTCTGAAACACCTTGTATAACGACGATTAAGTTTTCATTTTCTTCTGCTGTTTCAATAACCTGCTTTATTTTTTTGCCTTCAGCCGGGAAAACGTATGATAAACTATCATTTTTAAATACCGATTCAATGGGGATGTAAAGAGCATCTTCAAAATAATTTATCTGAATGGTATTGCTGGTTGTCATTGCCGGTCTTAAATTAGGGTCTGAACCGTTTATTTTAATTTTTACTTCAAATACTTTGGCATCGCTTTTAGGCATAATTTGCCCCATGTTTGCAAGAGAAATAACTTCTCCGCTTAGTTCTTTATCTGGAAACGCATCAATACCAATTTTTACTTTTTGCCCAATTTTAATCAAGGAAATATCAATTTCATTAATAAAGGTTTTTGTAATCAGGCTGTCCATATTCGGAAAAATTGCAATAATTGGGTTCCATTGCGAAACCCGAGAACCTGTTTTTGTTGAACCTCCGAAAGTGTGTTGAAAATAGGATATAATTCCCGATCTGGGTGAATATATAATGAGGGCATCTATTAACTCTTCAAGTGCATTTACTCTTTCTCTAACCTGTTTGTAATTAATATATTTTCGGGCTACTTTATTTACTTCTTGCTGTGTTTTAAGTTGGTAAGCAGTTTTAACTTGTTCGAGTTTACGAATGGCTTTGTCTAAATCCATTTCTGCTTTTCGTTGTAGAGAAGGCGATTCGTAAACAGATTCTTCAACTATAATCTCTCTTTCTTCTAAATCTAAACCGGCATTAACTATTAAATCTCGCTGGTTACTAAGTATTAAATTCGAATCTATTTTACTGTCATCGTACTCCGATAGTGTTGTCTCCATTTCGTCAAGGGCAGTTTTTAGTTGTTCTTCAACTGCCTGGTGATCTAATGTGGCAACATAATCTCCCGAATCAACGTAGGTTCCTTCTTCAACCATATCTGTTATAGTTAAATTGGAAATTCTTGTTTGACGATCTTTCATCTTTTCAGGGATTAAGATGTTGTCGGAATTTTTAGATTCTAACTGCCCGGTTGAATAAACAAGAACTTCAAAAGGACCTTTTGAAACGGTGGTTGTAATCGCGAAAGTTTCATTATTTGTTCGTGAAAATGCAAAATAAATTGATAGCAAGACAGCTATCACAATAATGGTGGTTAACCAGAGTTTCCTGTTCATGGTTGTTGCTTTTTGGTTACACGGTTGATAATCTTGGGTTTAGATAACAAATATTATGCCTCGATTATTTCATAATGTAAAGTTCTGAAATACAATTCAAAACTAACGTTAAAAAACACTATTAAATGTTATGTAAAGTGTGCTGTAAAAAGGATTGAAAAATTGATTGCAGTTACAAGCAGATTAATTTTTTATTTTACGTTTAAAAACTCCAGCTTGTGCCAAAGTCATAATAAGTACTCCAAAAACGGTAATCATTCCTCCCGCGAACTGGTGCGGAAGCGGGAAACTTTTAAATACAAAATAGACTCCGGCAAGTACAAAAATTCCTTTTAAACTTTGAACAATCGAAGAGCGGGAAGCTTCAATATATCGGAAAGAATAGTAAACTGTAAGTATAGCCAGGAATGGTCCTAAAACAGCTCCCACTGCAATATTTTTTAATGCCGAGAGTGGAATAATAATGGATTGTTTGTACACGAAAAACATGATAACAGAAAACACCAAAAGCCAAATGGTCCGATTTAAATTTAGGAGTTCGGGACTTAGTTTTTTAACATGAACTTTAACCACCAATGTTGCGGCTGTGGCAAATATGGCATTTATAAAAACCAATCCGGTTCCTTTAATAAAAAATGTTTTAAACGTTGTGCCCCCTGTATAACTTATTACAAAAGCACCGGTTAAAGCCAAAGCAACTCCAATGGTTTCAATCCATCCAAATTTTTCTTTCAGAATAAAAACGCCACCCAAAGTTACCATAACCGGATACATATTTCCGAGAAACGATGTAACTGCTGGATCTTCAATAACATTAATTGAAATAAAAAAGGTAGAGGTGGTAAATATTTCGAGTAAGCCAAGCGAAACCAAAATACGGACTTGTTTTTTTGAGAGAACTTTTAATTGTTTTAGTTTTTTATTTGATGCTGCGTATATAAGACTTAAAGTTGCCCCAATTGCAAACCAGTAAACACCAAACTGTGCCAGATGTACTTCGTTTAAAGCTGCTTTGCTAAAAATATAAACGTTTGAAAATGCCAGTGTGGCTATTATTGCGAACAAGTAACCTTTGAATGTATCTGATTTCATGAGTGCAAAAGTATAAAAAAAGCATTCTTTCATTCTTAAATGAAGTTTAAGCTTAACTATTCAATAATTGGCAATTTCCATATTCCATTATCTTTGTACAAAACATCCGACTTCGGTCTTCCGGTTTCGGTCTTAAAAATTAAATATGTTACCGAAAATAAATCCAACATCAACAAGCGCCTGGAAAAAATTAGAAGAGTATTATTTTGGTTTTGAAGGAACTCACATGAAAGAACTTTTTGCAAATGATGCCGACCGTTTTCAAAAATATTCTTTGAAGTTTGAAGATATTTTGCTTGATTTTTCAAAAAACATAATTGATGATTATGCGCTTGAATTGTTAAACGATTTGGCAAAAGAATGTGGTCTAAAAGATGCCATAAAAAGTTTCTTTTCGGGTGAAAAAATTAATGCAACGGAAGATCGCGCAGTTTTACATGTTGCACTACGAAACCGTAGCAACACGCCCATTATTGTTGATGGCGAAAATGTGATGCCCGAAGTAAACTCGGTACTCGGCCAAATGAAAGATTTTTCTGAAAAAGTAATTTCGGGAGAATGGGAAGGTTACACCGGCAAAGCAATTACCGACATTGTTAACATCGGAATTGGTGGCTCCGACCTTGGTCCGTTAATGGTAACCGAAGCTTTAAAACCCTATAAAAACCATTTGAATTTGCATTTTGTTTCGAATGTTGATGGAACCCACATTGCAGAAACGCTAAAAAAAGTAAATCCGGAAACCACACTTTTTATTGTGGCTTCAAAAACATTTACTACGCAGGAAACCATGACTAATGCCAACTCAGCAAAAGATTGGTTTTTAAAATCAGCAAAAGATGAAGGTTTTGTTAAAAGTCATTTTGCAGCGGTTTCTACTAATGCAGAATCTGTTTCGGCTTTTGGAATCGACACCAAAAACATGTTTCGTTTTTGGAACTGGGTTGGTGGAAGATATTCGTTGTGGTCGGCAATCGGACTATCAATTGCCTGTGGAATAGGATTCGAAAATTATGTGGAATTGTTGGAAGGCGCGCACTCAATGGACAAACATTTTAGTGAAACTGATTTCAATAAAAATGTTCCTGTAATTTTAGCTTTAATCGGAATTTGGTACAATAATTTTTATGGAGCTGAAAGCGAAGCTATTTTGCCATACGACCAATATATGCACCGTTTTGCAGCCTATTTCCAACAAGGAAATATGGAAAGTAATGGAAAATCGGTTGATAGAAACGGAGAACAAATTGACTACCAAACCGGCCCAATTATTTGGGGCGAGCCCGGAACAAACGGGCAGCATGCTTTTTATCAGTTAATTCATCAGGGAACAAAATTAATCCCCTGCGATTTTATGGCAACAGCACAAAACCATAACAAAATTGGAGATCATCATCCAAAACTGCTGGCTAACTTTTTTGCTCAAACCGAAGCAATGATGGTTGGAAAAACCGAAAAGCAAGTTGCAACTGAGTTAAATGCAGCCGGAAAATCGGAAGCTGAAATTGCAGAATTACTTCCGTTTAAAGTGTTTCTTGGAAACATTCCAACCAATTCAATCTTGATCAAAAAGCTAACACCACGAGTTTTGGGTTCGTTAATTGCAATGTACGAGCACAAAATTTTTGTTCAGGGTATAATCTGGAATATTTATAGTTTCGACCAGTGGGGAGTAGAATTGGGGAAACAACTGGCAAACGCAATTTTACCTGAATTAACCAACGACAAAAAAGTTGAAGGACACGATGCATCTACCAACGGTTTAATTAATGCCTGGAAAGAAATGAGATAGTACGTTTTATTGCCAAAATACTTTTTTATAACCAATATTATTTAAGAAAAATAGCACATATTTTTTGTTTTAAAAATTCTGTTTTCGGTTAATGTTATGTTAATTTTTAGCTTCGAAATGAATTAATTGTATTTTTGAATAGGAATACTTTATCAATCTAACAATGCGACAAAAATTAATTATCCCACTTATCTTTATTGTATTATTATCTTCCTGCGATTATAAACCTGTACATCCAGCACTATGGACAATAGGGAAAAATAAATCAGAGTTTCAAAAGGTTTTGGATTATTACAGTAATCCCAGAGACAGTCTTAAGCTACGTGCTGCAGAGTTTCTTATTGAAAATATGGATAATCATTATTACTACTCTCCCAAAAATGAGAATAAGATTGATAGATTTTTTCAAAACCTTGAAGCACAGATATCATTACCCAAATTAAGAAACAAAAAACTGTATGAATTATTGAGAATTGAATTAGTAAATACTGCTGTTTCAAAGGGATTGTTAGATGGTTGTTTTCATAAACCGAAATACCGAAAACGTACTGATATTAAAACCATCAAGGCAGAATTTCTAATAGAGAATATTGAATATGCGTTTAAAGCCTGGGATTTTCCCTGGGCTCGAACCTATTCTTTCGATGATTTTTGTCGGTACATTTTGCCTTATCGATATGGAAATGAGGCTCCCGGACCTTGGCGTAAAACTATTTATGAGCAATTTAAATGGATAGCTGATTCAGTAGAGTATACCAATAATCCAATGGAAGCAGCCTCTCTTGTGAATAAACAGTTTCGTTATGTATTGTCGTATTCAAGAAATCTAACAAGAAAAGGATTTAAACCAAATATATCCAGCCATTTGGAGGCCAGTGCTTTTGGGAATTGCCGAGAGCAAGCTGGGTTGGGTGTTTGTGTCCTTCGAGCACTGGGAATACCAGCGACGGTAGTTAGTATTCCTCAGTGGGGACATTTTAGTGGCGGACACGAAATTGTTGGAATGTTGGACTCTGAAAATGAATGGCATTGCTTTGATTTTGGTGGAAAAGGACCCGAAGTGGATATAAATATTCACCCACCTAAAATGTTTTTTAAACAGTTCGATAAAATGCATCGTTTTAAACCGGTTTTAACAGATGCTTCTAATATATTAATGAAGGTTGTAGATCTGGAAGTAAAAGTAAATGCAGACGATGACGATGAAATTTATTTATGTGTTTTTGGAAAATCATCATGGATTCCTTTGTTCAAAGGGGAAAATATGAAATCTAAAATAATTTTTGAAGATGTGGGATATAGAAGTAAAATGTATCTGGCTGCTGTAAAATCAAGGGGTAAATTAAAAGCAGTTTCTCCTCTCTTTTTACCAGATACATTGGGAAATATTACTTATTATAAGCCGGATCATACAAAACTATTTACAACTTCTTTGTCTCGAAAGTATAAAGGTTTTAAAAAAGATATGCCCAGACTGAAATCATTACTTGGTGGAGAATTTTCTATATCTGACACAAAGGATTTTGAGAATAAAAAGCAGCTTTATAAGATTGATAAAATTTTGAATTATGATAATAATACAATAAAGTGTCCTGAGAAAGAAGGGAAATATTTCCGGTATGATTTTCCACAATCTTTAGATTCGATTTTTGATGGACCAGCTGAAATCTCCTTTTATACAACTATTGATAATACACTTAAAAAAATTGAAGGAAAATATTTTGGATCTCCCCAACTTTCAGAGAAACATATTAAATTAATAACCGACG
>Ga0307989_1000911_pt1 | contig 17270 bp, 16 predicted proteins | sample EllFjometagen185_FD_203164 | JGI IMG/M metagenome (GOLD analysis project Ga0307989, IMG submission 203164) | Marine microbial communities from Ellis Fjord, Antarctic Ocean - #185 | ecosystem: Environmental > Aquatic > Marine > Unclassified | place: Southern Ocean | collected 2014-10-08
CTAAATCAGTAATCATGCACGACATTGTTATTGGCCTGTACATAAACATAGTGGAATTCAAGATTCAGACGGATACCTATTTTTAGATCACGACCCAATCTTCGAGTGGAGTAAAAACTTCGAAAATTGATGTGTTTTTAGCGTTAAAATACTACAAAAAACAGAACATTAATTTTTTTTAATATTCTGTTTTTTGTAGATAACAATAGATAAACGTATTTTTAGAGCTATGAGTTTAATTAAACAAACGTTAATTAATGCTTTTATTTTTACAATAATACTACAAAAAACCTTTTTTTATTTTAAGCATCATTTAGTAATATTGGAAATGTTATAATGTTTTTTTATTCTAAAGGCGTATAGTTGTGCTGCTTTTTAGAAAAAATAATCTTATTGTGAGGTGTAAAATGAAAAAAATGTTTTTAATATTAATTAGTTTTATTTTTTTGTCAGGATCTTTCTCTTTTTCATATGGTCTTTATGATGTCGGGTCTTCTATGTCAAGGCAAGCATTCCCTTCAACAATTCATCATATAAAAGGACCCATGGTATCAATGGCAAGCGGGATAAAAAATAAATGGAACCAATTTACAGCTAAAATTAGTAGACTTTGGAGTTCTACCCCAAATTTTGCTCCGGTTGGCGAGTCTCCCACGCCAGAACAAAAGCATAGCGATATTTCAAATTCGATGGATTCTTGTACCGCGCCTGTTTTTGCCCCAAAACCCCAATCGGGGAGATATGCCGATAGGCTGAAGAATGCCCCACATTCATTATATGATGTCGATCCAATAACTTATGAAATTTTGCCTCGATAGTACTTCTAAAAATTTCTAATTTTACCGCGATATATCTTTTTGCTTTACGACTCCACTTTGATTTTGTTGCACCCCTGTTAATGTCAATATAAATTCCCCACTTTTTTATAGTCATTTTATTTATTCTAAAATCTCAAATCAAAATAAAAAAATAACGTCATCTAAGTTTTTATAACTTGGGGTGCCGTTATTTTTTTTAGTAAGATAAATTAAGCTCGATTCGGCCAAATATTTATTCCAATATTTGGCAATTGTTTTTAGATTTTAATCTAATAGCTTTGCAGTTTTTCTATTTTTTTTTACCTTTCTCTTTTAATTTGATGATTGCGTGTTTATCCATTATTTTAATCACCACTTTTCACCTCCAACAAAAATTATAACATTGTTAGAGATTTTTTAAAATAATGGACCGTTTTTCAATTAATAATCATTTATTTTTGAGGTTCTTCCGCAAAAATGGTGGGAGAATTTATTGATATTTAATGCCGTCATTAGAACATGTAAACAAATCGAAAAATTTAGGCATTATTTTTTTGCTCAATATTTAATGCAACTGACATCTATTTTGCGGAAGAACCATTTTTGGACCACTTTTAGAGTATCATAAACATTTTAAAACATAATTTATATTATATTACAATTTGGATTGCTGGATTTTTTTTATTTTAAAATGGATAATTTTTAGTACATCATAAGCAGAAATAATTATATTAGAATATTTTTAGAATTAGAATAAATATTTTTATAACTATATTTTATAACATCTTTATTATACATTTTTAGTTTTGGTATATCATTTTGAAACACATTAATTGTATCTTCAATTCCACCTTTGTATAATTTTTTGCTTTGATTATCAATAAATATTAATTCATAATTAACAAAACAATTCGAAGATAAATTAAAAGCATACTTAGAAAATATCTCGTTATTTGTTTTATAATATATATAACCTTTATCTGAAAGCAAACAATTCCCTGTTGCCCTTTCATCATACCTGCATATATTTATTGATACAATATTGTTTTTGAATATCATTTCGATTATTTTATCAAATATATTTCCATTCGATTTTTCAAAATTTACCAACATTAGGAAAAGTATTTCTATCCACTTGTTGTAAATATCAATAGAAATCCCAATATTAGAAAATATATAAGGTAAATTTTCATTCTTCATAATTTCTTTATAATCTTTTGGGGGACAAGTATTTATTGGTAAAATTTTATTTATGTTTTTATAAAAAGTTTTTATTGTTCCTTTTATTGAATAGGGGTTTCTTAAACAATTAAGAAATTTAACAGCAAAAAGTTTTTTTAAATTTTCTGTACAAATCTTTTGTTTATCTTTTAAGTCTAATATTGTTTCAGTTAAATTCTTTATTTCGTTTTCATAACTTTGAAATATTATTTCAAAGTTATGATTCATATCGCCAGACTTTTTAAATGAATATAAATATTTATAAAACAACGCTCCATTTTTTGAACCATTAATGTCATTAATTTCGGGACCCTTAAGAATGGAATATCTTTTATCTTCAATCTCAAACTTATATATTTGTTTTTTTCCCCCATTTATCGAATTAAATTTTTGTTCGACCCTTGATATAAAATGTTGATTTATGCTATTGTTGATTAGTTTATTCATGATTTTCCTCCGAAACGATTCGGGCGCAAGCAAATCTGATAAAAAATGCCGTATAACACCATTAACTCCCGAAGCCACTAACTTATAATGCCAAAAGAGACGTTAAAAAACGTCTCTTTTTATTATTATTTTTTTTTAGGCTTAAAATACAAAATCTCAGGCTCGGCAGGTCTTAAATGATGCTTAACCAAACCACACAAAATATTTTCTTGAACAGGTTTTCTCACAACATCATCAAATCCTAACTTAATAAGTCTATTTTTTGTTTTTTTAACTGCATCGGCTGTATATGCAAGCTTGACACCTGGAATTTTCAATCTACACATCTCAGCAAATAATTCTTCTCCGTTCATAACGGGCATATTAATATCAATAAACATAACTTCATATTGTTTTTCTTTTAGCATTTCTAAGGCCATTTTTCCTGAATCAGCTATATCGGCACCAAGCCCTATTGTCGATAATTTCTTTTGCAAAATCGTCGAATTATCTCTCGCGTCATCTACTATCAATACTTGTTTTTCTTTTATATTTATTGTTTCATTTTGTTGAATTTTATTTACTTTTAAGTATGGAATCTTATCGATCAAATCCATTATTAAATTTAAATATTTCTCTACTTTTTCTCTATCATTATTTTCTTTTGCTTCATAATTGGGTCGTGATCTAAAAATAGGTATCCGTCTGAATCTTGAATTCCACTATGTTTATGTACAGGCCAATAACAATGTCGTGCATGATTACTGATTTAGAAAAACAAATAGTTTTTCTGTTCAAACGTTTTACTCTTGTCCTTAAATTTAGGTTTTTTCTTTCTATAGACTGTGTATTTTCTTTGCCAATTGTATGATTTTCGGATTTTAAATATTTTGAATACGCACCCCAATCATCAGTATAAAATGTTTTTATTTTAAAAGGTTCAAGTAATTTTTTTAATTTTTTAAAAACTATATATTTCCTACTACCGAATACATAGCCCAAAATTTTTTTAGTAGTTTTATCTATTGCATACCAAATCCAACGTGAATTTTTCTTTTTTTGTACAAAACTCCACATTTCATCAGCTTCGGCTTCAACTTTATTTACACAAATAATTTCTACGTTTTCAATTTCATTGGATTCTTTTAAAAATTTTTCATTTATATTTTTTAATTTTTTTTGTTTTTTTTTAGTGTCTCCAAAACCTTTCCTATGCTTATTTTTAAAACTCTAGAAGTATCTCTAATTCCACTTCCGTTTATTGCCATCGCTATTATTTTACGATCAATTTTGGGATCCCATCCTTTGTTTTTATATTCTAACATAAATTTTTTTCTACAATCTTTACATCGATAATATTGGCGAAAGTCTTTTGTTTTTCCATTTTTTTCAATCTCTTCTGAATTACAATGTATACATTTTACTAAAATAGTCGCCATAACACTCCTTAAAATTTTATATGTATATATTATAATATTTTCAATGCTAAAAATCAATACCTAATTTTCAATCACGACCAAAAAAACAAATAAACCGACACAAGTTGCACTAAACATAGCAATAGCCATAATAACGATAAAAACGGACGAAAGAGAGCCTTTTTTCAAACAAGCAGCCCAATCTATACTAGCCGCTTGTATTTTGGAAAATTATAAAGATTTTAGCTTTGTAAAAATTATAGGCGGAATATTAAAAAATCCTGCTACAAAAGTTATAAATACACTTAAAAATTCCACAAATAATAAAGTTAAGCAATTAATTGGGCAGTTTATTGATCTTGACATAAAAACATTGGGAAATATATATAATGAATTGGTTAATAATATTAGAGTTTTTTCGACTGATGAAGAATTAGAGATATTGCTCGACGATAACAAAGATAATATTACGCCACATGATTTATTGGATCATGATATTTTTATACAAATAGAAGAGCATCAATTAAAAAACTGGTCTCCGATTTTAAACTTAATGATATCCCAACAATTTGCTTTTTTTGAAATGCAAAAAGAAGAAGACATCAAAGAAAGAACTTTATTTATGCTAGAAGAATTTGCTAGATTAGGAAAAATAGAAAATATAAATACGGCTCTTGCAACATTAAGAAGTAAAAAAATAAGAATTATGATGTTAATTCAATCTTTATCGCAATTAGATAATATTTATGGTAAAGATGTAAGGAAAATAATAGTAGATAATTGCAATTATAAAGCAATATTAAAGGCTACAGATGGCGAAACTCAAGAATATTTTAGCAAACTTATTGGGACGCATGAAGTTCTTCATTATTCTACAAGTTCTACTTCAAGTAGCGGCGGTTCAATAATAGGAAGTAGTAGTTATACCGAAAGTATAACTACTAAAGATGAAAAAGTAATTAGACCTGAAACCTTTGGCTACTTACAAAATGAATTAGTTTTGATAACCCCTAATTATTTCTATATAATAGACAAAGTTAAATCATATGAAGATGATAAATTACTGGAACAAGATTGTTTGGATGGGTTTAAAGCAATTAAGGGGAGTATAAGGAAATAATTTCCTTCTCCCCTTAAGATCCCCCTCAACCTTTTATGATTCTCAATTTTTTTCTTTGAAAAAATATTTGCGAATTAAATTTTTGTAATTACTTTTTTTGCAATTTTTGTCTAGATATGCTATAATATTTTATATCTATTAGAAGCAAATAGAATAAATTCATCATTTACCAAAACAGAAAAAGGGAAGAATCAGTCTTCCCTTTTTCTATTTATGTCTATTCCCTAAATAATATCGCCTTAGTAATACAACTAGATTCTAGATACTATTACAAGTACGATTATCAGAAGCAAGTAATTATAAAATAAATTCATACATTCACCTCCTTTCTTTAAAGTTTACCTAAGAAAGGCAGGAAATAGACTTGTATATTATAACATAAAAATAAAATTAAGTTTATTTAATTCAAAATGGACCATGTTTTGGGTCCTTCCCATAAAGGGGACAGCTACCGTACTACTACCCCTAAAAGCCTGGGCATCTTTTCAATGTCCAGGCTTTTGTGTATCTAGTGGAAAATTTAAACTATAAAAAATGGCAACTTAGTAACAACATTAACACTTAAAGTTTAGAAAAAATCGCTGTTATTTATCGTTCCATCTTCTTTAATCGAGCAATCCAAATAATCGCCCAGTTCTTGAGTGACATAACTTTTTTTGTTGTTAGTGATTGCGACAATAGTTAATTTACCACGAGGCAACTTATATTTTTTTTCTATTTTTTGTTTTTTGATATTTTTTATTGTTATTATCGGTTTTTTATTTCCATTGGTATAAATTTTTACGAGTGAAGTTTGCTCAGAAACAGTCAATCGCAAATTATAGGAACGTTTTACAATTAAATTAGTGCACCCCGAAAACAGAAAAAAAGATATTGCTAAAATTAAATATTTGTTCATGAACGCTCTTTTCAAATAAAGAATTACTTGGCTTTCTTGCCTTCTTTTTATGTTTGCATATTTTTTATCCAAAATTATTGTCAGGCCTTTGGGGTCCCCCCGAAAAGGCCTGACTTATTGCTCCATATGGGGCAATTTTTATCAATCGTGCTCCGTACCCGCCGAAATAAAACTATAAATTGAATTCATAGCCTAAACTTATTCCGCCCACACCATTAGTTTCAAACTCATAAGGACCGGTATTAATTGGCCCTTCAATTTTTTCGTAATAATTAGAACCGGGTAGCTTATTTTCCATAAATAAAGTAATTTCTAAATTATTATAAAAATGATATCCAACATCGAAGCCCCAATAATAATTTCCATATAATGTTGCCCCTATTTTTTCGAAACTTCCTCTTCTATTGGTCAAAAAACTATACCCTCCTTTTATTGCAATAAAAGGGTGCCCAAGTTTGATATTGGTAAAAAAAGCATATCGGTATACTAAATATATAGGAATAGAAGTTGCTTCATTATTATTGTTAATAAAATTATCTCGGCATTCTATTCCAAAACCGATCTTTTGATTAGCGTCAATATTTTTATATCCTTCTACCCCTAACCCAAACTCTGATAAAGGATGCTCTGGAATTTCAAATAACCCGTATGCTTTATCATCGTTGGCAGTCATTGATATTTTTTTAAATTTTACGATCACACTCCAAGGAACAATTTTTTTGATTTTTACAATACTGATATGCGCTTCTTTATTTTTTGATATTTTATATGAAGCAAATGCAGAAACTGTAAGACAAAAAATAATTAATAAAATTAGAATTTTTTTCATTTGTTTTTCTTCCTTCATACTAATTAGCTTTCAAAAGGATCTTTTTTTCTTTGAAAAAATGGGACATAATGGTTGAAAATTTGGATGAAGTCGCCATTATAAAACACTCCTCCCAAAAAAACAACTTGAATGCAAATTGGTATTAGTTTAAAATTAAGGTTCTTTTTCAAAAAGTATGTGAAAATTTAATGAGATTGATTGCACCATTAGAACATGCGAGAATTTAGAAAAATTTAGGGATTGTTTTTTATACACTAGGAAAGTATCAATTTAAAAATAATGGGGATTTAGGGGTTGATTAATGTGCGACCAACAAAAATATTATAAATAGATTCTGAGAAAATGTATATTTTTTTTGTTTTAAATCGCGAACGCAGTGAGCTTTTTTAGGTTCTTCCACAAAAATGGTGGGCAAATTTATTGATATTTAATGCCGTCATCAGAACATGTAAACAATTAGAAAAATTTAGGCATTATTTTTTTGATCAATATTTAATGCAGCTGCCATCTATTTTGCGGAAGCCCCAAAATTAAAAAGTCAACTAATTTTAAAATTTAAGGGATTAAGACTATATGATATATAAAGTTTTTATCATAACAGAATTGATGCACAAAGAAGAACTTTTTTAAAATTGAGGTTAATTATTAACCATACAACCGTCGCTATGACAATCATGCGGACTACAAACACTTGAACATTTTGCGCGGCAAACTACTCCGCATTTACTTGAACATACGTTTAGACATTGTATTGTACAACCATTGTAGACCTTTAATAATTCTTTGTTTTTTTTTCCATAAACTTTAAACATTTCATACCTTTTTAAAAAAAATATATTGATTTCTACTCTATATTTTACAATGGCGAAAATTCCTTAGTATGGGTTTTGCCGGAGAGGTGATAGGGACCCCTTATTGATAATATCCAATGCAATTTTTAATGCGTTTTCACCTAATCTATTTGAATAATAATCCGGTAAAAGACCATGATGAGTATTTTTCCCGTTCGGACGTATTGCCAATAAATAAGAAACAGCTAATTGAATCTTTGTATTAGGTAAAACGAAACGAATGTTATCCATTAAAGAGGTTGGATTTTCGCCCCCTTCTTCTCCAATTATTTTTCCGATATGATAATCTTTAAATATAGTCGCAAAAATAATGGCTGCTGAATACGTTCTTCTGTTTATCAATATGTATATCTTTCCTTTAAAAATAGCTTTTGTTCTAAATTTTTTTTCTTTTTTTTCTTTTAAAATAATTATGCTATTTATTTTTTTTTTGAGTTTATAAACTTTTGATTTTGCTAGTCCATATTGGATGTGGAATTTTAAAATATGGTTATAAACGTCAGGGCTTAACCTTATTTTACATTGTGATCCTTCCTTGTAAGAACCAGAGTATATTGTTTGAATCAAAAAGTTCCCGATCAAAGGAAAATTTCCTCCCGTATTATTTCTTAGATCAATAATCAAATTTTTTATTTTTTTTAAATCTACCATTTTAGAATCTAAAAATTTTTTGAATGGTTTAAATTTAAAGGAAAAAGATTGTAATTTAATGTATCCAATATTTTTTTCTAAAACTTTAAAAAAATATTGCTGTTTTTTTTGTTTATTAGGTTTATTGGCTTTTCCCTTTAATCTGATTTTTATCAATTTGTTTTGATTGCTCATTAAAGTTAAAACATAGTATTTTGTGGGTCCGAAACTTAAATAATAAAAATAAGAAAAACGTGCTTCTATTTGTGCGTTTTTTCTTAAAATATTTCTTCCAAAATTAAGAGCGATTAATCTACCTAGAATCGTATTGATTGGGATGCGGTTTATATTAAGTAGATTGTATAATTCCCCATGATACTTTACAAAACAAGCATTTTTTTCAATGACTATTTTTAAAGGAAACAATAATTGGCATTTCATATAGTCGCTATTAATTTTGCGAGACGGTACAAGGAATGTATGATTCATTCCAAAACTCGATACATAATAAGCCAATTGCGAATAAAATTCTCTAACATTTTTCACATATTTTAAATTAGAAAAATATATATTTTCAAGAATTTGTATTTTTTTTTCAGTAGTATAATCGTACAAATTCATTTGATTTTCTTTTATTTTTTTTTCTAAATATTTAAAATCTTGGATATATTGTTTTTTAGAAAATGCCAAAGAAAATCTATTTATAAAAATAGAAAAAAGTAAAACTACGACAAGTTTCTTTTTCATTGAATTCCCTTTATAAAAATAAATTTAACAAATCTATTTTTTTTTCATAGATACAATTTCGCTTTTGATACTTAGAATAATATAGAGGGCAGCCTCCCCAACACATCGCTAGTAATTTACATTTTTTACACCGAGGGCTTTTGAATGGATTTTTTTTATGCCAATCTTGCAATTTCGAATGGTTGATATTTAAAATACCATGTTCATCGATCACTCCAAGATTAGCTTCAGGCGTAGCGTTATTTATACATTTTTTTACGCTTAAATCAGGTAAAACGTGTAGTCTGTTTTCTCCTTTGTCTCCTTCGCAAGTAGCATAATCTAATCCAAAATTTGAGGTTATCTTAAATTTTTCAGTCAAAGCATAAGAATAAAAAGTGTTTAAATTGTTTTTATTTTTATTGACAACGTTGAAAGTTTTAGTATTATAAATATTTCTAAAATAAATTGAAAAATATTTCTTATCGCTTTCTGAAAATTCTTTGAAAACATCGCTTATATCTTCCAACTCAGTATTTAATAAATTTATTCTCAATGAAATATTTAATTTATTTTTTAATTTTCTATTTTGTTCAATTAGACTTTTTAAATTTCTAATGACTATATCGTATGTTTTTTCATCATCGTGTGTCACTCGCAAGGTGTCATGTAATGATTTATTCCCATCAATAGTTATTTGGAAACTCTTAAAGTCATATTTTTCAGTTAGTTTCTGGATCATTTCTTTTGTTAAAAGGCTTGCATTTGTAGTAATGCTTCCAATCAAATTAAACTTGTAATCTTTTTTTAATTTTATAACATATTCAAAATACTTATTTAATAATTCCCATTCTAACAAAGGTTCTCCCCCGTACAATCCAATTACTATGTTTTTTTTAAATTGAAAATTTTTCTTTGAAAATTTTTTAAAAATCGAAAATTTTTCTTCGTTCCAGTGCAACCCTTTTTCATCTTCAAAACAATAGGGGCATTTGAAATTACATCTCATTGTAGGAATCAATATCAAAGTTAAATCCTCATTTGAATAAAAAGCTTTATTATAATTGTATTCTAATTCTTTCAATTCATTTCTTTCTTTTTTTATTAAAAAACCTTCTTTAATTAATATTGTTTTATATTCGAGATATTGTTTTGAATAACCTTCAATCAACATTTTATTTTTTAATATACTTTCTATTTTTTGTTTTTCTTTTGGCAATATTTCTATGACTGCACGCGAAAAAGTATTGATTAGATAGTCTTTTCCTTTTTTAGTTTCCCATACATTGTAAATGCTTTCTTTGTATTCACGCATATTCTCTCCTTAATTAAACAAAAATTTATTTATTAGCTAATTGTATCTTATAGCTATCGAATATTTTTTTATACGTTCCTTTGGCTTCAATTAATTTTCGGTGTGAACCTTTTTCAACTATTTCTCCATTGTGGATAACCATAAAGTCGTCCACAAGATTTAAAAGAACATTGAATTTATGGGATATAATGATTCCTTTTTCCTTAAAAATATGTTTTTTCATAATCTTTATCAAGGCATTTTCTGTTATCGAATCAAGGCTTGAAAAAGGTTCGTCTAGTATGAAAAAATCATATTCTTCCTTCAATAAAAATCTTCCTAAAATTATTTTTTGTTTTTCTCCACCCGAAATATTGTCTCCGTTGGTTCCAAATTTTCTATTTTTAAGTTTTTCTATTTTCAATTCAGAAATAATTTGTTTTAATTTTTCTTCAATAACATAATTATTTGAAAAATAGGCTATTGCAATTGTATGAGAATTTTTCGCTTTTAAGATTTTAAATTTTGTTGAGTTTAAAATGTTTTTTGCAATTTGTAATTTAGTCAATGTATTTCCAAAACAAAAAAAATCTAATAACGGATCATTTTCTTTTATAATTTGATATAATTTGTTTATTTGTTTATTTTTGCGATAAGTTGAATTCATTATTATTGAAATTTGGGTTAGTCCTTTCGCCACTATTTTTTCAATATGTTGTATCGCTCGTTCTTTATCTTTAATTAAAATTACATTTTTATCTAATGTCAAATTGAAAATCAAATCGTTGTTGAAGATTTCTATATTTTGCGAATAAACATTGACTTTTGAATAATAAATATATGCTGAAATGTCATCAAATTTCAATTGATCGTTTATGATAATGTTGCCAGAATTAAATGTTGCTTCTTTATATAGCAACTTTAAAATTGATGTTTTGCCTTCGCCGGATAATCCAACTAATCCTACTTTCTTATGATGAGAAATATCAAAAGAAAGAGATTTTAGAATTTCTTTTTGATCATAAAATAATCCGACACCTAAAAATGACAATTTATAAATTTTATCGATCACTTTCATTTTGAATCCCAACAAGTTCTTTTCATTCATACTTTCAAGTCTATTTATAGAAATTTCAACACTATCAATCAAGTATAAAATGTTTTGCCAATTAATAATCGGAGTAAATATGAGAGGGAAATATGCAAGTAATGCTATAAGTTGACCATAAGACATTTTTTTTAAAATGACTAAATTTAAAACAAAAACCAACATCACAATAAAAGATATCGTTTTAATTATATCTTGAATTCTTGAACCTAATTCTGGGATTAATAAAGTGTGTTTTACAAATTTAAACAATTCAGAATATTTTCCAAATATTTTTTTTTTAAATCTGTCAAATGTCCCAAATGTTTTTATTGCAAAATTATTTGCAAAAATATCAAGGGTTTGATCCGCTAGATTCGAAGAAATATTTCTCATTTTAAAAAATGCTTTTTTTCTCATCTTAGCAAATAATAATGCTACCAAGATTGATAATAAATACGAAAAAAGAAAAAGTGAAAAGATGGTTTTATTCCAAATGAATACAAGAATCAATATTCCAATTGTTTGAAATGTACTAAAAACAAAATCGAAAATCATTGTTTTCGTAAGCTGTAGAAGAATTTCTACATCTTTGGTTAATATATCATAGTAATAACCAACCCCATTTTTTAGCAATGTACTTTTTTTTAAATAGGTAATTTTTTGAAAAAATATTTTGAAAAAATATTTGTGTAATTTAACTTGTAAATTTATAATTGCAATTCCAGAAAAAAGAAAAAGTAAAAAATAAATAAAATAAAAAAATATTAAATAATATAAATAATAATTGAAAATATTTTTACTTGTAATAGTAAAATCTATAAGTTGTTTTTGCAATAATGGAAGATAAAACTCAACGAAATAGCTAAGCCCGATTATCAAGCCGATCATAGTGTACATCTTCAAATATTTTTTCGGAAATGTTTTTACAAATTTCAAAATTTTTTTCATTCTATACAACATATGAAATTCCTTATAATAAAAAACCCACAGAATTGAAATTCTGTAGGTTTTGATTTATTTACATCCCGTCCCGCAAGAATGCCCTGAATGCGCACAAGCGCCACCACAACCGTAACCTGCCCTTAAAATAGGGTGCAAAAACATAGATTTTTTTATTAACAACATTTTTTTCTCCCGTGCAACGTCAACAGCCGCCGCCGCAGCCTACCCCAAAACAGGGTCCGCCGCAGCCATAGCCTGAATTTCCATTAAAAGACGACGTTTTTTGTGGTAATATACCGCTTTTTAATATCTTCATATTTTTATTCCTTGCCTTAATAGTTTTAAATGCTAAAAATTAAGGCATTGCAAGAATATATTAATCTTGCAATGCCATTTGCTGGCAATTTTAACAGTGGCCGCCGCAACCCACGCCCCACGCTTGTGACGCATCTGGTCTGTTACTAGGTATTATAAGTCTCATGTTACCTCCTTTCTCCTTTTTAAATAATTAGGATGATATTTATATATAAAATGTAAGCGTATCCGAGTGTCTTTGAATCCCCCGCAGCGTTTAGATAGAATACTATTACAATTTACGCATTTTAGAAGAACTTGAAAAAGAAATTATTTTCCTTGTTAATGTCCCCAATAATATGTATCCATGTAACAGTATCAGAGTTTTAAACAATTAAGGGATTCCCTACTTAGAGCCGTGCCCATCTATTGCGATATACAATTTATATAAATGCAAATTCAATTTTTAATATCCGACAAATACTCCAAGTTTTTGTGTATTTCCTAAAATTCCTTAAAATCTCTAAGCGTCACTAAATTATAGCGTTTATTTGTGTTTTTGTCAATGTTTGCGTATATTTCACTTCAATTCTATGTTTAACATGCGGGAATGCCTGAATAGTTGATGAATAGAAATGTAAAAAATCTTGTGAAATTTTATAATTAAACTTCAATCTATCTCTTTCAAACAATACCCTCTCCCTCTTTGTGTAAGCAAATTCTCTTCAAGTATCCTAAATTTCTTCTTAAGTCGACAAATAGTAGTAGGAATCAATCCATCACTAGCATTGTTATTTTTTCCCCAACAAATTTTTTCAATTTCTTCTCTTGTTAACCAAACTCCAGGTCTTTTTAAAATTTCTAATAAAATCAGATACTCTGAATTGTTTGTTTCAACCATTAAGCCTTCATTCTTTACAACGCCAGTTTTCATATCCAAGCGCATCGCCCCGTAAAATAAAAACTCATTTTTTATATGTTGGTTTTCTAAATGTTTATTTGCTGACAATAAAAAAAGCGAAAACTCAGTTTTTTTATTAAAATAGGCAGCCGCACCATATCGGTACCCTTCCTCTTTTTCTTCATAACTCAAGCTTTCACCTGTTAATATTATTTTATATGGATTTCTATATATTTTTGGAAATTCTTGTATTTTTTTAAAAACTTCAAGCCCGTCTTCATCTTTATCTTTAGTTTTAAGTAAACGATCCAATATAACCGTATCAACAAGTTCTTCCCTTAAAATTTTCAAAGCATCTTCAATATTGGCAGCTACAAAAAAAGCTCGATCCTCCCCTTGAAGTCCCTCAATAATCTCTTGAACAATTTCTGCATCATCATCAATGATAAGAACATTTTTATTAAACATTTTAACCTCCTAAAAACAAAATTTTAAAATCTCTTGCAATCAACAGGTAACATTATAGCACAAACTATATTACTGACGCTTACTTTTTTGTAATTCTCTTTTTTTTAATATCGATAACTGTTTTTTCTTTTTCAATTCCGTTAGCAAAATTTAATATGCTCACAAGTTCTGTTTCATCTACTGGTTTTATAAAAACCTCATCAAACCCATAGTCTAATAGCTTTTGTTGAGCGTTTTGGGATCCTTCGGCTGTGTATGCCATCATCAATGCTTCAACCTTGTTTTTTCGCAATTTTTTTAGCAATTGTTTCCCGTCCATCACAGGCATGTTAATATCGATAAATATCACTTTATATTTTTCTAATTTAACTTGGAAAAGGGCTTCTTGTCCCGAATAAGCCACATCAGCTCTATAACTATATTTAGCCAGTTGTATTTGTAAAATCATGACATTTTGTTTATTATCATCCACTACCAAAATCTTAGTTTTTTTAATTTTTTCGATATCTTTTTCTGGCAAAACACTTTGCGGGTATGTCAATTCAGAAATGCCTTTTCTCATGACATCGGCATATTTTCCGACTTTACTATAATTGGTTTTTTTTGCTTTTATCTCGGCTCTCATTTTATCAATGTAAAATGTAAATTCGTAAAATTTGTAAAAAGATGCTGGCGCAATCAAATCGTGCAACAATTTTCTTACTTCTTCTCCATCTTTTTTTTCTGAAAATAATTTCATTTTTCTTGTAGATTCTACCACTTGATCAATAAAACCTCTAAGTGATCTTTGACGATCATTTTCTTCTAAATTTTTATTTCTTTCTAAAAATTTTTCTTGCAAATTTTCAAACGAAGCGTGCGCTTTAACCTCAATAAGTGGTAATACAACTTTAAACTCGGTATATTTTTTATAAACGCTCTTTACCGAAATCTTGCCACCCATTTTCTCTACAATATTTTTAGTTATATAAAGACCTAGTCCCGCACCTGAACCGTTATTTTTATTATTTAGCTTGCTAAATTTTTCAAAAACAACATCTATTTTATCAATTGGAATCCCTATCCCATCGTCTCTTACAATTATCACTAATTCTTTTTTTTGTGAATATTCCAATTTTAAATCTATTTTGCCAGAATCGTTTGTAAATTTAAATGCATTCCCAACTAAATTATTAACTATTTGAAAAAGGCGCCTTTCCGAGCTTTCAATTGCAAGCGGCAAATCACCAGAAATTTGAATGTTAAAATTTTTTCTTGTGTAATCCGCTTTCTGAAGAAAATGCGATCCAAATATCCCACCCATTTTGTTAATATCAACTATTTCTGGGATGTATTCAATTCCTGATTGCTCCATTCTAGCAAAATCAAGAAGATCTTCAGTGAAGTGAAGCATGTATTCTGCGCTCATTTTTATATTTTGAGTTATTTGGTTAATTTTTGGTGTTTTTATTTCGTCTTTTATTTGTTTGTTAAATCCAATGATGGCATTAAGTGGCGTTCTAAAGTCATGACTCATATTGGCAAAAAATTGATCTTTCATTTGGTTGATTTTTATTGCATTGTCTCGTTGTTTTTCCGCTTCTACTTTTAATTGTTTTGCTTTATCTCTTTCGATTTCTGTTTCATGCCAAGCTTTTTCGGCATCTATACGTAAATTTTCTTCTCTTTTGTTTGAATTTTCTAATTCTTTTTTGGTCTTTATTAAAATATTATTTTTTTCTTCTAAAATTCTTTTATCTTCTTTTAAACTTGCTCTTAATAGCAATATTATTGGAACCACTAAAATCAAAAACACTATAAATGTAATCAAAGAAATCAAAACCGCTGTATCTGTCTTCTCTTCTACATTTTTCAAATATAATCCAGCATACGCTACGCAAATTTTTTTGTTCGGCAATTTTATTCGTTTGTAATAATTATAAAAATGAGTTTGACCATCTGTCGTTTGGTCTTTAAAGAACTCTTCTTTTGAAGAATTAATAATACTTGGCCAATTTTTTGCAGAATTTGGCCATTTTTCGCTTAAATCTGTATTGTAAGGGTCATCTCCATCGTTGAGCCTTATATGATGTATCAAATTGTATTTTTTTCTTAAACCACTAACCAAATCATAAACATCTCCATTTTTTATTGCTTCAAACCCTACCGCTGTTATCCCATGTATAAAGTTGTATTTTGTTATACTTGAGATTTTATCCCAAATTAAAGCTTTTGAATTTTTTGAAGGATCAGTTATTGCATTGATTAAAAATTTTTTTCCTACTATTGCACAACCCATATTTGTAGCATTTTTTAATTTTTGAGCCACTTCGTTTTTTATTTCATTTTTTTTGTGCCAATAAATAAAAATAGCTAAAAAACATATTGAAATCATATAAATTCCAATACATGAGTTCAATAATTTGTTGATTGTGTTTTTTTTCATTAAAATATTCTTCTTTTTTTTTATTAGACTTCATCCAAAATCATTTACAGACATTAACTTCGTTATATTCAAAGATGCCCTAATCTTAAAAACAAAAGTTTTGGGAGAAATCTATTAGGATCTGTTAAATATTCCGCTCCACATCTTGAATTTATTGATTTTAAAAACAGGTGTTAAGTTTTTAATGTTTTTCATTAAAAACTATAGCTTGAAAGTGAAATTGGAATAATATCAGAGCTATTTTTTTAGATATTAAACATGCTCTTAGATTGTTAATGATTTTCGTTACACTGATCTACTTGAGGACAAAATCCCATTAAATTTTGTGTTTTTTGATTTTTTAAAAAATTTCCTTTAATTTCTAATAATTTCATAAATCCCTCCATAAAAAATTTTATCTTTTCTACTATTTACAATTATATCATGTTTTTAAATCAAACTCCAGTAACAGTCGGTCAGCTTTTGTAATCAAAGGGGTGTTGTTTTTTTTACTTCAACTTCTCTAAAATTAATAATTCTCTTAGTATATTTTTAAATATTTTATTGACTTTGTCTGCATTATTTTCAGTAATTTTACAATTTTCTTTTTTAAAGTCAAACATTTTGGCGAAAAATTTATTTTTCATTTCTTCAATATTTTTTATTGGTTCTTCTTGTTTATCTTGATTATTAAGGTTAAACATTTTTTTTTTTAAATCATTATATTCTTTTAAAGTTGTTATTTCTCCAGATAAAACCCTGTTTTTTAAAGCTTCGGGGTTTTTAGGGTTCGCAATCTCATATGTTAATGTAACTGGCAGAGCTTCGATTTTAGTCTTGTCGTGCAAAAATTGCACGACTAAATTATATCTATTTATCCAATTGTATACCGACCTTTTCGAAAATCCTAATTGGCTATACCATTTTTCAAATACTCCATCATAGTGATTATTGCCTGTCA
>Ga0307989_1000912_pt1 | contig 17263 bp, 10 predicted proteins | sample EllFjometagen185_FD_203164 | JGI IMG/M metagenome (GOLD analysis project Ga0307989, IMG submission 203164) | Marine microbial communities from Ellis Fjord, Antarctic Ocean - #185 | ecosystem: Environmental > Aquatic > Marine > Unclassified | place: Southern Ocean | collected 2014-10-08
TAAAAAGGTTTCAGTTTTTTTAAGATGTATAAGTGCGAGTGATGAAAAAACCATATCAAATGATTCATCTTCCAGGGGCATATCTTCCATATCTCCTTCTACAATTTCAATCTTAGAATCTTTCTGTTTTAGTAACTCAAGCATCTCTGGAGAAATATCCAAAGCAGTAACATCTGCACCTGCATTTTTTAATTTCATACTAATTCTCCCTGTTCCTGCACCTGCATCTAATACCTTCCTTCCATTAGCCTTTTTAAAATAAGGAGTTAGGTAGTCTTTTTCAAAACTATCCCAAAACTTCTCCTTTTCGTCATATTCGTGAGCATATCTTGCATAGCCGGTTTTTGGGTCTACTCCTCTATTCATATTTATTAAAGTTCATTTCAAATTTATCACCATCCTCTCCTTCAATCAACATCTTACCATCTTTTAATTGTACGTTCCCTTCCCCATCTTCTCCTCTGAAGTCAAAATTCATACCTCTACCATCCATATTAAAATAACTATCTGTATTTTTATCAAAAGCAGAGTCATAATTTGGCATCAGTCCAAATTTTTCGAATATTGGGTTTAATATCATTAGCACAAGACCCATTCCAAATAAAGAAACAATTATTGAACCAACAATTCCTCCAATAGATAGCTTATGAAGATGTTTAAGAATTGAAAGAGTGATTACAATTAGCCATATTCCTCCGATAAAACCTAGTTGTGGAATGATTCCTAGCCACATAACAATGGTTCCATATCCTAGTACTCGAAATACCTCTTCCTTTTTAGCCTTTCCTCCAAATAGCTTTTCTCCAATAATTGAAAGAAAATATATTCCGATAATCGTGGTGATAATACGCACAATCCCCATACCAACACTCATTTTTAATGTTGGCTGGAACCATCCTTGTCCAAATACTTGCTCACCAATAACTCCGAGAATAGAGCCAATTACTATAATATAGTAAACATAATTTGTTTTCTTATGATCCTTAGCAACGCGTCCATAAGTGGCATGATCTAATCTTGCAATTTTCCATGCATCTTGTATCTCTTTGATGATTTCTTTTTTATTAATATCCATAAAAATTAAGTCATAAGTTATAAATTATAAGTCATAAGTTTTGTGAAATTCATGATCTATCAATTTATGACTTTATATTAAGTGTATATTTTTTTATAATTAAAATCCATGGAAACAATTCAGATCAATCATCGTTCTATAATTGTTCGTACAAATTTGCGTTCTAAACATTTACGCTTGCAGGTTCGTATGGGGAGTCATGATGTCATTTTGACAAAACCTAAATGGATTACTAATGTTCAGGTTAAGACTTTTTTACATTCTAGAATTGATTGGATTGAGGAGCATTGTAAAAAGATGGATGAAGAAATAAAAAAACATCCACTACCTACATATCACTCAGGTGATGTTTATTATTATTTAGGTGAACCCTATACACTTGTAATTCGTGCTAATGATAAAAAACGTCCTTCAATTCGTTTGCATAACATGCAAATGGTTGTGAGGCTTTACCATGGTTTAAAAAATACCGAGGGACAAGATATGGTAAAGAAAACCATTGAACAATTTTATAAAAAGAAGGCTACGGAGATTACTCATGATCGTCTCCAGCACTTTTCATATCTTCATGGTTTTTCTTATAATCGAGTTACTTTAAAAAATCAAAAAACTCGATGGGGGAGTTGTTCCAGCTCTGGTAATTTGAATTTTAATTGGAGGCTCTCAATGGCCCCCATTGAAGTAATTGATTATGTTATTGTTCACGAACTATGCCACCTTAAGCAGATGAATCATTCATCACGTTTTTGGTCACTTGTAGAAAGCATTCTTCCAAATTATAAAGAGACTAGGAAATGGCTCGCGGAAAATCAATATTTGCTTAGAGTGTAAAAAAGGAAACAGGACTAAGAACACAGGACACAGCACATAGGTGAATATCTGTGTCCTGTGTTCTGTTTCCTGTGTCCTAATAATTAATAATTGTCAAAATGGATGGTAAATATTTCATCTCCTTGCTTTAGTGTAATTGTGACAAATTCTAAATTGTCAGTTTCAATTAAACCTAAATCAAAGGTTTTAATAAATTCAATTAATCTTGATACATCAAAATTAATTTCACTATCATCCATTACCATCATTGCTTCACTTTCGCCTAGGGAATGCAGATCTGCATTCCCTACGTCATTCGATTCGGCATATGGTGCTTTTGCCATTTGTGGCATTGCCTCTTTGCTACTGCCTATTTTTAAACTTGGGATAGAATCAAAAGTTCTCATGCTTATCTCTTCAATCATCATTGTCTCTGCATTATTAAATGAAACCTCTTCCATTTGAATAGGAGAAAACATAAACATTATTACAGCTGTTACTACCGCTCCACCAAATGCATATGTAATTTTCTCTAAAATTGCAAAAATGTTACTTGTAGGTTTTTTTACAGATAAATTTGTAGCCTTTTGATTTAATTCATTTCGTAATTTTTGTAAAAAGACTTGGTCTATTTCAACCTCTGGCTTTGCTTTAATTAATTCATCTATTACTTTGATGAGCTTTTCCTCTTGATCCTTAAGTGTTGGATCAATTTGGTATAGCTCATTTAGAATTTGTTTAATGTTCTTATCCATAATATTTATGCAATTAGGTTTATCAAAATTATTAGTAATGCAAGATCTGTTCGGATTTTTTCAATATTTCTTTTAAACATCATTTTACAACTAGCTTCTGTTTTGTTGGTCATTTCTGAAATTTCTTTAAAGCTATGACCTCCCCATAATCTCAGCAACAATATTTCTCTCGCCTCTGGCTTTAATGTTTTTAAATATTTTTCCACTCGCTCAATTTGTAATTTATTTGATGTATCATCTGAAATATTTTCTTTAGTCGATAGATCCCAACGATCAACTATATCCTCATGCTGTTTAAAGGTCCTGTAATGATCCGTAACGTTGTTTCGGGCAATTTGGTACACCCAGGTTTTGAATGACGCCTTAGATCCATCAAATGATTCAATTTTTTCTAATACTTTTGTAAAAGTGATGCTAACTAAGTCTTCAGTTGTTTCTTTGTGATGGGTTTTATAATAAATAAACCGATATATTGGTTTTACGTATTCATCGTAAAGGTAGCTAAATGCTGTCATATCGCCTTTTTGACAAAGTAGTATGGCTTTTTCTTCTGTCATTGGGTGGGGTTTATAGGTGGTGGTAGTTAATGATCCGCAGCGGCCTGCCTGCCGGCAAAGGCAGGTCGGAGCAGAAAAGATAACCACCCAAAAATATTATACGAGTGATTGTGTAAAAAGTAACAACATTTTTAAAAAAGCGAGAATGTACATTCTCGCTTTCAATTATTTATGTTGTTATTTTTTCTTTGTTTGTAATACATCTCTATATTCTAATTCATATATATGTAGGAACCCGAGGGCTAACATTAGAATAAGAGGTCCGAATATTAAACCCTTAAAACCAAAGGCGAATACTCCACCAAGAACAACAAGCATAACCATAAGTGGGTGCAGTGAAGTTGTTGATCCAATCAAAATTGGCTTGATAATGTTATCCGATAATCCAACAATTACAGTTCCCCATATTCCCAAGAAGATACCCCAACCCCATGCTCCAGTTACAAATAATGTGATAACTACAGGAACCCATACAATAGATGTCCCAATATATGGAATAGGTGATAATAATGCTGCTACAGCTCCCCAGAAGGCTGCATTCTCAACTCCTACTATAGCTAACCCAATGCCAACTAGTAGCCCTTGCAACAATGCTGTACCAAAAATTCCAAAGAAGATCGCTTTCATTAATTTGTGAATTTTTACAAAAAGCTCATTTCTATATTTTTCCTTTAGTGGCAATAATGATTTTGTATAAGTGACAATCCCTTTCCCATCTCTTACAAAAAAGAATAAAGCGAGTACAAACACTAAAGCGTGTAATACGAACACAGAAAGGTGTTTAAGTACGTTGGTTGTTTGACCAAGTAGGAATCCACTAATTGCTCCAACAAAGTCTCCCGCAGTGCTAATTATTTCTTTAAGAGATATTGGATTGTTTTTCAGCAAATCTTGTATCCAACCTTGAACAGTTGGAAATCTGTCCAACATTGATAATAGTGTATATTCTTGACCAGAAAATTCATTAATTCTATGAGAAATTGTGCTATATGCATCGGCTGCTTGTCCAACGATTGAAATAGAAAACCATGTAATTAAGCCCTGCAATACAATTACTACAAATATTAATGTAATAACTACGGCTAATGTTTTTGGTATTTTCAATTGTTCTCTCCCAAACCTATATAAAGGATATATTGCTATTGCGATTATTGCCGCAAGGAATAATGTACTAAGAAAAGGAGATATAAAAAGAAATAATAAGAATATAAATAGTCCTAACATTCCTATTAAAAAGTATTTTTGAATACCTTCTATAATTTGAGAATTTACTTTTGCCATATGATGTGTGATTTATTTTTTATTGGTTTTCTTGAACTTTTTCAAGAAATTTTTCTTGAATATTTTGTCCTTTTAATATGATTGATTTACCGCTTTCTTGCTGTGTATCTGTAATATCAGCTTTAAATAAACTGCTTTGGCAGCCAGATAATATTACAATCGCAATTAAGATGGATAATAACTTTTTCATATTGCACATATTTTAGCATAAAAAAACATATGATTATATTCACTTGCTTTTTTGCTTAGTTTTTCGTAGACTCTCCGGTGCACGGAGGGATGGCAGAGTGGTCGAATGCGGTAGTCTTGAAAACTATTAGACGTGCGAGCGTCTCCAGGGTTCGAATCCCTGTCCCTCCGCCACACCCCAAAACATAATCTTCAACTTACAAACTCCTTCGTTAAGCTCAGAAGTTTTTCAGTTTACGAATATTTTGGGGCCCCACCTCAAAAATTTCTTTGACAATTTTCGAGGACTCCATTTTTTTTTGATGAAAAAGCATGGAGGTTATTTGTGGTGATAAAACATGATGGATGAGAACCTGTATATATAGATTAATACTAAAATATAAGTATATTAAATAATATAGCTGTTTTACCGCTAGAAATTCAACGATTAAAACCCTTTTAATTTTATCAAAAGATATGGTAAACTTATTCTAGTGAATTTAAGCTTGTTTAAGCTTTTAGTTTCTATTTCGTTATCTCTTAACATTACTTTCAATTGACCGAAAACGACGATACAAAAAAACCTACACCAGACGAAGAAAATGAGTCTGAAAATACCCCCGAAGAAACTCCTGAAACTTCTAATGAAGATGAGGATGGCGGAGGAAATGAGATAGTTAATCCTCTAGATTTAAAGGATACAACCGACCGTGACATTGTAAATGAAATGGAAGATTGCTACTTAGATTATGCCATGAGTGTAATCGTTTCTCGTGCACTTCCTGATGTTCGTGATGGACTGAAACCTGTTCATAGAAGGATATTATATTCTATGCATGAACTAGGATTACGTTCTAGTGCCAAGTTTCGAAAATCAGCTACTGTAGTTGGTGATGTGCTTGGTAAATATCACCCGCATGGAGATTCTGCAGTATATGAATCTATGGTTCGTATGGCGCAAGATTTTGCTATGCGTTATCAACTTGTATGGGGCCAGGGTAACTTTGGTTCTATGGATGGTGACAATGCAGCGGCTATGCGTTATACCGAGGCTAAAATGCGTAAAATTACAGATGAAATGTTGGCTGATATTGAAAAAGATACGGTTGATTTTCGTCCAAATTACGATGAAAGACTTAAAGAGCCAGTAGTGCTTCCAAGTCGAATTCCTGCTTTGTTAATTAATGGTTCTATGGGTATTGCTGTTGGGATGGCAACTAATATTCCACCGCATAACTTAACTGAAGTTATGACAGCAGTTAATCATTTGATTGATAACCCCGAGGCTGAGATTGAAGATTTAATGGAATTTATTAAGGGGCCAGATTTCCCAACGGGTGCATTTGCATATGATATAGAGGTTATTAAAACTGCGTATGCAACTGGTCGTGGTAGCGTTTCTATGCGTGCTAAGGCAGATATTGAGGAAAAGAAAAATGGTAGATTTCAAATTATAGTAACAGAAATGCCTTACCAAGTTAATAAAGCAAATCTTGTTGAAGCTATTGCTAATTTGGTCCGTGATAAAAAAGTGATGGGAATTTCTGATATTAGAGATGAATCAAATCGTGAAGGTGTACGTGTGGTAGTTGAACTTAAAAGAGACGCTTATCCTAAGAAAGTTCTTAATCAACTTTATAAGTTTACTGCTCTTCAAACCTCTTTTGGATTTAATATGATTGCTCTTATTGATGGTATTCAGCCACGACTTCTTGATCTTAAGACTATTCTTGAGCAATTCGTTAAACATAGAAAGATTGTAGTAACTCGAAGAACAGAATTTGAACTCCGCGTGGCAAAAGCTCGTGCTCACATTCTTGAAGGGTTAAAAATTGCATTAGATGATATTGATAAAGTTATTGAAACAATCAAAAAATCTGATACTAAAGAAATTGCGAAGGAAAACTTAATGACAAAGTTTAAATTAAGCGAAATTCAAGCAAAAGCCATTCTAGAAATGAGACTTCAAACACTTGCTGGGCTTGAACGTAAGAAAATTGAAGATGAACTTAAGATTAAACTTGATTTCATTAAAGAGTGTGAAGGAATACTTGGAGATTCTACAAAGATTCTTTCTATTGTTAAGACTGAAACGCAAGAAATTATTGATAAATATGGTGATGCACGTCGAACAGTAATTATCCCACATGCAGTTGGAGAATTTAATGCAAAATCACTTATTCCAAATGAGCCAATGATCGTAGCTCTTACAAAAGGAGGATACATTAAACGTATGAGTCCTACTGTATATAGAACGCAAGCTCGTGGTGGTAAGGGTGTAATTGGCATGACGACAAAAGAAGAAGATGAGATTTCACAAATTATGCATACTCAAACTCATGATGATCTATTGTATTTCACAAATAGAGGTCGTGTCTTCCAACTCCCTGTATATGAAGTACCTCAGGCAAGTAGAACAGCTAGAGGACAAGCAGTGGTTAATCTTCTTCAGCTCGATGCAGATGAAAAGGTTACTTACATGTTAGACGGATCTAAATATAAAGATGCTGACTTCTTATTAATGGCTACTCGTAAGGGTACAGTTAAGAAGACCAAATTAGATGATTTCAAAAACGTTCGTAAATCTGGTCTTATTGCAATCAAATTAAGAGAAGGTGATCTTCTTGATTGGGTTAGGCCTACATCTAAGGGTGATCAAGTAATTCTTATTACTCATAACGGTCAAGGAATCAGATTTAAAGAAAGTGATGCAAGGCCAATGGGTCGTGCAAGTATGGGTGTTCGTGGTATTAGGCTTAAAGGAGAGGATGAAGTAGTTTCAATGGATATTATTAGGGATGAAGATGATAGTAAGTTACTAGTTATCATGGAAAATGGACTTTCTAAAACAACTCCTGTTTCTGCTTATCGTTTCCAAGCTCGTGGTGGTAGTGGTGTAAAAACTGCTAAACTTACAGCTAAAACTGGTAAAGTTGTTGGAGGACGAATTATACATTCTGATATGAAAGGAGATTTAGTTCTTATATCAAGAAAAGGTCAAATGATTCGATTACCTCTTGATCAAGTTCCTACTACCGGTCGTGCAACACAAGGTGTTTATGTAATGCGTCTTAAGCATAAAGGGGATATGGTTGCTTCCTTATCTTTAATTATTACCGACACGGTAGAGGATGATAAACAAGTTCTTCCTCTTGATTCAAAACAAAAATAATTTTTTTATCATGATTCGATTCATTTTTTCTCTTTTTATCAGTTTTCTTCTCGTACCTTCAGTTTTTGCACAAGACTTTTCTCGAGATCTATCTATTACAGATGATTCAGTTCAGGTGGATGAGAACATCTTAAATGGTTATACAACACGTATATATGTTCGAGTTTTAAATAATTCATCAGAAGACTTATTTGGAGTTGTGAAATTTTATGATGAAAAAGAATCAGCTTTTATCGGTACTGATCAACCTGTATCAGTAGTATCCAATAGTACAGATGATGTATTTATGGATTGGGATGCTAGTGGGCTAGGAGAACATAATATTGCTATTCGTTTAATCCCTTGGGATGAACAAGGTGATAATCCTGATAATAATAAAATAGTAAAAGTTGTATATGTAGATCATGATACTGATGGAGACGGACTTGGTGATAAGAATGATCCAGATGATGATAATGATGGAGTTCCAGATAATGAAGATACCTTTCCGAGAGATAATTCTGAAACAGAAGATACTGATGGTGATGGAATCGGTAATAATGCAGATAATGATGATGATAACGATGGTGTTCTTGATATAAAAGATGCTTTCCCTACTGATCCAAATGAATTTACAGATACTGATAGTGATGGTGTAGGTGATAACACAGATCCTTTCCCTACTGATCCAAATGAGGCTTATGATTCAGATAATGATGGAGTAGGTGATAACACTGATATAAATGACTCCAATCATGGTCCAATCCCTCAAATTGAACATTCTGGTACTCACGTAAGTAAAGGTAAGATTGTAACTTTCAATGCACTTAAATCTAGTGATCCTGATGGTGAGATAACAAGCTTTGTTTGGGATTTTGGAGATGGTACTACTGAAGAGGGAGTTATTGTAGACCATATATATGAGAAGCTCGGATCATATGATATTAAATTAACAGCTGTAGATAATAGTGGTGAAGAGAGGGTAGAAGTATTAACTATTTATGTTAGTCATAGATGGCAAGCATTAGCGTTCTTTAGTGCTAGTTTAATACTCCTAGTCTTATTATTGTTTGGATATTTCAAACGAAGGAAACCTGGAAAAGTACCAAAGCCTCCTAAAAAAGTGACTATTTCTAAAAAAAAGGTCTTGCGAAAGAAGAAAAAATAATATAGAATCGGTCAGCCTTAACTTAAAGAGTGTTATATTAAGTAATGCTCACAATATTCCATTATATGAAAAAAGATATCCATCCTACATTACACCCAGTTGTTTTCGTAGACATCTCATGTGGTAAAGAGTTCGTCACAATGTCTACTATGACTTCAGAGGAAAAAAAGAAGATTAAAGGAGTAGATCATTACGTTGTACGTGTTGAAGTCTCTTCTGCATCTCATCCTTTTTATACTGGTAAAAAGATGCTTGTTGATACTGCTGGTCGTGTAGATAAATTTAACGCTCGTCAAAAAGCTGCTGCTAAACTTAAAGAACAACACGATGCTCGTATGGATAAACGTGATTCTAAAAAGAAAGAAACAGTAGAAGAACGTATTGCAGTGAAAGCTAAAGAAAATACTATTCAAAAAGCTGAAGAAAAAGCTAAAAGACAAGCTGCAGAAAAAATCAAAGCTAAGAAAGCTTCTGATAAGTTTTTAGTTACAGAAGAAAAAGAAGAAAAGACTGAGACAGAAGAGAAATAGTCTAAGTATTACAATTCGGAAATCAGGATTTAACTATCGTACGTAGTTGTATCCTGATTTTTTATTGTGCTATTTTTTTCATTTTTTCAATAAATATACTTTCATCAAATTTTTCTGCTATTTTGCGTATTTTTTTATAGTCGTAATTCCTTTCATTATTCATTAATCTTGTCATTCCATTTAGCAAAGATTCAGCAGTGGGTTTTTCGAAAAATTCTCCACTAATTCCTACTTGAACACTTTCCATTACTCCACCAAGCCCATAAGCTAGTACTGGCTTTCCTGCTGCCATTGCCTCTACTGGGGTAATTCCAAAATCTTCTTCCCCTGGGAAGATGAATGCACGACAATGTTCAAAGTATTCTCGCACTACATCATCATCTTTATAGCCCAAAAATTCAATGGTGTCTCCGGCCATATCCTCCAGTGCTTTTCTGCTTTCACCATCACCTATAATTACTAGTTTCCTTTTAATCTTATTAAAGGCTTGAATTGCGATGTCTATTTTCTTAAAAGATGTAAGAGCTGATACTATCAAAAAATAATCTTCATGATTTTGACGTGGGGTGAACTTTTTGACTTGTACGGGTGGATATATTACCTTTGCATTTCTCCTCCAATATTTATTTACTCGCTTTTGTACATGCTGTGAATTTGCGATAATTTCGTCGATATTTTGTGCTGATTCATAATCCCATTGGCGAATGGGATTTAACATACTCGCAATTATGAATTTCATAAGATCAGATTTCCCCTTTGTATATTCATGAGTATAGTCCCATGCGTATCTCATTGGGGAGTGACAATAACATATATGTCTAACATCTTTTGGCACCTCTATACCGTGTGCAAAAGCCGAATTACTACTAATCACTGTGTCGAACTTATTAAAGTCAAACTGTCTTATAGCGCTTGCCATTTTTGGTAACAAAAACTTTCTAGGTATGAATTTATGTAAGTTTTGTAATGCTGATGCATGTATTTTTTTACCTTTAAACCAATCTTTTGTCTTTTTTTCATCATGAATAAGGGTGTAGATTGGGCTTTTTGGGAAAGCCTCGCTCAAAACTTTTAAAACCCTTTCTGCTCCACCTAATTTTATTAGCATTTCGTGTACGAGTGCGGTTTTCAACTTAAATTAAAAGTTATAAGTTACAAGTCATAAATATTTATTTAACTATAGACTAAAAACTTCAAAACTTGAAAACATTCTTATTTTCGTCATTTCGACTAAGTGAAACGCATGGAGAAATCTAATGATTATTGGAAGAAGGGGTAGATTTCTCCATTCACTACGTTCAGTCGAAATGACGAAAGGAAGGGTACTACTATGTTCAGCCTTCCTATCGGAAAAGGCATGTCGAATGATGAGTGATATTGACTAGACGACTCTTAAATCAAAATAAAATTCTAAAAAATATTGGACATATATGTCAACACTATTTTGTCCATGAACAATTTATTTATACGCTAATTTCCTGTAGAATCTTGATAAATATATAAAAAAAGCACCAATCTATATATTTACCTTAATATAAAAACAAACACATAACCCCCTACATCATGCAAAATTTTCGTCGTTTCTTGGCTAAAAGTGCCATTGTTCTACTTTTAGTTACTTCGATTTTACCTGGGTATATTCCAATGCTAGGTAATTTTTTAACATTTAATGAAGTGCCGGTTGCTTATGCGGAGGATGGAGGAGGGCCACCACCTTGTGCAGCATTATGTGGTGATATAACTTGCTGTGATCCAACTATACTTGATCCTTTGGTGTGTTCTTGGGATCCTCTAGTAGGAGATTCAGGTACTTGTGTTGGTACGTTTACCGGGTGTGGTGATGTATTAGATGAAACATTCTGTGATGATAATACAAGTGGAGGTTGTGCATGGGGCGATGGGGTGTGTGAATCGACTGATGGAGGAAGTGATTCTTGTTTAGCAGACGAAGAAGTTGATTGTACTACACTTGCTCAGACTCCTTGTGAATCTTCTTATATGATCGATAATTTGGAACCATATAATTGTGAATGGTTCACTGAGCAAGAGTTTCCAGAATGCATAATGAGTGGTGATACATGTGATTTTGATGATGGTGGTGATCAATGTGACCAATATGGAGGAAGTACCGAGGGTGAGTGTGAACAAAATGCTGGTGGAATTGGTTTTTGTACCTTTTATTCTGATACAAGTTCTTGTATTGGAACTTGTTCTCTTTTATCCACATCAGAAACGTGTCAGGGAATTTGTTCTTGGGATGGGGTTGAATCTGAATGTGAAATTAGTTCTTGTCTTAGTTTAGACAATGAAGCTTCTTGTGAAGTAAATGATTGTTCCTGGGATTCTACAGCAAATGGAGGAACTGGAGGGTGTGCAGATGCCATTAGTGGATATGATATGGAAAATGGTTGTGAAATTGTAATTGATGAAGGAGCACCTACGAACAGTAATTGTGAATGGGATTTTCTATGTGTAGATGGACCTGGAAGTGCAGGTCTTTGTGTATTACCTTGTATAAATGGTGATGTTGCAGGGGTTTGTGATAGCCTTCCTCCGGAAGATCCAGCAGTGTGTGCTAATGTTGATGATACTGGTGGTGAATTTTACATTTGTATTCCTGAGAGTCTTCAGGGAGGATCAGATACTTGTCAGACAAATGAATCGACTTCTTGTGGCATAATTTTTACCCCGGAAGAATGTGACGCTGCTTATATGCTAGATAATGAAGAGCCCTACAATTGTGAGTGGGATGGTGTATGTACAATGAGTGGTGATACATGTGAAGAGGGTGAAGAAGACTTTATGATTTGTTTACCAGATGGGGATCCTGGAGATCTACCTTTTGAAGATCAGAGTGAAATATTTGGTTCGTGTGATGGCGTTGTTTGTGATGGTGAAGGTATATGTATGGAAGATTGGGGCAATTTTTGTGTCGTTACTTGTGAAGAGAGCTCAGAATGTAGTGGTTATACAACAGGTAATGGTTACAGCTACGATTACACAACTTGTGGATCTCCTGATGGTGGAGGCGGAGTAAATTGTCATGATTATGATGCGGATGTAGACGGATGTAATGCTGAATCCGAGGAATGTTTTTGGGATACAACTGAATGTCGAGATCGTTATTGTTCAGATGATAATACATTAGAAACTTGTCCAGATGATGCTTCAAATGAAGATGATTGTTTTTGGGATACATCTTCTGAGACAGATGAATGTCGTAATCGTAATTGTAGTGATAATACAATTGGTACAGAGTGTGATATGTATTCAGATGATTGTTCTTGGAATAGCAGTAATAGTACTTGTGAAGATATATTGTGTATTGATCGAGATGGTGAAAATAGTTGTAATGATGAATGGGATTGTACTTGGAATACTGTAGATTGTCGCGACTTTGTTTGTTCAGATGCTACAGAAGATGGTAGTGAAGAATGTGGGTGGCATTCTGGTTGTACTTGGAATGAAAGTGGAAGTGTATGTGATGTTACTTGTGATTTTGATACAAATAATGATTGTGATGCAACATATGGTGATGCTAATTATTATTCGAGGGGTAATGATTGTTATACAGATAGTTTGTGTACTATTCCTGCTGTAGGAGGTGGTGGTTTAACATTAGATTCTATTACACGTGAACCTGTTGGTCCTTCGTATTACGCTGTTAAGCTCGATTTTAATAATTCCTTAGGTTCAAATTTGGTTACTTGTGATGTTAATGATGATGAAACTTATGAGACGGCATGTTTTGACCCTGAGGGTGTTAGTTATTTTGATAATGGGGTTAGTAAAGATGTTTTTTTTGTAGCACGTGGTGATCTATTTTGTACTGCAGCAGGTGGTGCTTGTGCTTGGGATGATACTACTGCTGTTCTTATGTTTGGTGATGGCGCACCAGGTGATCCAGAAGTTGGTGTGGATGTAGTTACTATAGGTGTTAATAATTTTACTGAAGGTAGCTCGGTTGATGGACGTTATGTTGTTGGTTGTACGGGTGGATGCTCTTCTGATTGTACCCCTACGGAAGAAAATGAAATATCTTGTAGTGATATAACAGATAATGATTGTGATTATTTAACAGATACTAATGATGATGATTGTTCAGGTGGAGGTTGTACTCTTGATGGAGATTGTAGTGAAGGCGAGATTTGTGATGATGGTACGTGTGAAGTTTATACTCCTGTAACATGTTCAAGTCCGGATGTTCAGGTGGACTGGTTGTGTCAGGCAGTCAGTGCTTGTACATGGACCGGCTCAGAGTGTACGGGTGAGCAATCCTTTGAGGATGACATGTGTGCTCTTTTCGATACAGATCCAGATACTGAGAATTCAGGTGGAGAATTGGATGATTTAGATGAAGTTTGTGAAGAATTAGGGTGCCTTTGGGACACAGGTGCTTGTCGTGATTATGAATCTTGCTCTGAGTACGATTGGAATGATGATACTCTAGATGATGAATCCGGATGTGAAGAAGATGGAGAAGATTGTTCTTGGAATGGTAGTGCTTGTTCTTATTCTTGTAACACCTCTAACTCTGAGCCTGGGGCAGAATTATCTTGCGATGATGGAGAAGATAATGATTGTGATGAACTTTGGGATGAAGAGGATCCAGATTGTGCTGTAGCTTGTTCAGATTACGATGGTACTACTTCTGGAAATTGTGAAGATAATGGAGAAATAGCCTGCCTTTGGAATGATCCAGTATGTGAAGATTCTCCTCTTGTATCAGCAGAGCCAATAGAAATACAAGGAATGTTTTTTTTACTTCTTACATTTGATGAAGATCTTCCTGAACCACCTCAAGGAGAAGTAGGGATGGAGGAAGTAGATGGGTGTGATTTAGATGGACCATTGGAACAGGGCGGAGGGCCTTTGGCAGCAGGTTATCATTGCTACATAGAAGAAGGTTTACTTTATTATGAAGGTGCTAGCCTAAGGAATAATTATTATATAGCAAGAGCCTCTAATGCTTTTGGAGCTATGGGAATGTGTCCAGGTGAAAATTGTGCTGATAATAAAGCTATTCTTATGGCCCTTAATGGGCAAATGCCTGTAACCGTTGCTGATGGGCATACTTTTGAACTTCAATCTTTAAATTTCTCTGGAATACCAGCAATCACTGGTACTTATACGGTTGGATGTGATGGAGATTGTATTTCTTCTGGTTTAGCGACCGAAGAAATTTGTGATAATATTGGTGATGATGATTTTGATTATATCTCTAATTGTTATGACAGTGGTTGTTATAATGATGCCGCTTGTATAACGGCAAGTTGTTCAGATTACCTTCCTGTATCAAGGGCACTACATGTAAGTGACAGATGTACAGAAGACAGTCAAGAGATTGGAAATTGTACATGGGAGGTTGCACCTGATGGTGAGGGTCATTGCTATAATGGTGAAGATTCAAATTGTGATGGACTTAGTTATGCAAATTGTTTCGATGTATTAGCAGATGAATGTGCTTGGGTATATGAACAAGGAAGTTGTATAGTTGATGTGGGTGGTAGCCCAGAATGTACTGAAGATGCGGATTGTACTGCATATGAATATTGTACTGATGAAGATACATGTGAAGAGAAAACTTGTGATCAATATCTCACCGAAACGCCTTGTGATGATCATGATGGAGAGGTGAGTTGTACTTGGAATGATTATGGTAGTGCTTGTTATTGGGAGGTTGATTCAGTTAATGATTTTGGACCAGGTGATGTGGAATTTATAAATGGCATAGGAATTCCTGGGGAAGAAGGTTTCGTTTTTGAAGGAATTACTATGAATCAAGCCGCTGTGCTTTCTTTTAGCGGACAGGATATTGAAGTAGAGGTTTATATACCTGCTGATACTAGTGCTTATCCTACAACAGGGCAGTTGGCCATGGCTGATCTTTTAACATTAGGTGTTACTAATCCTACAATATCTGGACCAGCAGGGGATAATACAATTAATCAAGATTTTGCTTTTGGTATGAATGGTAAGCATTTGGTTTTTGATACTCCTTTACTTATTGAATCAAGTGTTATTAATGTTGTTAGTGGTGAAGATACTGAAGTTAATTTAAATGTAAAACATTTTGGTGGGGTTTTTGGTGTATCTGGACTCGCTAATGATTTAAATGGTCCGAGGGGTTGTGAATTGGATGCGGGCAATAATGATCTCCCTACTGGAGATATGGTTCCTGCTGATTCTTCAGTGGCAAGTACTGGTATTCCAATTGATTTTGGACGTGATCCTGTTATGATTGAGTTTTACACCTGTGGAGCTTCTGATTTTGTGGCTTATTCAGAGGTTGAAGAAGCTGCTACTTGTGGAGATGGAGAGGTAACAGGGGTAGAAGTTTGTGATGATGGAAATACAGATGAAGAAGATGGTTGTGTAACAGATTGTACTGAGACAGAGCTTGGATACGCTTGTTCTGAAACCAACGCTGGTCTTTCTGTATGTACATCCACTTGTGGTGATGGATCGCGAGCAATTGGTTATGAAGAATGTGATGATGATAATATGGATAATGGAGATGGGTGTTCTGAACTATGTATGCTTGAAGAAGGTTTTGAATGTACTGAAGAAGGTAGTGAGTTACAGCGTTCAACTTGCACACCAGTAACTTGTCCTAACTTTGATTCAGAAAATACTTGTTTAAATAATGAAGCTCAGCTTAATTGTGGTTGGGTAGATAATGAAGGTTCTGGTAATTGTGCTGAACTTAATGCCTTTGAAGTAAATGCTGTATCTGAAGACACTGGTATTAGTTTAGATTGGTCTGGTGAAACTCCTGCTGGAGCAACTTTCTATCGTTTAATGAGAAAAGATTCTTATATTGGTATTACTCCCTTTGAAACACCAGGTGGTGGAATTATATCTGGTGAATCTACAAATGTTCTTGTGAGCCAATATCGTATTTATGCTTCTTCAGATTTAGATGTTCGTATAGATAATTTTGATATAGTTATTGATACAGATAATAATTTTGCAGATACTCCTGAGTATTCAGGAATCTCAGATTTTATATCAAATGTAGTAGTTGGATTTACAGATAGTGCTAGCGATGTTTATTCTCAAACCTTTATTGTAACGAATGGTGTTGCTTCAACTAATACTATGGATTTAGATATTAATGCTGGTGAGTATGTTGATGTTCAGATTAAATTGAATTTAATCGATATGGGGCATGAATATTTAGGTACTCCTTTTCGTGTGGGTATTAGTGAAGATTTAACTACTAATTCTTTTGATGCTCGTGCAGAACATGAATTTGGTCCAATTGCTTTAGATATTTCTCAAGTAGCTCTTCTTGATACGTCTGACATTAATGAATTCCAGATTCGAAATGCTCTTCCAATAGTCAGTACATCCAATCTTTCTAGTAGTTATTATAATATTGTTAATGGGTCAGATTCTAATTGGCTTTACGCTTTTGATATTGCTGCTGATGGAGAGGGTGAGGATGTGTCTTGGCATTCAGTGAAAATTAATTTACAAAGCGATGTTTCACCTGGTGCGGTCCTCAGTGAATTCAAGTTTTATCGAGGTACTACAGATCTTACTGATGAGGTTGATATTATTGTTGCTGATACGTCTGGATCTGGAATTGATATTGCTGATGGAACTTCTCTAAAAGGAACTGGATATACTAATGTTTATAGTGCAGGAGGTGGAACTTCTGAATTAACAGTCTTTATTCAATGGATTGATAACTCTCCTTATTATGAAGATACTATTACAGCAGGTAATACAGCTCAATATCATTTAAATGCTTTTGTGAGTA